>Ga0074046_10000096_pt1 | contig 73421 bp, 71 predicted proteins | sample BogForMeECP23OM3_FD_94441 | JGI IMG/M metagenome (GOLD analysis project Ga0074046, IMG submission 94441) | Bog forest soil microbial communities from Calvert Island, British Columbia, Canada - Bog Forest MetaG ECP23OM3 | ecosystem: Environmental > Terrestrial > Soil > Wetlands ... | reverse complement strand
GAATCAAGATCACCGGCTCGCCCGCTCCTTCAACCAGGTAGTGAATCTTGACGCCCTTCGCGTCGAAGAATTGTGACTCAGGCGCGGCGATCGAACTCGATTGGCAAATGAGTACCGACGCGAAGACGAGGACCGTAACCGGGGAGCGTCTTTGCCACCGCAACATCTTTAAGTGTCCGGGAAAAACGATTGTAGAGAGGTGACAGCTTCGGAGATCGTGTGTCAACACGAAGCGGGACCTGTCGGTTGCAGCGCTTGTAGAGCGGCGACGACTGCGCGAAACTTGGCGACTGCGCGAAACTCAAGGAGAGAAGACCGCGATGATGACGGGACAGCAATACAAGAAGTCGTTGGACGACAACCGCGAAACCTATTTCGAAGGCGAGCGCGTGCGCGACATCGTCACGCATCCCCTGCTTGGCGAATGCGTCTCGCGAATAGCGGAGGGTTACGACAAATTCTACTCGCCCGAGCCCGGGGCCGTCAGCCCGTTGATGAAAATTCCGCGCTCGGCGGCCGAGTTGCGCGACCGGATTCCGCTGCTGCTCGAATCCGACATCGTTGCCAACGTGACCTACCAGTCGATCATGACGCTGACTACCGCGGCCACGCGAATCGCGGACACGCTGCCGGAATATGCGGAGCGCATCCGCCACTACGTGCAGGCCGCACAGCGGCGCGACGTTCGCATCGTCGAATGCATCACGGACGCGAAAGGCGATCGCTCCCGTCCGCCCGGCAAGCAGGACGACCCGGATGCATACACGCATGTCGTGGAGCGGCGCGGCGATGGCGTCGTAATTCGCGGCGCCAAGTTGCACATCACGGGCGCGTCGATGGCGCATGACCTGATGGTGATCCCGACCAAGGCGATGAAGCCCGGCGAGGAGGCGTACGCGATCGGATGCGCGGTGCCGGTCAACTCGCCCGGGGTCAAAATCATCGATACGACTTTCGCGCCGCGCCATTCCGACACGCGCACGTTTCCGGTTTCGGCAAAGATACATATGGCGGAGGGATTCGTGATCCTCGACAACGTGTTCGTGCCGAACGAGCGAATCTTCCTCGACGGCGCCGTGCAGCAAGCCGCCGTGTTCGCTCACTCGCTCGGGCTCTGGGAGCGGCTGGGCGGGCTTGCGGGAATGGCGGAGGAGGGCGACCTGCTGGTCGGCTTCGCGCAGCTCGTCGCGGAGGCGAACGGACTGGCGGGTGAGGGGCATATCAAGGAGAAAATTTCCGAGATGCTGATTCACGCAACGTTGATTCGCGCCGCGCTCGAGGCTGCAATCGCGAATTGCCAGATCACCGAGCAAGGCGCTTTCCCCGACGAGCTCTACACGAATGCCGGCAAGTATCATGGCGCGGCGAACTACAACCTGATGGTGCGGCATCTGCACGACATCTCGGGCGGCTCGATCCTTACCGCGCCCGGCGTCGCCGATCTCGAAAACGAAGTGACCGGCCCGCTCGTCCGCAAGTACATGGCCACGAGCAAAGCGATCGACGGCGAGTATCGCGCGCGGCTGTTTCACGCAATACGCGATCTGACCGCCGACGCATATGGCGGATGGAAGGCCGTTACCAACGTGCAGGCCGGCGGCGGCCTCTACGCGCAGCGAATCGTCACGCGCAGGTACTACGATTTGAAGGGTGCGAAGCGAAAGGCGCTGAAGGTGGCCGGACTGAGCGAGGAAAACGTTGGCTGATTCATCGGCAGGCGGGCTGTTTGCGCGCGATACGACCGGCGTTGTAATGAATCAAATACATTTGCCCCACGGATTCTGCTTATAAGGAGACTCACATGGCTGCTGGATACACCATGACTATCGACGGCAAGTCGGTGAAAGGATCGAAATCCACTGGCGTGATCAATCCCGCCACTGGAAAGATCTTCGCCGAGGTTCCCGATTGCTCGAAGGCTGAACTCGACCAGGCGATGAACGCCGCGCAAAAGGCGTTTCCCGCCTGGAGCAAGGACATCAACGCGCGCCGCAAGGTCCTCCAGGAATGCGCCGCCGCGCTGCAGCAGCCACCCGAGGGCCTGGCGCGGACGCTCACGCTCGAGCAGGGCAAGCCGCTCGACAAGGCGGGTCAGGAAATCATGGGCACCTCGATGTGGTGCGCATACACGGCGATGCTCGATCTGCCGGCCGAAGTGCTGCAGGACACGCCGCAGGGCAAAATCGAAATCAAGCGCAAACCGCTCGGCGTCGTTGCCGCGATCACGCCGTGGAATTATCCGCTGATGCTCGGGATGTGGAAGATCGCGCCGGCCTTGCTTGCGGGCAACACGATCGTGCTGAAGCCCTCGCCGTACACGCCGATCACGACGTTGATGCTCGGCGAGATTTTGCGGGACATCGTTCCGCCCGGAGTCCTCAACGTGGTCTCGGGCGGTGACGAGCTCGGTTCATGGATGACGAGTCATCCGGTGCCGCGAAAGATTTCATTCACCGGCTCGGTCGAGACCGGCAAGAGAGTCGCCGCGGCAGCCGCGCCCGATTTGAAGCGGGTTACGCTCGAACTTGGCGGCAACGACGCCGCGATCATCCTGGCCGACGTGGATCCCGCGGCGGTCGCCCCGAAGATTTTCTGGGGAGCGTTCGAGAACTCGGGGCAGATTTGCAGCGCGATCAAGCGCGTGTATGTGCCGGAGCAGATGTACAACGCGCTGCTCGACAACCTCGGCGAGATTGCCAAAGGCGTCAAGGTGGGCGACGGGCTCGAGGCCGGTACCCAGCTCGGCCCGATCAACAACAAGATGCAGTTCGAGCGTGTGACCGAGCTGGTCGAGGACGCCAAGAAGCACGGCGCAAAGATTGTCACCGGCGGCTCGCGCGTGGGCAAAGAGGGTTACTTTTTCGCACCGACCATCGTCGGAAATATTTCCGACGGCGTGCGGCTCGTCGATGAAGAACAGTTCGGCCCGGCACTCCCGATCATTCCCTATAAGGATGTCGACGATGCCGTCCGCCGCGCGAACGCGACCCACTTCGGCCTCAGCGGTTCGGTATGGTCCAACGATTCGGCCCGCGGCACCGAAGTCGCGTCGCAACTCGAGTGCGGTTCGGCGTGGGTCAATCAGCATCTTGCGATCGCACCGAATCTGCCGTTCGGCGGAGCGAAGTGGTCGGGGATTGGCGTGGAGAACGGCCCGTGGGGTCTGATGGGCTTCACGGAAATCCAGGTGGTTAACTCCGTCAAGCTTTCGTAATCTGTTTGAGTAAAGTCGCCCCCGCGATATCGTAAATTCGAGCGATACCGCGGGGGCGCGTTTTTTTGAAATGGGAAGCTACGACGACTACAAGCGGCGAGTCCTGCAAATCAGCCGGCGGCTGTCAGCTGACGGCTACTTCGGATCCAAGTCGGGCAGCGCGGGCAACGTCTCGATGCTGGTCGAGGGGGAGAACGCCGTCGTCATAACACCGACGCGCCTTCAGTACGACGTAATGACGGTCGAGGACATTTGCGTCGTGGACTTCGACCTCGCGCGAATCGAGGGTGAGCGAAAGCCGTCGATCGAAACTCCGATGCACGTCGCGACGTACAAGGTGCGCGCCGACGTAAGCGCTGTTATTCACACGCATCAGACCTACGCGAGCGCGCTCAGCGTGTTGAACGAGCCGATACCGCCGCTGTTCGACGAAGTCACGCTGGCAATAGGCAATATGATTGACGTTGTGCCGTATGCCCTGTCGGGTACGCGCGAATTGCACGACCACGTCGCACGCAAGCTCGCCAATCGATGTCACTGCTACATACTTCAGAACCACGGCACGCTTTGCATCGGTACCGATCTCGACAAGACGTCCACGTTCGTCGAGCTGCTGGAGAAGTCCGCGCACATCTATATGCAAGCGCTCGCGACCGGCAAGCCAGTGACAGTGCTTCCTGAAAAGACCGTCGCGCAGCTTCATGCCGCGGTGATCGCGCGACAGGATCGCGAAATCGCGCGCAAGGAGGAACGCCGCATCGCGCGGATGAAAACTAGTCGCGCGCCGGAGCCGAGTCACTGATGAGCGCCCCGGTGGTGACGCTCGGCGCACACGTCCTCGACATCCTCGGCCGCTATGTCACGCACATCCCGGAAGGCCAGGGCAGTGTGCTGCTCGACGAGATCAGGCTCGCACCGGCCGGGTCCGCGGCGGGCACCGCAGTCGACCTCGCGAAACTGGGACTCTCAGTCGCGACGGTCGGTGCCGTCGGCGACGATGCTCTTGGCGACGTGCTCATCCGCGCGCTGAACGGATACGGCGTCGATACCAGCCACGTCGTTCGCAAGACCGGGGTGCAAACCTCGGCGAGCATCCTGCCGATCAGGCCAAACGGCGACCGGCCCGCACTGCATGCGATAGGAGCCAACGCCGTCTATTCGATCGACGATGTACCTTGGCGTTTGATCGAGAGCGCTTCGCATCTGCATCTCGGCGGCAACGATTCGATGCGCGGACTCGGGCGCGATGGAGCTGCGCAGATATTGCGGCGTGCGCGCGACGGCGGCGCGACCACCAGCATGGACATCCTGAGCGAAGGCTCGCCGAAACTGCTCGCGATACTGAAACCGTGTCTGCCGTTCGTCGATTGGTTCATGCCCAACGCCGATCAAGCTTGCAAGTTGACGGAATCGAGCACACCGGAGCAGGCGGCCATTCAACTGCTTCTCTTCGGTGTCGGCGGAGTCGTGCTGACGATGGGCTGCGACGGCAGCACGCTGACGACCGCGCGCGGGCGGGTGCATCTGGCGGCTCACGATGTTGAGGTCGCCGACACGTCGGGATGTGGCGACGCGTATTGCGCCGGCTTCATCCGCGCGCTGAGGCTGGGCTGGCCGCCGGCCGAATGCATGAAACTCGGCAATGCCGCTGCCGCATTGGTGGCGCAAGGCCTGGGCTCGGACGCCGGAATCCGAGATTTGGACGACACGCTCAGCTTCATGCGCGAAACTCCCTTGCGTTCGAGCTAAACGTCTTGCAGAAATTGGGAATATGAAAGATCAACTCTCGCGCCGCGCATTCGTGGTGGGAAGTCTGGCGGCCGGCTTCGCGCTGGCCGTGATGCCCGTGTCGGCCGACACGATCACGACCGACAGCAACGGACTGGTCGCGGGCGAGGTCAAGATTCCGGTCGAAGGAGGTGAGATTCCTGCATATCGCGCGATGCCGGCGAGCGGCGGACCCTTTCCGACCGTGCTTGTGGTGCACGAGATTTTTGGCGTCCACGAACATATCAAGGACATCTGTCGGCGGCTGGCCAAGCTTGGCTACTTCGCGGCGGCGCCACTGCTCTATTCGCGTGAGGGCGATGTCGCGAGCATGAATGACGTTCAGCAGATCATCGGCAAGGTCGTCGCCAAAGTGCCCGACGAGCAGGTTGCCTCCGATCTCGACGCGACCGCGGCGTGGGCGAAAGGCACCGCTAAGGCTGACACCACGAAACTCGGTATCACCGGCTTTTGCTGGGGCGGCCGGCAGGTCTGGCTATACGCCGCGCACAACCCGTCGCTCAAAGCGGGAGTGGCGTGGTACGGGCCGCTGCAGTCTCCGCCGTCGGATCTCAGGCCGAAGAATCCGATCGATTTGGTGAATCAGATCAACGCGCCGATTCTAGGTCTCTACGGTGGCAAGGATATGGGAATCCCGGTTGCGCAGATCGAGCAGATGCGCACCGCGCTCAAGGCTGCGGGCAAGCCGTCTGAAATCGTGATCTACCCCGACGCCGGACACGGCTTCAACGCCGACTATCGTCCCAGCTACAATCCGCAAGCCGCCAAAGATGGATGGAACCGGATGCGGGCATGGTTCAGGGAACACGGCGTCGCCTGAAATATATAAGAGTGACTATTCGCGCAGCTAGTCAATTCGGATATGGAGGGCCTTTCGCGAGTACACTTTCCAGCGACTTATCATGACCGTAAATGTCATCGAAGAATCTCACTTCGCCGTCAGGTTCGACCACTGCAGTACTATAGAGAATTAGCACTGGAATAGGTTTGTCGAGATTCACCTGCACTGTAGTATCGCCATTCATCGCCGCCCGAATTTTGTCCATCGTCCACTCAGGTTTGTCGCGCAGCACCCACGCTGCCAGATCAGCAGGTTTCTCGACCCGAATGCATCCGTGACTGAAGTCGCGACGGGCCCGTGAGAACAGTTCCTGTTCCGGCGTGCCGTGCAGATACACGTTGTATTGATTGGGGAATAAGAACTTGACGAGGCCGAGCGAGTTCTTGGGGCCGGGTACCTGACGGACACTCAGCGCGCCCGAGCGAAGTTCGCCGATGACGTCATCCGATGCCGGAGATGAAGGCACGACATCGCCATCGCCGGTTACTACTTCGAATCCATGGTCTGCCAGGTAGTAAGGATCGCGACGCGCCTTCGGGATCAGTTCGTTGCGCAGGATCGATGTAGGAACGAGCCAGTAGGGGCGGAAGATTACATACTTCATCTGGTTCGCGAACACCGGCGTCTGCGTACGCATCGCGCGGCCGACGATTACTTTCATCGTCAAGAAGCTGGCCGGTTGACGACGCATCGTGCGCAATCGAAACTCCGGGATGTTGACGATGATTGGCGGCTCGGGGAAGTCCGGCGGTATCCAGCGATATCGTTCCAGCGTAAGGTCAAGCTGCTGCACGCGGGTTTTGAGCGGCACGTTCAGTTGGGTGACAGTGCCCTTGCCCAGAATGCCGTCGGTATCGAGGCCGTGTCGGCGCTGGAAATGTTTGACGGCGTCGACGACGTCGCCATTGTACAATGTCGAGTTGTCAGGAACCTCAGCGCTGGCCGGCAGATCGCCGAGCTGACGCAATCGCGCGACCAACTGAGACATCGTGGCAAAGGAATTTCCGGGGCGCACGCCCTTTTGCGGTACTGGTATCAGCGGAGCGTCGGGCGTGCTCGCCATCTTGGAGAAGGTGAGGAGCGCGTCTTCAGCTCGCCGGTAACCATCATAAGGCGGTTCGACTTTCGCGATGACTGCTGGAAGGTCCGACGCCGGAAGCACTTGCGTTCTCAGCTCTTCGGCCAGGTCGAGTCGTTTCGGACCCATCGTCAGGCCAAACTTGAAGTGCTGCGGGTTCACCCTGCCGACATGAAGGTCGGAAATGTAGCGCATCGCGGATACGGTCAGCGCGAGATCGATATGTGCAAGGTCGGTGTCGGACGCCTTGGGCGCCATCGGTTGGAGCTTGGCCAGCCGCGCGTCCCATCGCGAGGCGTCGTAGTCCTCGGGGTTAAGGCCTTTCGAAGCAGCCTGCTGAAAAAGCAGGATCATCGAGACGGCTTGAGGACTGGCTTTGCCGTTCTGGATCCACGCCAGCGAGTTGCCACCGGCGTCGTAGAATTGTTTTACGTCGTCCCGATACTCGGTGAAATTGGGCCAGCGCAAGTCGGCCAGCGTTCCGGTTGCTATTAGAGTGCCTAGGTCACCGGGGCCTTTGGGCGCAGCGCTCGCGGCGGGCGCCACGTTCGTAGAGGGAGTCGGCGCGGGAGAATCGGCGGCGATAGCCGCGGCGCCGCAGCACAGGGTTGCGATCACTGCCGCCAACGCGGATTTGTGAAACTTCATACTCGCCTACGCCTCGAGAACACACAGTACATAGGTTGCGCGCGGATTGGTCGCAAGAGCGGCGCCGCGGTGAATTTGCGACAGCGCCGAGCCATCCGGTCTCAAGAGAGAGCTTTTTCCGGGCAGGTAGAAATGCCGAGTATCACGACGTGGATTCGTCAATGCGACGAACATTGGTTTGCGCTTATGTTCAGCGGTTATCCGCAGCTGACGGTGCATAATGCTCGAAAGCATCCGGTCGATCTAGAGCAGATGGATGCGTTGCTGTTGACGGGAGGCGGCGACATTTCGCCGAGGTTTCTGCGCCAGCCGATCGCGCAGCCGTCGTTGATTGTCGATACCGACTGCGCACGCGATGAGTGGGAGTTCAAGGCGGCAGGCGAGTTGCTCTCTTCAGGAAAGCCTATCCTTGCTATCTGCCGGGGTTTGCAGGTGCTGAATGTCGCGCTGGTCGGGACTCTACATATTGATATTCCTGGTCATGACAGTGCGGAGAGGGAAAACATACAACCGCTGAGGCATTGCTCGAGCGCGATTCACCGGTTCGCGGCGGTGAACAGCTCGCATCACCGGGCACTCGAGAAGTTAGCCGACGGAATCGAGGTCGAGGCTTGGTCCGCGAGCGACGGAATAGTGGAACAGGCGCGGCTGCGTTCGCATCCTTATGCCATCGGGGCAATATCATCCCGAGCGGGATCCGCTTTATCTTCCGTTGTTCGCCGATTTCTTCGATCGAGTTCGCAACGACGGATAAGATGCTTACGGTTCGCGTTGGTTGCAGTATCCATTTTGAATGCGAATCGTCGGCCACAGTCATACTGTTGGTAAATCCGCAATTCGATCCCGAGCGTCTGATACGGCAGGAAAAAACTCGACTTCGGACGCGCTGCGAAGTCGGAATCGTTCACGGACGCGGACGGCAACGTCGCGTACCGGGTGATCCTGGAAGCTGGGTTGAACGAGATTCAGCACGACGCGCTGGCGGAGGTGTCGACCGCGTCGGACAAGTCCGAGCAATTCGGAAACGCGCCGTCGGTGGCCACGCTTGAGCCGGCATTTCTGCGCTATCTCTTACCCAGCAGATATTGCGATTCGGACAAGCTGTTTGCGTTCGCGAGGGAGAAATTCGGACATATATGTGATGCGGGCGCCCAGGTGCAGGATATCTCGGACTGGGTTCATAACAACATCGAGTATCGCTTTGCTTCGGGAAGATCGGACATCTCAGCCGCGCAGATTATCGAGCGAGGTTACGGTGTGTGCCGCGATTTTGCTCATTGTACGATTGCGCTGTGCACATACCGGCGCGCTACGTCACCGGTCATCTGCCCGATATAGGACACGTGGATCCCGGGTCGGCGATGGACTTTCACGCTTATAGCGAGGTGTACCTGGGTGGCCAATGGCATGTCTTTGATGCGCGCTACAACGAACCCAGGATAGGCCGAATAAAGATTGCGCATGGTCTCGACGCGGTCGAGTGTGCTGTTGCTAGTCTGTACGGACCCGCGCGACTTACCAAGTTCGAGGTATGGGCCTATCAGGTCGATCCTAATCAGGTATCAGTGGGCGATCCGATCGACCTATCGAAGCGCCTGGACGGTTCTGAAGAGATTAAGTCCTAAAGGGAAGTCCTATCCATTGAGGCCGTCAGAGCTATCCTGGCTGGCGAGACTTACTTCCAACTCATAGGCCATGCGGCGGCTGCCACCGGAGCTGCTGTAGACGCCGGATACGGGGGGTAAGTCGTTGTAGTCTCTGCCGACTGCGAGCCTTATATGGCGAATCATGGTGCGGGTGCGATGAGTTGGATCGAATCCGGTCCATCCGGTGCCGGGCAGGAGTGCCTCGATCCATGCGTGACTCGCCAGTTGAGTAGGCACGGAGCTGGCGGCATGGCGAGGGTCGGGGGCGAGATAGCCGGAAACGTAGCGGGCAGGAATTCCGGCCAGGCGGAGCAGACCTATGCTCAGGTTCGCGAAATCCTGGCATACTCCGCCACCCGTGGTGAGTATATCGTCAACGGTGGAATGTACGTGGGTGGTGCCGCCATCGTAGCCGAACTGATTGCGCAGATACGGAATCATGCGTTCGGTGTACGCGGTGATGTCTTCGGATAGCTGGGGCCGCACCGACCAGAAGAACCTTCGCAACCGATCGCTGAAAGGTACGTAGCGGCTCGGATTCAGAAAATCAGCGTATTCCTTCATCCTGGCCGAATCGTCAGCCAGATAATCGTGAAACGTGATCCGAGCCGACGGTTGAGCCGGCAGCGCGAACCGATCTACTACCGAAGACGAACTGATTACCAGCTCGGTGTGGGGCGACTGAATATCGATCGAATGCGTGAGGTTGCCGAAAGAGTCTCGATACTCGGAGATCTCGGCCGCCGGCGTCACGTCGAGCCTGAATGCCACGCGCTTCTGATCCGGCGCGTCGATTGGCGTGAGCCGCACGTCGTTGTGCGAATGAGAAGCCGGCTGTTCGTAAACGTATCGAGTGACGTGTTTGACGCGGAATCGCATGCGATCGGTCAGCTAAAATATAGCTGGGCTTCGGCATCCGCTTCAACGAGGTTTCTGCGCGGGCGCGCGCGCCGCTTTCACGCAGTCGGCTCATCATGCTTTAGATAGAAGTTCAGGCACAGAATTCAGCGTGCTGAAAAAGAGACGAGAGAAATATGACTCCGAACAGTCTTCTGATCGCCAACCGCGGCGAGATCGCCATTCGAATCATGCGTGCGGCCGCCGAGATGGGCATCCGCACCGTGGCCGTTTTTCCGGACGACGATTCCAACTCGCTACATACGCGCAAGGCCGACGACGCGCGCCGTCTAATTGGCGTGGGCGCGGCCGCGTATCTCGACGGCGAACAGATTATCGCGATCGCCAAAGATGCGGGCTGCGACGCGATCCACCCTGGTTACGGCTTTCTCAGCGAGAATGCCGGCTTTGCGCGGCGATGCGCCGCCGAGGACATCACGTTCGTCGGACCGCGGGCCGAGATGCTCGAACTTTTCGGCGACAAGGTGCAGGCGCGAGCGCTGGCCGAGCGATGCGGCGTGCCGATCCTGCGCGGCACGTCGGGTTCGACGAGCCTCGATGAAGCGCGGCGATTTTTTTCGTCGTTGGGTGAGGGCGCTTCGATGATGATTAAGGCGGTTGCCGGCGGCGGTGGCCGTGGGATGCGCGCGGTCTCGCGCATCGAGGAAATCGAGGAAGCATACAAGCGCTGCCAGTCCGAGGCACGCGCGTCGTTCGGTAACGGCGATGTTTACATCGAGCAGTTGATGCCGCGCGCGCGTCATATAGAAGTGCAGATCATCGGCGACGGGTTGGGCAACGTCAGTCACCTGTGGGAGCGTGAATGCAGCATCCAGCGCCGCAATCAGAAGATCGTGGAAATCGCGCCAAGCCCGTGGCTCGAGCCGGCGATTCGCGATCGGCTCACAGCGGCCGCGGTGCGGATGGCGAAGGAAGTGCGCTACGACAATCTCGGCACGTTTGAGTTTCTGGTCAACGGCGATGCGTCCGCGAGCGACGAGGCGGGCTTCGCGTTCATCGAGGCCAACCCGCGGCTCCAGGTCGAGCACACGGTCACGGAAGAAGTGACGGGCATCGATCTCGTCAAGCTGCAGATTCAACTCGCGTCGGGCAGCTCGCTCGCGGAGCTCGGAATGCAACAAGCGGACATTCCCGAACCGCGCGGTTTCGCGATGCAGGTGCGAATCAATATGGAATCGATGCGCGCCGATGGCAGCGCGAAGCCGGCGGGCGGGACGATCACCGCGTTTGAAGCGCCGTCGGGACCGCGCGTGCGGACCGATTCGTTTGCCTACGCGGGATATACGACGAGCCCGAACTTCGACTCGCTGCTCGCCAAGTTGATCGCGCATTCGCACTCGGCAGATTTCGCCGACGTGGTGACCAAGACGTATCACGCGCTGTGCGAATTCAGAATCGAGGGCGTGCCGACCAATATTGGATTCCTGCAGAGCCTGTTGCGGCATCCCGAGTTCATCGCGAATCGCGTCTACACGCGCTTCGTCGAGGACAATATCGCGGCGCTGGTTGGCGGCGCGGAGTCCACGCACCGTCGGTTGTTCTTCGATCCTCAAGCGGCGGCTCCCAGAGCGGGCGTCGTGCAAGCAGGAGGGCGTCGCGCAGGCGCAAGGATCGACGCGAGCGATCCGCTCGCCGTGCTCCACCACGGAAAATCGGGGAGCGGCGCGCCTTCGTCAAATGCGTCGTCCGGCACGGTCGTGACGCCACAAGTGCACGAAATCACTGCACCGGAAAACACGGTGGCGATCGAGGCCCCGATGCAGGGCACGATCGTTTCCGTCGACGTGGGCGAAGGCGACCGAGTGCATCGCGGGCAGCAACTGTTCGTTATGGAAGCGATGAAAATGGAGCACGTCATCGCGACGGACAAGAGCGGAATCGTGCGGCGGATCACGGTTGCCAAAGGCGACGCAATCTTCGAAGGGCATCCGCTGGCTTTTATCGAGGAGGCCGACGTCGAAACGACGCATAGCGCGGAGGCCGCGGACGTGGATCTGGATCGCGTGCGTCCCGATCTGGCGGAAGTGGTCGAGCGTCATGCGCTTGGCCTCGACGCTGCGCGGCCCGACGCGGTCGCGCGCCGGCGCAAAACGAGGCAGCGCACGACTCGCGAGAATATCGACGACCTCTGCGACGCGGGCACGTTCGTCGAGTACGGTCCGCTGGTGATTGCGGCGCAGCGGAGGCGGCGCACGATCGAGGACCTGATCAAAAACACGCCGGCAGACGGAATGGTCGCAGGGATCGGCCGCGTCAACGGCGACCTGTTTGAGGAATCCAAAGCGCAGTGCATCCTGATGTCGTACGACTACACCGTGCTCGCCGGCACGCAGGGGCAGCAGAACCATCGCAAGAAAGACAGGATGTTCGAAATCGCGGAAAAGTCGCGCCTGCCAGTGGTGTTCTTCACCGAGGGCGGCGGCGGACGCCCGGGGGATACCGATGGGTTGGGCGTCGCGGGACTCGACTGCATGGCGTTCAACTACTGGGGGAAATTGAGCGGTCTCGTGCCGTTGGTAGGCATCAACTCGGGCAGGTGCTTCGCCGGCAATGCAGCACTACTAGGATGCTGTGATGTAGTAATCGCGACTAAGGGATCGAACATCGGAATGGGTGGTCCCGCGATGATTGAAGGCGGCGGACTAGGTATATTCCGTCCCGAAGAAGTAGGACCGATGGACGTGCAAATAGCTAATGGAGTAGTAGACATTCCGGTCGCCGACGAAGGGGAAGCAGTACTAGTAGCCAAGAAGTACCTATCCTACTTCCAAGGCGACGTTCGCGACTGGGTATGCGCCGATCAGCGCTTGTTGCGCACGATCATTCCCGAGAATCGACTTCGCATCTATGACGTGCGTGCGGTAATCGAGACGCTGGCCGATAGCGGGTCGGTGCTCGAAGTGCGCCGGCATTTCGGGCTGGGGATGGTCACCGCGCTGATCAGAATCGAGGGACATCCGGTAGGACTGATCGCCAGCAACCCGGTGCATCTGGCGGGCGCGATCGACAGTAACGGCGCCGACAAGGCCGCGCGCTTCATGCAGCTCTGCGACGCGTTCGACATTCCGATTCTGTTCCTGTGCGACACTCCCGGCATCATGGTCGGCCCGGAGGTCGAGAAGACGGCGCTGGTGCGGCACGCGTCGCGGATGTTCGTGACGGGTGCGAACATCAGTGTGCCGTTTTTCACGATCATATTGCGCAAGGGTTACGGATTGGGCGCGCAGGCGATGGCGGGCGGCAGCTTTAAGGCGCCGATTTTCACGGTCGCGTGGCCAACGGGAGAATTCGGCGGGATGGGACTGGAAGGGGCGGTGAAGCTCGGCTATCGCAGTGAGCTTGCCGCGGTCGAGGAGCCAGAGAAGCGCAAGGCGTTGTTCGACGAGATGGTGGAGCGGATGTATCGGCACGGGAAAGCGGTGAACACCGCGTCGCACTTCGAGATCGACGACGTGATCGATCCGCTCGACTCGCGCAAATGGATCGTCGGGGGCCTGCGATCAACGCCGCCGAAGGCGCCGCGCACCGGCAAGAAGCGGCCCAACGTCGATACCTGGTGACAAGCGATGCTGACTAAGATCCGTCGCAACGTCGTGGCGGGAATTCTGACGTTCATTCCGATCTGGATCACAATATGGGTTATCAGCTTCCTGGTTGAGGTTCTGGTCGCGCTAGGCAGTCCGTTTGTCAAGGCATACGTATCATGGCTGCGGATTCATTCGCCGACGCTGGCCGAAGGATTTTCCGCGCAGTGGTTTCAAGGCACGATCTCGGTCGCGATCGTGCTCGCCGCTCTGTATCTTCTTGGCGAGATCGCGACCGCCGTCGCGGGACGACGATTGCTCGCCGCGTTTGACTACCTGATGGCGCGAATTCCGGTCGTACAATCCATCTACGGCGCCGCGCGGCAACTGGTCACCAGCTTTCAGACCAAGCCCGGCAGTTCCCAGCGCGTCGTTTTAATCGAATTCCCTTCGCCGGAAATGAAAACCGTCGGCCTAGTGACCAGGATTTTCAACGACGCCGACACCGGCGAGGAAATCGCCGCCGTTTACGTCCCCACCACGCCCAATCCGACATCCGGCTACATGGAGCTGGTTCCGACCAGCCGCCTCATCATGCTCGATTGGACAATCAACGAAGCGATGACTTTTATCATGTCGGGCGGCGCCGCCGCACCGCCGAAACTGAACTACTCCAGGAGTGCTCGAGTCCCAGCGCCGTAAAGCCGCCACCGGGCGGCTGATTTCCGCTTGAGCAATTCGCGCCGTTAGGTTCCCGACGGCACACGCGCAATTTTTGATTTTCGAACGAGGCGCACTACACTGATAAGTGCAGACGCGGGCGAAGATCGGGCAAAACCAAATAGTATGTAAGTAATGCCTTCTCACTTCGAAATAGTTGATGAGGTATCGCAAATGTATAGTGGGAAATACTCCGGTATGAGATTTGCTCCCACTGAAAGAGTATTGGTTTGCCGAAACTTAATAGCCAGCGAGAGGTAAAAAACATGAACCGTATATCGACTCTGTTGATCGCCGTTGCGCTTCCCGTTGCTTTCGCTGCGCCATCGATTGCGCAGGAAGGACAGACCCTGGGCACCGTCGTAAACGGAAATACGACGACCGTGTTCAAGGCCGCCGATAGTCGCGATATCGACACGCAAAAACTCAGGACCTGGAACGACTTCGCGAGCACTCATCCGAAGGTCGCGCGCCAACTCGCCTACAAGCCCGCGCTGATCAATGACGACGCCTACGCGAAGAAGCACCCCGAACTCGGTGCGTTCTTCTCGGCGCATCCGGATATTCGCGAGGCGATGGCGGCGAATCCCGGCAACTACGTGGCGATTCCGCCACGTCCCGGCGAATAGCCGCGCCCGCTGTGCAAAACTGATTGGACGAACGCGGGCCTGAGGCCTCGAGCCTCAGGCTCGCCGTCACTCGTCGTTTCTTTCTCGGACGGCGCGGCGGGCGAAGCCTTTGGAGCGGCGCTTCTTGACCTTGGTCGCTTCCGTCTGCCGAGTCTCCGCGAAATCGATCATTGCCTGCTGGCATGCCGAGGCGGCGTCAGCGGCTGCGGTCCTGACGTAAGTGCCGTCGGACATCATTTCCCACTGGCATCGATTCGGCCGCAACTGGATGTCGAGCACGGTGCGCAATTCCTTGCGCAGTTGAGGGTCCTCGACCGGCGCGACCACTTCGACGCGGCTTTCAAGATTGCGTTTCATGCAATCGGCGGAGCCGATGAGAAACTCGTCGGCGCCGCCGTTGCGGAAATAGTAGATGCGGCCGTGCTCGAGGAATCGGCCGATAATGCTCACCACGCGCACGGTTTCGGACAGCCCCTGGATTCCCGGGCGCAGCCTGCACGTGTCGCGGACAATCAGGTCGACCTTCACGCCCGCTTGCGAGGCGCGATAAAGAGCGCGCGTGATGTCCACGTCCTCGAGCGCGTTCATCTTGAACTGAATCAGTCCCGGCGATGCGGGCGAACTAACTTTGATTTCGCGCTCGATTCGCATTAGCAATGCGCGCTTCAATACGGTCGGCGCGGGCAGTATCTTGCGATAAGGACGATTTGGCATATAGCCGGTCGTCAGGTAATTGAACAACTCAGTCAGGTCTTCGCCGATAGTACCGTCGCAAGTCAGTAGCCCGTAGTCAGAATAAAATCGCGCCGTCACGGGATGATAGTTGCCGGTGCCGATGTGGGCGTAACGGCGCAGGCCGTTGTAGTCCTGCCGAATCACCAGAATCACCTTGCTGTGAGTTTTCAAACCTACGACACCGTAGGTCACATGAATTCCGAATTCTTCGAGCCGGGTCGCAAACTGGATGTTCGCGGCTTCGTCGAAGCGCGCCTTCAGTTCGACGACCACCGCCACCTGCTTGCCGTTGCGCGCCGCGTCACACAGGTAGCCGATGATTTTCGAATCCGGCGAGGTGCGATACAGAGTCATCTTGATCGCGCGGACCTTCGGGTCCTCCGCGGCTTCGCGCAAAAACCGCTCCACCGAGCTCGAGAACGAATCGTACGGATGCAGCAGCAGGAACGATCCCGCGTCGCGGATGACGTGGAAGATGCTGCGCCCGACGGTGAGGCGCGGATGATCCACCGGATGATGCGGCGGATCGTGCAGTGCGGGCGCGTCGATCGCCGCAAGCTCGGCCAGGTCGCACATCGAGAGCATCCCATCCACCTCGAACACGTCGGAGCGTTCGTCGAGTCCAAGCTCGGCCGCCAGCATTCCGCGATGCACCGGATTCATCCCGGTCAGCACTTCCAAACGGACGATCGGCGCGAAACGGCGATCGCGCAGCTCGGATTCGATCAGCGCCAGCAAGTCGTCGGCCTCGTCCTCGTCGCGCTCGGTGTTAGCGTTGCGCGTGACGCGGAAAAGCTCGTACGAGTCGATCAGCATCGAGGGAAAAAGCAAATCGAGATTGTTCGCGATTACGTCCTCGAGCCGCACAAAATCATTTTGTTTGCCGACTCGCAGAAAGCGCGGGATACCGAAACCGACGGGCACTTTCACCCGCGCCATCAGCGGGTCCGAGTCGTTCTGGTAACGCGCCGTGACCAGCAGGTTGAGCGACAGATTCGACACGAACGGGAACGGATGCGCCGGGTCCATCGCCTGCGGTGTCACCAGCGGGAAGATGTTCTTGTAATAATATTCGCGGACCGACTTGCACTCGTCATCCGAGAGGCTGGCGTAGAGCCGCACGCGAATGCCGTGGTTCTCGAGCTGGCGGAGAATCTGCGGACCAACCTCGCGCTGCCGCTGCTCGAGCTCGCGCACGACCAGATAACAATCCGCGATCTGTTGCTGTGGCGTGCGCCCGTCAACGGTCAGCTCGTGCATCCCGGCCACGACCTGCTGCTTCAAGCCGCCGATCCGTTTCATGAAAAACTCGTCGAGATTGGACGCGGTGATTGCCAGGAACTTGAGCTGCTCGAGCAGCGGATTTCGCTCGTCTTCAGCTTCATGCAGCACGCGCCGATTGAACGCGAGCCAGGTGAGTTCGCGATTGAGGAACAGGTCGGGTGAGGTAAGGTCCTTGTCGATTCGCGGCTGCGGCGTCTTCTCGACCGACAAGACCGGTCGCTCGACAATCGCGGCTATCGCCGGCGGATCGGCCACGGCTCCATTCTGAGGCGCTGGCGGATCCGCGACGGTCGTCGCGACAACTATCCCGTGATTATCCAGCTGGTTCGCCATAAGCTCATCGATTCCCATCCCGCCTCCCATCCTGCCCCCCAGCATTCTAGCCACCGACGCGGTCAATTGCCTATCCTGATCCTACGTCGGCAGATACGTGAGTATTTCCGGCATGTTATAAGATGTCGATTTGTTATCGATGTGTCGATTATGCGATTCTTCTGACTGTTTTTTGCCCCGGTGCCACCATGAATGATTATTTGTATGATGTCGCGAGGCGGCTCGTCGCGTTCGACACCGTCAGCGCAAAGAGCGATCGCGACGCGATGGAATACATCGCAGGGGAACTCGCGCCGCAGGGATTCAAAACCGCGCTTCAACCGGTCGAGCTGTTCGGCGTCTCGCAGGCCAACCTGGTCGCGTGGGTTGGACCGCCGCGCGCCGACGGCCTGATAATTTCCGGACACGTGGACGTCGTCCCCTTCGACGGGCAGCCGGGATGGGAGCGCGATCCGCTCAAGCTCGAGGTCGCCGATGGGCGAATCTACGGCCGCGGCACCACCGACATGAAGGGCTTTATAGCGGAATGCCTGGACGCGGCGCGCACTCTCGATTCGGCGCGTCTGAAGCGACCGCTGGTGTTCGTGTTCACTGCGAGTGAGGAGGTGGGCTGCCAGGGCGCTCATCTGGTCGCACCGGCTCTCAAGCAGATCCTTGGCGAGACACCAGTCCCGGGGCTGGCGTGGATCGGCGAGCCGACCTCGTGGGGCGTATCGCATGCGCACAAGAGCATCGTGTCGTTCGGCGTAACCGTCCGCGGCATCGGCGGTCATAGCGGCGCACCGGCGCGAGGAGTCAACGCGATCGCTGTGATGGCCCGTGTCATCGAAACGATCGGACGCTATCAGCGGGAGCTCGCGGCGCGCCGCCCCGCCGAATATGCGGAGATTTTTCCCGACGCGCCGCACGACGTGCTTAATTTCGGAACTGTGCACGGCGGAATCGCGCTCAACATGATCGCCGAGGAATGCAAGCTGCGCATCAGCTATCGAACGCTGCCCGACGCCGACCCGCTCGACGTTTACCGTGAGATCGGGCACCGGCTCGAAGCGCTCGACGGCCACGACTATGCCGGCCGCGAGCATCGCGCGAAAATTGAAACCGCACTGATGAACGTCGTCCCGCCCCTCGACTCGCCGCGTGGGACGGCTCTGGAAGCCGCGCTCTTCGATGTGACCGGGGCGAAAACTTCCGGCGGCGCGCTCTATGCCACCGACGGCGGATGGTTCACCGGTTCGGGAATTACGTCGCTCATCTGCGGCCCTGGCGATCTCGAGCAGGCGCATCAGCCAAACGAGTTCGTGCGCCGCGACGCCTTCGAACGCGGCACGGCGATGATCACCAAAGTGGTCGAACGCCTTTGTTGCGCCGGTTGATTTTGCTCGGGTCGAACTACGCACCGCCGCTGCGGGCGAATACTCCTCGAAACGAGCAAGTTCGGTCGACTTTCCGGGAAAATTGCGACGAATTTCGCTCAAATTGTGATTAAGTGATTTTGCAGAAAATGCCATCTTCTACTACCGGTAGTAGTCTCGCGGTTGTGCATACGCTATCGGTAGTTTCGTTCCGTCAAAATTAGTTTTTCGCGGAAGGCCGGCGTTCGACAGAGTCGTCTGCGGCGCGCTGAGACTATCGTCGGGTGATTTCGGGAGCCGGACCGGACGCGCTCGATGAGCGTTGTCCATGGTGGATGATTCTAGCGGGTCGGCGTCGCGAGCATAAGGTTGAAAAGTTCAGGCCCGGATTTACTGAACGGAAATCGGGATTCGGACTTCGAACGACGATGGGATCGCGACGCCGTTCTTCACCGCCGGAAAAAACTTCCACTGCTTCAGGGTGTCGAGCAGCACCTGGTTGAGGCGTGGATTAGACGTGGGCTTTTCCAGCGTCACCTCGCTGACGCCGTCGAACGACACGTTGAAACGCGCGACCGCCTCGGTCTCCATCACGTCCTCGCGCAAGTCGTCGGGTATCACCGGCGTCGGCGCGTAAATCGCGCGCGCGCCTACTGTATCGGTGCCGATTCCGCCCCCGCCTTCGCCCGTTTCCGAACTGCCGCTCTCGCTCTCCGAGGTGCTTCCTGCGCTTGCTCCGGGCTTCTCCTCGACGCCTGGTGCTGCGGTATTTTTCTCGATGCCGTAGGGAGAGCGAACCACAGGCGGTGGCGCGACTTTCTTCTCGTGAACGGCAGGATGAGGTTTGACGACCGGCTTGGCTTTAGGAATCGCCGGCACCGCCGGATGAGTCGCTCCGCCATTGCCCTGCAGCCCACCGATTTCCTTTGGTACCTCGACCAGCCGCGCCTCGATCGGCGGTATCTCCTCATGCGGCACCGTCGTGCGAGTCAGGATGAGCGAAAACACGCTCAGCAGAATCGCCCAGACCGCGATCGATAGCGGAATGATCCACAGCAGGCGCCGCGCCGGCTCGTCCAACTCCGGCGGCCGCATCGAGATTTGAGCTGCTCCAGCCACCGTCAGTGCTTCACGGCAATCAGAAATTTCTCGACGCCCGCGCGCCGCGCCTCGATCATCGCTTCAACCACCGTTCCCTCGGGTGCGTCGGTGTCAGCGTTCACCACGACCCCGAGGTCGTTCGTCTTGAGCATCGGCTTGAGGATGAACGCCAGCTGATCGAGCGTGGTCGGTGTCTTGCCGATGAAAATTTTGCTGTCGTGCGTGACGGTTAGCGTGATCGGCTCCTGATGCTCCATCGATTCGGCGTTGCCCTTGGGCAGATTGACCGCGATCGAGTTGAGGGTCTGCATCGAGAGCGACGCGAGCATGAAGGTCACCAGCAGAAAGAACATCACGTCGATCATCGGGATGATCTCGATTCGGCCATGACGAAAGTTGCGCGCTCGCTGGATTTTCATCGCGCAATCGCCGCCGACCGCGGGCCGGGCACGGCTTCACCGCCCTCCTGGTCGAGCCGGATATGATCGACCAGCCGCGAGCCCAGCCGCTCCATCGTGTCGAGCGCCTGGGATTGCATCCGCGAGAACAGGTTGAAGGCGAACAGCGCGAGCACCGCGATCAGCAGGCCGAGCGCCGTGGCGATCAGCGCCTGCGCGACGCCCGCCGTCACCTGCGTCGGCGCGACCAGCGTTGACGCTCCGATGACGTTGAACGACTGCATCATGCCCGTGATAGTGCCGAGCAGTCCGAGCAGTGGTGCCGCGGTCACGACCGTCTCGAGCACCCACAGTCCACGCGCGAGCGTCTTTTCGATCCGCCCCGCCTCGTCGCCGGCTCGCGATTCCACCCACCACGCGGGCTGGTGGCGATTATCAGCGATCACTTGCAGGAAGCGCCCGTAGGCGTTGCGCGGTCCGAGCTCCTTCAACTGCTTCTCGAGCTCCGTCCACGAAAAGCCGAACGTCTCGACCAGGTCCGCGAGCGCCCCGGGCATCCGCAGGCATCGTGTATAGAGCACGGACCGGTCGATGATGATTGCGATTGCAAGCACGCCGAGCACCAGCAGCGGATAGACCATCGCGCCGCCGAACTTTATTGCGTTCCACGCTACTGATAGTTCCTGCATTACTCGGTTCTCCTAACGATCTGACGCCTGATGCGCGAGTTGCGTTTCATGGCGTCTGCGCGCTCGCGGACTTTGTGAACGGTAGTTCCCATTTTATCCCGCCGTATAACGCCCGGCGCGGGCCGTATTGGTCGGCAAACACTCCGATACCGGTGCCATTTCGGACCAGGTACGTGTGATCGGCGAGATTCACGATCGCGGTGCGAAATTCGAGCGCGCCGCCATTGTTGGGCAGCGGTAGGCGCCTGGTGATGCCCGCGTCCACCTGGATATAGAATGGCAAGTTTCCGGTATTCGCGAAGCCGCTTCTCAAACCGCTGCCGTATATTCCATCGACGCTGAACATCCATCCGCGCCAGTTGTAAACGGCGCCGGAGGAATTAGTGAACGTCTGGTCGTGATCCAGAAACACGTAATGACTGCTGATGTAGCTGAGCTCCGCCGGCGTGAAGTTGAACTGCCCCGACACCACCTGCGTCCCCTGCGCAACGCTGTAGGCGAAGTTGTCGTAGGCGTAAAAACTCTCGTGAGTGTATGAACTCGTGAACTCGACTCCCCAAACGCGTCCCTTGTTGTAGTTGAAGGTCTCGAAGATAAGCGCCGGTCCGAACTGCCCTTCGTCGATCAGATCGGACGCCTTCTTATAATAGGAGTCGATGCCGACGTTCAGGCCGGGAAGTATGTCCTGGGTCACTCCCGCATCAAACAGATGGTCGCGCTCGACCGTCGGCGTGCTGTTGCCTTTGGATGCGGGCGCGCCGGTGGTGTGCTCGAAGGCGGCGATCGAGGTGGTCGACACCAGCTCGGTCGGCGGCGGCGTGAATTGGCGCGCGTAACCCGCGTGGAGAGTCGTGCCCTTGAACAGCTTGTACTCCGCCGCGATACGCGGGCTGGCCTGGTCCGCCCGCACGAGGCCGTCGTAGAGGTCGAAGCGGACGCCGTAGTTGATAGTCAGTTTCTCGGTCATCTTCCGTTCGTCTTGCAGGTAGCCGCTGTAGATCCAGGACTGCAGCGCGAGGTTGTCAGTTATCGAGGTGGGGACAGGTGACGATTGGACGCCACCGACCGCGGGAAACGCCGACTCATGATTGTCGATCTCGGCGCGCTCTGCGTCGAAATATCCGCCCAGCCGAAACGTATGATTAGTCAGTTCGTGATACGCGGTATCGAGCTGAAAGCCGTTGCCCCAGTCGCTACGGAAAACTCTCGACGCGGCGCCGTTATAGATCAGATCGCCGGTGTGGTCGGGATCGAAGGTGACGGTCGAGTAACGGCTGAACGGCGCGATCTGATAATCGAAATTCGATCCAACTGTTCCCTGCAACGCCAGCACGTTGAAGTAATTCTGCTCGAACTGGTTATCGCGCACTTTCGCCGACGGATAGACCGGCACTCCTTGCAGCGCGAAGACCTGCGGCTGATTCGGATTCGCGGGAATCTGAAAATGATTGATCGCGCTTCCCGTGATCAGACTCAGCCGCGTCGTGGGACTTATCAGGTACTCAAAGTAGCCGAAGCCCGAGCCCTGATTGCTCGTATCGTGAATCGCCGTCGGCCCCGAAGTCGGGGGCTCGAGTCCCCGATCGGTGCCCAGGTATTGCCCCGTCATGAAGTAGCTGAAGTTGCCCTTCGAGCCGCCGTACTCGAAGCTCGGCTGGGTGGTCCCGCGCTGCCCGCCGTAGAAATCGACGTCGGCCAGGTTGTCGAGCAAACCGTCCTTGGTCTTGATATCGACGATGCCGGCGGTGCGGAGCCCGTACTGCGCCGGCAACGCGCCCGTCAGCAGGCTGATCGATTGGGCGAACCGCGGACTGAGCGCCTGCCCGAAGCCCGTGATGCCCTCCGGCAACTGGATACCGTTGATCCGGTACTGCAGATCGGCGTGGTCTCCGCGCACGTGGATCTGTCCGTACGAATCCTGCGCGACGCCCGGCGCCTGCAGAATCACCTGGTTCAATGACGTGTTCGAGCCTTGGGGCAATTGCTGGATCTCCTACGTGGTGAAGGTGTATTTGCTGCCGCCGGTGTCCGGCGACAAGGAGTTGCGCGATTTGTTCAGCCGCTTCGCCGCCACGGCCAGGCTGACCGACTTTTCCGCTTCCATCGCAACCACCACCGGCGCGGCGCCCCTGGCCGAGACCGTCACGATCGCGGTCACCGTCTTGAATCCATCTTTGGTCGCCACGACGGCGTAGACGCCGCGTCGCAGCAGGTTGAAGGAAAACTCACCGGCATCGTTGCTCGAAGCATGAGCGACGACGCGCCCGTTCGAGCCCTGGATCGCCAGCGCCGCCTGCTTGATCGGTCTGCCGAGCGCGTCCTTCACCACGCCGGTGACTCGATATTTCGTGGTCGTCGAGGGCTTCAAATTAGCCGCAGCCGCCGGCGCGCAAATAGCCAGTTGAATAGCCACTTGAAACAGGATCCCGCCAAGCGAGATCCGCGAAAATAAACTACTTCGCATCGCAAACTCCGGTAACGCTCAAGCTCTCCCCTCCCGCGCCTTCCAGACGCGAGCGGCGCCGCGCGAATCAATCGCGCGCACCAAAGAAATCGGATGTCTCGAAAGGGGATTTAGAGCGCGACAGGCGGAGCGCGCACGCGCGCGGCCGAAAACACCGGCGACTCGGAGCGGATCGGCGCGACGAGCGATATCGTCCCGGCTATGGCCGGCCCCCGCGCAACCGTCGTTGCCGCGGTGACCGAGCCGGGCGAATGCAATGCGAGCTGACAAACGGGACAGAATCCAGGGTCGGCGCTGAGCTGCGCGGCCGAGACACCGTCGCGAGAAGCCGCGCCCTCATGAAAATGAGCGGCGCCAACAATCTGCGAGATGAGCAGCAGCGCCGCGCCGAACATCGCTACAGCGCGTGCCGCTGTCCTGCCGCTCCTATGAAATCTGGATATCATCAAATCTTCCGGCTCGGCAAATGGCGCCGGATTCCATCTCCGATCGAGCCTGCCGCTTGGCAACCAGATGTGTCAAGCGCACTGCAGCCTGCCGCAGTTATCCTGATCGCAGCGAATGGACGCGAAACCCGCGGCGGGTTTTTCGCATTCAATCAAGTGGTTTACGCTTCCCCCTCTCACCCCCGCCGCCAATCGACGTTCTGCTCGTACGCATACGCAATCTTCAGCGGCGTCGAATCGTCAAAATGCCGCCCGACGATCATCAACCCGACCGGAAGCCCGTTGGATTTCGCACACGGCACGCTTACCGCCGGATGCCCCGTGATATCGAACGGCGCCGTATTGGTGATCATCGAGTAGGGCGCCTGCGCGTCAAGGCGATGCGCCTTCATCGGCGTCGACGGCATCACGAGCGCGTCGTACTCCTCGAGCGCCGCGTCGTATTTTGCCGTCAGCACCGGACGATAGCTCTGCACCTTTGCATAGTACTTTCCGTGATAGCGCTCGCGCATGAGGTCGCCGTACACCAGCATGAACTTGACCGTCAGCGCGAGATTGTTCGCCCGTTCCGGAAAGTGCTGTCCGAAATGCGTGGCGAGTTCCGGCATGTACGCGCCCGTATGATGCGTTCCTTGCAAATTGGTCCGCGCGAGCATCGCCATCCCCTCCGGTACTATCGCGTAGATCAGGTCGGACGCGTCGCGATGCGCCGGAATTGAAATCTCAGTTGCCCGCGCGCCGATTTTACCGAGCGCCGCGACCGCGCGATTCACCGCGGCGTTCACGTCGGCCTCGGCTCCCGCTTGCGCAAAGCCCTCGCGCACGACTCCCAGCTTGGTTCCATCGAGCGACTTGCCGAGCGCCTCGCGATACGGCGCTGTGGTGACTTCGCGCTGGCGCGGATCAAGCGGATCCTTGCCGGCGATCACTTCGAGCAGCAGAGCAACGTCGCTCACGCTGTTAGCCATCGGCCCGACGTGATCGAGTGTCGGGTCGATACTCATCACTCCCGTGTATGGGACGAGGCCGTAGGTCGGCTTGATGCCAACTACGCCCGACCACGACGCGGGAATTCTGATCGAACCACCCTGGTCGGTGCCAATAGTCAGGTCGATATCGTCATAATAGAGCGCCGCCGCCGAGCCGCACGACGAACCGCCCGCGCAGTACTCAGGATCGTGCGGATTGCGCGCCGGTCCGTAAAAGCTGGTGCGGCCGTCGCCCGACAGCGCGAAGTCATCCATGTTCAGCGTCGCTACGATTTCCGCGCCCGCGTCGAGCATCCGCGCAACGATCGTCGCGTCGCTCGCGGCCACGTGGCCCTTTAGCACCGACGACCCGCCGCTCGCCGGAATTCCAGCCACGCACACGCTGTCCTTCACTCCCACGCGCTTGCCCTTGAGCGGACCGCGGGCAGCGCCCTTGACGCTGCATCGCGTGACGATCGCGTTCAGCGGATCGTCCTTGGGCGACGGGCGCACGCCGGCCTTGCGCTCGCGATAACGCGTGAGCGATTCCTGCGGCGCCACAGTGATCGCATCGATCTGCTCGAGGATCGCCATCTGCGCGGGCATCATGCTTTCCAACGCCGCGAGTTCTTCGGCCGTCAGCTCGATATGATTGGCGCGCGCGATTCTCCTCAGTTCTTCTGCGCTTGGAACTTCGAATGACATCGTCGAGTCCTCGTCGTTCGATCACTCACGTGAAATAAGGAATCAGGTGCTTATGCGCATCGTCCATCGTCTGCTGCGGCGGTACGCCCGGCACCTCGAAGAAGACCGGCGCCGTCATCCCTGCTTCGAGCAGGCGTGCCAGATTCTCACGGCAACGCGCGGGGCTGCCCGCGATCGTAAAGGTATCCAGCATCTCGTCAGTCACCATGTCCACCGGCACTTTCCCTCGCGCGAAACTCGCGCCGAACGCGCGAATCGTGTCGGCCGGCAATCCCGCCGCCGCGAAGATCGGCGTATTCGGCTGCGGCGCCATCAGCGAGATAAAAAACGCGACGAGCGGACGCAGGCGGTCGCGCGCGGCGCGCTCGTCCTCCGAGATCGACGACAGGATATACGCGCCGACCGGGAAATCGCGCGCGTCACGCCCCGACTTGGCGAGCCCGCGCCGCACATGCTCCATCGCAAACTTCACGTACGCCGGCGACGACATCACGCTTAGCAGCAATCCGTCGGCCACCTCGCCCGTTAGCTCGCAATTCTTCGGGCCGATCACGCCGAGATGAATCGGAATCTCGGCGCGCACCGGTTTGAAGCTCAGCTTGATTCGCTCGGTCTGAAACACCTTTCCAGAGTATGTGACCTCTTCACCACGAAAGACTCGCCGGATGATCTCGATACTCTCGCGCATCGCCATGGTCGGCTTTGTGTACGGAATTTTCAGCCGGCCCTCGATCCAGTCTTTGAGTCCCGCGCCGATTCCAAGGATTGCGCGTCCGTCCGAGACTTCGTCGAGCGCGGCGAATTCCATCGCGGTCAACGCGGGATGCCGTAAGTATGGATTCACGACGCCGAGTCCAATCTTGATCTTCGAGGTGCCGCACGCGACCGCCGAGCCGAGCGTGAACGCGCCGCGGTAGAACGGATCCTCGGGCACCCACAACGTCCCGAAGCCTAGTTCTTCGGCGCGCTTGGCGTGCGCGACAAACTCGCGCGGGTGCGGGCTTTCGAAACCGACGCCGAATTCACGAACTTTGACCATCGCTCTATCCCTCGTTCTCGAAAGCCATTCGCGGACCTTGCGAGCACCACGAAAAGTGGCAATGCCACATCTTCCAGACCGGCTTGCCCTTGTCGTCCTCGCGCACGTACACCTCGGTGCTGCGGAACTTGCCGCTGCCCGGCAGCGGCTTGCCATCTGCGAGCGTGATTGTGAAATCGGCCTTACTCGAGAGCCAGCCCACGTCGCCGCGGACCCGCACGCGCAGGTCTTCATCCTCGCCCAGCGTCGCGCTCGCTTTCGACTTGGCCAGCCACTCCCACAGCGTCGCCCACTCTTCGATCCCGTCGTAGGCAAAGCCGTTGAGGTTCCATCCGAAGAACTTGTCGCCACCGACGAACGCGTCGCGCATCATCGGGATGCTCCCCGTGCGATTTGCCTTCACCCATAGATTGTGCAGCCGCACGATCTCGTCGATATCCTTCTGCGGGCCTTCGCCGCGAATTTTTGCCATCTCGATTTCCTCCGTTGGGTGCGTTCGTACGCGAGTAGCTATACCTCACTTCGTACCGAACATTCACGCTTGGCGAATCTTCGAAGTTCGGGCTAAGTTGGCGTGACGCAGGAGGATCGTGATGAACCAGTTCAAAGTCGGCGACGTCAAGATAACCCGGATTATCGAGAGCGAGGCGCCATGGCCCGGCACCTGGCTCCTGCCGGACGCCACCGGCGACAACGTCAAGAAGGAAGCCGACTGGCTCTATCCAACTTTCTCGGACGAGAAGGGCAAGCTCCGCATGAGCATCCACGCGCTGGTGATCGAGTCGCAGGGCAAGCGCATCATCGTCGACACCTGCATCGGCAATGAGAAGGTTCGTTCCAACCCGGCATGGAGCAATCTGAAGCTGCCGTTCCTGAGCGACCTCGAAAAGGCCGGTCACACGCGCGACAACATCGATCGCGTCATCTGCACGCATCTGCACGTCGACCACGTGGGCTGGAACACGATGCTCAAGGACGGCAAGTGGGTGCCGACATTCCCCAACGCGCGGTACCTGATCGGCGGCACCGAATGGGATTACTGGTCGCACTTTGACGGCAAGGACGCGCGCGATCCGGTCGAAGATTCGGTGCGTCCGGTCGTCGAAATCGGGATGGCCGACTTGATCGACTCGAATTTCCGCGTCACCGACGAGGTATGGCTCGAGCCGACGCCCGGCCACACCCCGGGTCATCACAGTGTGAGGATTTCGTCGAAGGGTCAGGAAGCCGTCATAACCGGCGACCTGATGCATCACCCGATTCAATGCAAATATCCTGATTGGGACGATAGTTTCGACTCCGACCTCGCGATGGCGAAGAAGACGCGGCGCGCGTTCTGCGAGAAATACGCGGACACCAACGTCGTCGTCTTCGGGACACATTTCGCGACCCCTTCGGCCGGGAAGATCTCGAAGAGCGGCGATTCGTTCAGGTTCACGGCGGCCAAAGAATAGAAACCTCATGGGTCAGGTTGCGCTTTCGTTCGATAACGGCCCCGATCCTGCGGTGACGCCGATTGTGCTAGACGTGCTCGCGCGCCGCGGAGTGAAGGCGTCGTTCTTCGTGCTCGGAACGAATCTCGCGTCGGCGGATAGGATGAGGCTGGCGCAGCGAGCGGCGGCCGAGGGACATCGAATCGGCAATCATTCGTTCACGCATCGCATTCCGCTGGGCGACGACCCGGCGGCTGACGCCGTCGATTCGGAGATCGCGAAGACCGAGAATTTGATCGGCGCGCTGGCCGAGAGTCCCAAACTGTTTCGCCCTTTTGGCGGCGGCGGCAAGATCGGGCCGCATCTGCTGAGCCGAGCCGCCGTCGATCACCTGGTCGCCAACCGCTACACCTGCGTGCTGTGGAATTGCGTGCCCGAGGATTGGATCGATCAGGACGCGTGGGTCGATCGCGCGCTTCTCGACGCCTCGACGCGCGAGCATACGCTGGTGGTGATGCACGACATCCTGCCGCGCGCGATGAGCCATCTCGATCGCTTCATCGGCGCGCTCGTTGACGCGGGCCATCGCATCACGCACGAGTTCCCCACCGAATGTGTGCCGATCGAACGCGGAGAGATCCTCCGCGACATCTCGGGATTCGTGTCTTCCGCGCCAGTGTCTGGTAGCCTGAATACATGACTACGCACTTCCGCACGCGCCGCACGGTTGTACCTGTGATTGTCGGTGCGATCCTTTTGTCCGCTGCGTCCGCATTCGCGTCTGACCTAGGCTCGCTGCTCAACAACAAACCAAAAGAGCCGGACAAGTTCGCCGTCATCCGCGTCGATAAACTCGCTTCGCTGATGGCCGACCCGAACTCGCGCGTCAACATCTATGACGCGAACGGATGGGGCCTGCGTTCGACCGCCGGCGTAATTCCGGGCGCGCATCTCCTCACCAGCGACGACAAGTATGATGTCGCGAAAGAGCTGCCTCCCAACAAAAGCGCGAAGCTCGTCTTCTACTGCGCTGACCTGCATTGAACGGCGTCGCATGAAGCCGCCCGGCGGGCGGTAGCAGCGGGTTACACCGACGTGAGTGTGATGAGCGACGGCATCCAGGGTTGGAAGCAGGCTGGCAAGCCGGTGGACTACCCGAAGCTCGACGAGTCGAAAAACAGCTAAGGCTTCTCTCGCGCTCACCGCCACTCGATGACATATAGTGTCGGCGTGCAGCGCGACATTCCGACTCCAATTCCTGCGCCGATTCGCGAGCTGACTCCCCGAAGTATTGCGCTTGGCATCGCGCTGGCGCTGATCCTCGGTGCGGCGAATGCGTATCTCGGTTTGTATGCGGGCCTGACCGTGTCCGCGAGCATCCCGGCCGCCGTCATCTCGATGGCGATTCTGCGGATTCTTGGCGGCTCGACTATTCTCGAGAACAACGTGGTGCAAACGATCGCGTCAGCGGGCGAGGCGGTCGCCGCCGGCGCTATCTTCACGTTCCCGGCACTGGTGATTCTTGGCGGTGTCAGAACGCTGCCGTACGTCGAGGTGACGGCGCTATGCGTCGTGGGCGCGACGATGGGCGCACTGCTGGTCGTGTTCCTGCGCCGCGCGTACATCGTCGAAGAACGCCTGCCCTTTCCCGAGGGAGTCGCGTGCGCGCAGGTGCTTCGCGCCGGTGACGCGCAGGCAAACGTTCGGCCGCTCGTAGTCGGCGGGTTGATCTCGGCGGCTCTCAAAGCGCTCCAGGACGTCGCGGGAATTATTCCCGGTGCGGTCTCGGGCGCGCGATGGGTCGGCAGCGCGGCGATAGCAGGGTCGCTCGATATATCCGCGGCGCTGCTCGGCGTCGGCTACATCATAGGAATCAGGATCGCGGCGCTGGTGTTCGCGGGCGGCGCGTTCGCGTGGCTGGTTGCGATTCCCTTCCTCACTGCGTTTCACGCTGGCGGAACCCGCGACGCCGCGACGGCCGCGCAGCAACTTTGGAGCGGACAGGTGCGCTATCTCGGCGTTGGCGCGATGCTCACCGGCGGAATCGTGACGCTCTGGAAGTTGCGCACACGCATCGCATCCGCAATCGCCGACAGCATCCGCGTCGTGCGCTCGACGCAATCGGTCGCAACGGCGCGCGAGGACACCGATCTTTCCGCGCGCGCAGTGCTGACCGCGGTGGCGCTCTGCGTTCCCGTAATCTTCGCCATCTGCCTCGGGCTGAGCGGAAGTGTCGCGCTCAGTGCGGCACTCGCAGTTCTGCTGACGCTGATCTGTTTTTTCGCGACGGCTATCGCCGGCTACCTGACCGGGATCGTCGGCGCGTCGAACAATCCGGTCTCGGGTGTCACGGTCATCGTATTGCTTGCCGTCGCGCTGTTTCTGAAATTAGTCGGCGTGTCGCAGAGCGTGGGACCGCAACTGGCGATTCTTTCCGGTGCGATCGTATGCACGGCGGCCGCGATGGCGGGGGACTCGACGCACGACCTCGCGACCGGCTTTCATGTCGGCGCGACGCCGCGCTCGCTGGAGATAGGAGTGCTGGTCGGCGCGATCGCTTCGTCATTTCTGATGGCGCCGATTCTGAACCTGCTAATCGCCGGCTACGGGATCGCGGGCACTGCGACCGCGCGCGCGGGTGCGCTGGCCGCTCCGCAGGCGTTTCTGATGGCGAAGGTGACGCAGGGAGTTTTCCACGGCGGGTTGCCGCTCGGTACGATTGCAATCGGCGCGGCGCTCGCGGCGATTCTTGGATTCACCGATCGCTACCTGGAAAGGAGCGGATCGAAATGGCGCACGCCGATCATGCCGGCCGCTATCGGTCTGTATCTTCCGTTCGGACTCAGCGTCGCGATTTTTATCGGCGCGCTCGCGCATTCGTCTTTTGGCTCCAAAGATGAGGCCGAGACCGGACCCGGTATTCTGCTCGCGGCCGGTCTGGTGGCGGGCGAGGCGCTGATGGGCGTTGCGAGCGGCGCGATGGTTACGGCGGGAATCAAGCTGCCCATTTTCTGACAGGAGAATTAAAATGCGACTGATCGTCATAACATCGCTGGCCTTCATGATGACTTTCTTCCCTGCGGAGGTTGGGGCGCAGGTGCCGGTTAGTCCTTTGATCGTGGCGCAGACCAGCGTGATTCGGTTCATGCCGGCGGTTCCCAGCGGCGATGTGCGCGAGGGTTCGTGCTGGACTGAATCGATCGCTGTTACTCGATCTGGGGCATGGCGATGCACCGTGGGCAACGCGATCAGCGATCCATGTTTCACCGTGCCGGCGAATCATGATGAGCTTGTTTGCGATGCTGACCCGGCGCTTAAGACCGACGGCTTTGTTTTGAAGCTGACGAAGCCTTTGCCCAGGTCCTCCCGACCCGATCGGAAAGCGGAACCCTGGGTATTTCGGTTGGCGGACAATTCGATCTGCGAGGCGATGACCGGGACGTTGTCGCCGGTTAACGGCGAGCCCGCGCAATGGGCATGCGCGATTCATATCCGCGATCAGGTCCGGCCGTCGGGACTCGTGACGGCGCTGACGCCGGGGAAAATCTGGATCGCCGACAAGTTCCCGCAGAGCGCGATCGGCAAGCAGGGAGTCGAACCGGAAAAGGTACCAGTGAAGGTGGTGTGGGAATGAGCGCGCCGCTATTTGCGCATCGTGCGGAGTTGGCGGTGGGTTAGCATCCAGCGCAGCTCTCCGCCGCCGCGTTCGAAACGGGCCGGCAGGTCGATCGCGATACAGCTGCCGGTTTTCAGCTTGAAATGAGCTACGTCGCCGGCGCCGGTTAGCAGGATCGATGCGACCGCGCTTAGTTGCGGCTCGTGGCCTACGATCATCACGTCTTCATGCTTTGAAAATGCGCGCAACGCGGTCACCGCGTCGGCGGCGGGCACGCCGGTCGCGAGTGCGGGGAGGACCTGTGGCGGCGGCGTATTCTCGTAGGCGGCCGAGACGATCTCAGCAGTTTCGGCGGCACGTGCGAGTGGACTGGTCAGGATCACATTGAATTTCAGACCCATGGCGCGCAGGCCCGCGGCGGCTCCGCGCATTTTTTCCTTCGAGCGTTCCGTGAGCTTGCGGGCGCCGTCGTCGCCGCTCGAGGCAGCCTCTTCGGCGGTGGCGTGACGCAGAATATATAGCCTCATGCGATTGTTTCCGTGGCGGAGTGCGAGTTCATCGAATTGTTATTGGAGGGCGGGTGTTCGGTCTCAATGCGCGATTGATCCAGCGGCACGGATTCTCTCGCATCTGCTGCGGCCGAGCTAGTGACGGCCATCAGGTTCAGCCTGCCGGCTTGACGCATTTCCTCCAGCGTATCGCGCATCGCGTCGGAACGCTCGAATCGCCGCCACGCTTTCATGCATCGGCGCCGCAATTTATTCTCGCGGCTGCCGAGCGACTGAATCAAGGCGCCGGCGGCGACTATCGTTCTGGGCGGCGCGCCGGATGTCTCCGCATACGACAAGAGCCAGGCAGCCGCCACCGTGACGTCGTGATAGAGTCCCAGCGTTTCCTGCAGCTCCTCAAGCCGCGCCAGGGTTTTCTTATGCCGCTTGGCGCCGAGCGGCGCCATCATCTCGAGCTCATAGCGCAGCCGCTTGAGACGAACGCGGAGCTTGTGGAAGACGAGCGCCGGAGCATCGTCAGCAAGTCTTTTTCCAAAACGCGATGCGCCGCGCGTCGCTGGCCTGATCAATTGCGCGGCGACAAGCCCGAGCCTGCGGTCGGCGCCGACTTTCTTGATGGCCGGATGCAATAGTTTCGAAAGCAGGCTGCGATAGCGTTTCGACTCGAGCAGCTCGCACAGCTTCGCGAATTCGGATTTGCGCCGTTCGCCGAGCGCCACGATTATCGGAGCGATCGCATCCTTCAGATCGAGATCGATTTTCGCGGCGCGCGCCGTAATCAATTCCGACGTCACGTCGCATTCGCGCACTTCTCCGGCCTGGGCGCCGAGCCATGGAATGTCGCGCCGGTAGATCTTGAGCTGCGCGGCGTAGATGACGGTTGAGAACAAATCGATCGTAGCGCGCAGACGCCGGGTGGCGACGCGGAGTTGATGCAGCGGCTCTGCCTCGCCTGACTCCGCCGCATTTTGATGCCGCAACAGCGATTCCGCGCCGAACGTGATCGCCTTGCGCGCAGCGTCTGCGACTGTCTCTCCGGGGAAAAACGCAACCCTGCGCGGCGGCGCATCGGAGCGCGACTCATCTACCACCGTGCTATTCCTTGCGCGATACGCCGTTGTCGCCGGACTCGGGACGCGGCTTGCCGTTGGCGCCGGACAAATATTCCGCGATGTGCTTGCGAAGCTCGCCCTGGAGCTCCTCGATCGGAAGGCGCGCATCGACGGAGACGAAGCCGAACTCGCTGGACAGGCGCCGGTACTCGTCTATAAGGCGGCTCTGGTAGCGCTCGAACGAATCAAACAGGTCGGTGCCGAGCGCGAGATGCATCCCGGATTCCCAGTAGTCCATCCCCTTGCCCATGATGACGCGCGGTATGAGTGACTCGACGTCGATGTCGAGGTAGAGGACGAGGTCGGGCACGAGCGCCATGCCGAACACCTCGCGCGTCCAATCCGGGTCGGCCCCCATCACGGAGTTGCGCGCGAACGCGGTGTACATGTAGCGATCGGCGATCACGATGAAGCCTGCCTGCAGCGCCGGCAGGATTTCGTGCTCGAGGCGATCGGCAAAATCCGCGGCGTAGAGCAGCGAGAAGGTCGTGACCGTGAGCTGATGTCCGGCCTTGGCCTCGTTGATGGTCTCGGATAGCAGCGGCGAGCGCGTCCATCCGGTGTTGCTGACGGCGTAGCCTTCGAGTTCGAGCCACGGGCGCAGCAGCTCGATTTGCGCGGAGCGGCCGACACCGTCGGTACCCTCGATCGCGATCAAATGGCCGGGCAGTCGCTTTTTCGCGATGTACGGCAGTCCGTGCCCGTACCATGCCTTAGCGTGGCTGCGATGCGGCGCCATTTTTTCCGTTCGCTCGATTGAGGTCGTAGTCGCGAAGAATTTCCTGGACCATCGTGCGCACGACCCGCTGCTGATTTGGGATCTCGGCGGTTGCGTCGATAGGACGCATCCCGAACTCGGTCGTCAGTTGGTCGTAAATTTCGAGCACGCGGCTCTGGAACATGCGGAAGCTCTCGACCGGATCGGCCGACAGACCGACATCCATGCCGGCCTCGTGGTACTTGAGCTTGGCGCGTCCCGACAGCAGGCGTTCGAGCGAGATGTCGATCGGCACGCGGAAGTAGAGCGTCAAATCGGGGCGCAGCGCGGGGCTGTAAACCGAGCGGACCCAATCCGGATGCACGCCGCGGGCGACGTCACGCGCGAAGGCGGTGTACACGTAACGATCGGCGAGCACGATCATGCCGGCCTTCAGCGGCGGCAGGATCTGATAGGTCAGCCGATCGGCGAAGTCCACTGCGTGCAGCAGCGAGAATGTCGTCGGCGTGAGCAGATTCTTTTTCTTGCCACGTTGCATCGAGCGCCGCACCAGCCGCGACGAATTCCACTCGGTGAAATGCACGGGGTAGCCGCGCGCGCGGAGCCATCGCTCGAGTAGCAGCAGTTGCGTCGATTTGCCCGAGCCGTCGATTCCCTCGACACAGATCAAACGTCCCTTATAGGGATGCGGAGTTTCGAGCAGGGTCTTGGGTGCGGCGCGTGTCGCGGACTTGGCGCCGATCGAGGATGGAGTAACGTGACCGTTGGGCGAGGGTGAAGGTGCGGCGGCCGGCAGCTCTAGCGCTGCAGTACCACCTGCCGATCCAGCAGTCTCGATAACAGGTCTGTTCTTCTCTCGCATGTCCACAGTTCGAGGTCGGCCTTTTCGCGCTTCGAATCGACTCCGACGATCACACGGCCCGGAGAGTACCTGACCTCGATATTCTTAACCACACCGAAGTGGCTTCGATCCAGCGCGTCAGCGACACGCAAAATCGCGGCGAGGCCCCTTACGACACGGCGCTTGGCGGGGCTGAGCGATTTCAAATCCGGCGAATCGAGCTTGGGGGCCTGCTTGCGATGCCCGCGAGCCGCCTGCGCGATGACCTCGATTTCGTCAGTGTCGAAGCCGAACAACTCCGCATTCTTAATCAGGTAGTAAGAATGGCGATTGTGCCGGTCATGATCAATCGCGTGGCCCACATCATGCAATAAAGCCGCGAATTCAAGGAGTTCTCGCGAGGACTTCGGCAGGCCCAAAACGGGCGCGGTCGCGTCGAACAGCTTCAGCGCAAGCTTCGCGACCTGCTTGCCGTGCTCGTTACTACCGGCGAATCGAGTGGCCAGGGCGCCGACCGAGCGGCGTCGGGCGTCGGCGGCGGAGCGCGAATCGATCTTGTGCGCGAGGCCCAGTAGCACGCCCTCGCGCAGCGCCCAGGTGCATGCGACAAGTTCGGGCGCGCCGGATTTTTTCAAAATGAAGTTCACGAGCGTGGCAGCGGCGGGCATCAGGTCAACGCGCTTGGCATCCATGCCGGGGAGATCGACGCGGAGCGCGGCGTTGGCCTCGACGAGGTCGCGCGACAGATCGGAAATCTCGCCGGCCGAGGCCGTCGCGCCATGCAGGCGGCCCAGCTCTTCGCCGCGCGAGGATCGCGCCATCGCGACGAGCGTGTTGATCGTGCCTGACGTTCCGATCGCGCGGACCACGCCTGCGCGCTTGGCCTTGCGCATCAGCGGGCCGATCGCGCGTTCGAGATGCGCTTCGAGCTTGGCCAATTGCGCCCGCGTCGGCGGGTCGTCGAGGAGAAAGCGCTCGGCCAGGCGCACCGCACCAAGCTTCACGCTGCGCATCCACAGCGGCTTACCGTCGCGCACCAGCACCAGTTCCACGCTGCCACCGCCAACGTCGACGAGCAGATGAGGTCCGCCGTCGAGACCCAGCGCATGACGGGCGGCCTGGAAGATCAGGCGCGCCTCGTCGAGTCCGGAGATAACTTCAACCGTCAGCCCTGTCTCGCGCTTGATGCGGCGGATGAATTCGGTACGATTGCGCGCTTCGCGCACCGCACTGGTCGCGACGGCGCGCAAACGATCGACCCGACGAACCCGCAGCAGTTTTTTGAAATTCACCAGCGCGCGCACCGCCAGGTCCATCGATTCCGTGGTGAGGCGTCCCGTCGTGAATGAGCGCCGGCCCAGACGCACCATCTCTTTGACGCGGTCGACGACTTCGAGGTGACCGTCGCGGCTCACGTCGGCCACGATCATGTGGACGGAGTTGGATCCGACATCAATGGCTCCCAGTCGCATGGATAGAAGGTAACGTCCCAGGCGCTCGATGTCATCCATGTCGCCTCACCTCCGCACCGGCGCGCAGAAAAATTCGCGCAGTCATCCCACAATGATTAGAAGCGAAACGCGTTACGATACGATGAACGGTGGGTGTCGAATTTGTTTACGCGGTATCCTCGCAAACCTCATCGGGTTTAATCTGCAACGAGCACGCCTCACGGACGCATCTCTTGGCAGCCGCAGCCTCAACGCCGATTGGAACCGACCTTCCCGAGTACGGGTCGTCGAGCCACAAGTGGCTGATTGCGCTGGCCGTGATGCTGGGCACGACGCTCGAGGTGCTCGACACGTCGATCGTCAACGTCGCGCTGCCGCATATGCAGGGCAGCTTTTCGGCGAGCGTCGACGAGATCGCGTGGGTGCTCACCAGCTACCTGGTCGCCAACGGGATCATGATTCCGATGACGGGATGGATCTCGTCGCGCTTCGGGCGCAAACGCTACTTTCTGACGTCGGTCGCGGTGTTCGTCGGCGCATCGGGCCTGTGCGGCGCCGCTCGTTCCCTGGATCAGATGGTCGTCTTTCGATTGATACAGGGCGCGGCGGGCGCGGCGATGGTCCCGTCGTCGCAGGCGATCCTGATGGAGACGTTCCCGCCCTACGAACAGCAGCTCGCGATGGCGACGTGGGGGATGGGCTTGATGGTCGCGCCGATCATGGGGCCGACGCTGGGCGGATGGATCACCGACAATTGGAACTGGCGCTGGAACTTTTACATCAACCTGCCGATTGGCGCCGCCGCGTTCCTGATGGTCTGGACGTTCGTGCACGACCCCGCATACTTGCGGGTTCGCCGCGCCAAGGGCGGCAAGACCGACTACACCGGCATCATTTTGCTCGTCGTCGGGCTCGGCCTGGCGCAGCTCGTGCTCGATCGCGGCCAGCGCGCCGACTGGTTCAACTCGCCGTGGGTCGCTTACAGTACGATTTTTGCCGCGCTCTGCATCATCGGACTCACGATCAACGAATTGCGCACACCGGAGCCGATTCTCGATCTCTCAATCCTCGGCATTCCCGTCTTCACGATGTCCGTGATGCTGATGGTCGCGATGAGTTTCGCACTGTTCGGCACCGGACTATTGAATCCTATCTTTCTGCAAGAGCTGATGGGTTACAGTGCGTGGAAGGCGGGCCTGGTGTTGGCGCCGCGAGGACTCGGCACGATGGCTGCGATGCTGATCGTCGGCCAGCTCGCGCGCTACCGCTACGACACGCGTCCATTGATTGGCGTCGGCTTCATCATCATGGCAATCGCGCTGTGGCAGATGGCGGGATGGAATACTCAGGTCAGCACCTGGACGGTGACGTGGCCGAGCCTCGTCATGGGTGTCGGGATGGGCATGATTTTCCCCACGCTGTCCGCCACTACACTTTCGTGCGTCAGCCGCGAGCGCGTCGGCTACGCCGCGAGCCTCTACAACATGATGCGCAATACGGGCGCCGCGATCGGCATCTCATATATGACGACCGTGCTCGTCAATCATGAGCAGACGCATCAGTCGTATCTGGTCGAGCATTTCACCGTTTTCGACGCCTGGAAGATGAGCGAAGCGTCGCGGCTGTCTCCTGGCGCGCGTGGTTTTGACTATATTCCGCAAATACTCACTGGCCAGAAACAGGGACTTGGTATGGTGTACGGGATGATTCAGCGCCAGGCGATGATGCTGTCGTTCAACGACATCTACCGCACACTGGCTATTGTAATGATGATTCTGATTCCGACCTTCTTACTATTGCGCCGGGCCCAACCTGCTAGCGGCATGGCCGCCCACTAGTATTTCATCTGCGCGAGTACTCGCTCGAAGATATCCAGCGACGGGCGATCGAAGAGCACAAAATCGATGCGCTCGAGAGTCGTCGGACCGCAGAAATGCGCGCGAACTTGGTCGAGCATCACCTGCGCGCATCGCTCGATCGGAAAGCCCGCGATGCCGGTGCCGATTGCAGGAAATGCGATCGTTTTCAGCGAGTTCTCGTTCGCGCGCCGCAGCGAGTTGCGCGTCGCCGCGCGTAGATTCGCCTCAGACGTCGGTTCTCCCAGCCGCATGCTCGCTGCGTGAATCACGTGGCGTGCGCGCAGCCGTCCCGCACCACTAATCACCGCCCCGCCGAGCGCAATCGGCCCGATCCGGTCGCATTCCTGCTGAATCGACGGGCCGCCCTTGACGCGAATCGCGCCCGCGACGCCGCCGCCCAGCATCAGGTCGTTGTTCGCGGCATTCACAATCGCATCGACATCCGCGTCCGTAAGGTCGCCCTGGCGGAGCCTAATCTTCGCGCGCCAATTTTTGTTCATCGTCATGTTATTATCGCGCCAACTGTGTGGACGAGGAAGAGAACCGCCGGGTTGCTACTGCTTGCGCAGATTGCTGCGGCGCTCGTCGCGCTCACGGGATGCAATGGTCGTCGCAACGACCGCTCGCCTAGGACGATCCAAGTCGATATCGAAATCTCGCCGACCTCGACCGACCCGCGTTTTGGTACGGACGCGACCTCGTCGCGTATCAACGAACTCGTCTTCGATTCGCTGGTAAGGACCGATCGCAACGGCCAGTTTGTTGGTCACTTGGCCGACCGCATCGAGCGTCCTTCACCAACGGAAATTGTTTTTCATCTCAAGCGCGGCGTGCGCTTTAGCGACGGCCGCGAACTGACGGCGCGCGACGTAGTATTCACCTACGATTCGATTCTCGCGCCCGAATCGATGTCCCCAAAACGAGCCAGCCTCGAAGAGTTGAAGTCAATCGACGCGCCCGACGATTACACCGTGGTCATGACTACCGCGCGTCCGTACGCACCCGCGCTCGAGTTGGCGACCGAGGGAATCGTACCGGCAGCTACTCCGCTGCCCGCGAAACAAAGCGCGGCCGCTCCCTTCGGCAGCGGCCCGTTTCGGATGCTTGATTATGTGCGAGACGAAGCCATTCGGCTGGAGCGTAATCCGTACTATCCGCATCCGTCGGCAGCTGCACAGTCGGTCCTTTTGAAGATCGTGCCCGACCCGACAGTGCGCGCGCTCGAACTGGCAGAGGGCGTTTGCGACTTCTCGGGAAACAATATCGAGTACGACGTCTTGCCCTGGCTTGCCGCGCACCAGACTCTGGAGATCAGCAAAACTCCCGGCACCACCTATAGATACTTGTCTTTCAACTTTCGTGACCCGCGGCTGCGCGACTTACGCGTGCGCCAAGCCATCGCTTATTCGATCGACCGCAATACTATCGTCAATACTATCTTGCGTGGTACCGGGCGGGTAGCTACTGGCATGCTCTCATCCGAGAATTGGGCATACGACAGTAACGTCACTAGCTATTCTTACGATCCACACAAAGCGCAGGAATTACTGGATCAAGCCGGTTATCCGGCCGGAAGCAACGGGATGCGCGGGCTCAGATTCGAATTCAAGACCACGCCCGAAGGCGCTCGCATGGGCGAAGTGTTTCAAGCAATGCTTCATCGAGTAGGTATCGAACTGACTATTCGGACGCTCGACTTCGCCACCTACTATGCAGACATCCAGCAAGGGAGCTTCGATCTGACCTCGATGCAATGGGTCGGTATCAATGATCCCAATAGCTACTACATGGTATTCGATTCAATGAAGACGCCTCCGCACGGAGAGAATAGAGGCTACTATTCCAACCCCGCGATGGATCGCCTGGTCGAAGCGGGAATGACTACTCTGGATCCCGATGCGCGAAAGAAAATCTATGCGCAGGTGCAGCAGCTCGCCGCCGAAGAATTGCCGTACGTCTCATTGTGGTGGATCGACAACGTCGCCGTGATGAATCGCCGCTTCGTTGGCTTTGAAGCATATCCCAACGGCAGCCTCCGCTCACTCGCGACGCTGACACTAATCGACCCCGCCGCCGGCGGAGAGCCATCGCAGTGACGCGGTATCTGGTCCGGCGCATGCTGGCGCTCGTGCCCGTCGCGCTTGGCGTGGCGACGCTGACATTCGCGATTATTCACCTGGTGCCGGGCGATCCGGTGGTTGCGATGCTGGGTGAGACCGCTGCACCCGCCGACATTGTCGGGATGCGCCATCAGCTCGGCCTCGACCGTCCGCTCCTGGAGCAGTACGCAGCATTTCTCGGTGGACTGGCCGTCGGCAATCTCGGCGAATCGATTTCATATCGCAAGCCAGTCTCGCGTCTCATCGCTGAACGCTTTCCAGCCACTCTCGAGCTCGCTGCGGCCGGGATGTTGGTCGCCGTGCTTTTGGCGTTTCCGCTGGGATTGATCGCGGGCTCGAATCCCGGCGGTGCCGGCGATCTTGGCGCGATGGGACTTGCGATTGTCGGCATTTCGATTCCGCACATCTACCTCGGCCCGCTGCTGATGATTCTATTTTCTCTTGATCTCCGCTGGCTGCCGCTCACCGGCCGCGGCGGTCTCGTCCATCTCGTGCTGCCCGCGATCACGCTCGGCACCGCGCTCGCCGCGATCCTTGCGCGGATGTTGCGCCAGAGCCTGATTCGCGTGCGCGAGAGCGACTATATGCGCACTGCGCTCAGCAAAGGGTTGAGCGCGCGGTCCGCCCTTGTTCGCCACGGCCTCAAGAACGCGCTCACATCCGTCGTGACCATCATAGGACTTCAGATGGGCGCGCTGCTGAGCGGTACGCTCATCATAGAGATAATCTTCTCATGGCCCGGTATCGGCCGCTTGCTCATTACCGCGATCGGGGCTCGCGACTATCCCGTGGTAGAGGGGTGCGTACTCACGTTCGCGATGACTTACGTCGTCGTCAACCTGGCGACCGATCTCGTTTACGCAATCATAGACCCGCGAGTGAGAATCTCGTGACCGCACGAGTCGGCAATCCGTCACTGGCTATTGGATTGACTGCTGTGGCCGCGATCGTTCTTGCCGCGATTCTCGGCCCGATACTGTTTCGTGCCGATCCTTTATCGATCGATCTTGTAAACATTCTCGCCGGCCCGAGCCGCGCGCATCCATTTGGTTGCGATGCACTCGGCCGCGACGTGCTCGCCCGTGTCCTGTGGGGCGCGCGCATTTCGCTCTCAATTTCCATCGTCGTCGTTGCGATCTCGCTCGTAGTTGGAAGCCTGATTGGCGCAACCGCCGCGCTGTCGGGCGGTCGAATCGACAACCTCATCATGCGCGGCGTGGATATCGTCCTCGCGTTTCCGGGAATCCTGCTCGCGATCGCGCTGGCTGCCATTCTCGGACCTGGCCTAGTCGATCTCACGATCGCGCTGACCGCCATGGGATGGACCGGCTACGCGCGTATCGTGCGCGGCGAAGTGCTCACCTTGCGCGAGCGCGACTACGTTCTCGCCGCCGAGAGCTTGGGCGCCAGCCGGTCGCGCCTACTGATACGCCATCTGGTGCCGGGCGTCGTTGGACCGCTTGCGGTGCAGGCGACGTTCGGAATCGGTGGTATCATCGGCGCCGAAGCCGCGCTTTCATTCCTCGGCCTGGGTGCGCTCCCGCCCACGCCCAGTTGGGGCAATATGCTTGACGCTGGCCGCGCCTTCCTGCTCGTCGCCCCGCATCTTACTACCGCACCCGGGCTCGCGATCGGGCTTTCGATTCTCGGCTTCAACCTGCTCGGCGACGGAATTGCGCAGAAAGTGGGCCATCGCGCTTGAGCGTCGGGCGCTTCATCGCTCGGTGTGCGAAGCGGCGAAATTTCGTGATACTCATTGAGATTCGGAAGTGAGTGCTCGCGATGGAGAAACTCGAACCCAACGAAATGGTCCAGCGGCTGACCGACTTCATCCGCATGCAAGGAGATTTTGACAGCGTTGCGATCGAGAACTTCCGCAAGATGCCTGGCGGCGCGTCGCGCGAGATCTGGTCGTTCGAATGCGCGATGCAACGTGACGGCGAAACGAGTCGGCGCGCGATGGTGTTGCGGCGTGATCCAGGCGCCCACAATATTTCCACCAATCGTCGTCACGAGTTCCTGGTGATTCGCGCCGCCTTCGAAGAGGGCATCCCGGTTCCCGAAGTGTTTTGGGTTTCCGAAGATCCCGCCGTTCTCGGTTCCGCGTTTTTCCTTATGGAGCGGATCGATGGCGAAACTCTGGCGCGCCGCCTGCTGCGCGACGACACTTACGCCCGGGCGCGCGAAGTGATGCCTGCGCAACTCGCCGAAATTCTCGCGAAGATTCATCGGATCGATCCGGTCGAGCACAAGCTCGATTTCCTGGCGGAGCCAGGCGACAACGCGGCGCTGACCGAGGTCAAACGTTACGAGGAAAACTTTCGGAGGCTCGCCCTCGAACCGCATCCCGCGTTTGAACTGGCGTTCCGATGGCTCCTGGAGCGTGTTCCGAAGACTCCGCGCAAGACGCTCGTACACGGCGACTACAGAATCGGCAACGTGATATTTGGCCCCGAAGGCGTCCGCTCAATTCTCGACTGGGAACTGGCGCATCGCGGCGATCCGATGGAAGACGTCGGCTGGATGTGCGTGCGGGCGTGGCGTTTCGGCAACGATAAGAAACCGGTCGGCGGGCTCGGCACTCGCGAGGACTTTTTCCGCGCCTACGAAAAAGCCAGCGGCGCCGCCGTCGATCCCGAAGCCGCGCGATTCTGGGAGGTCTTTGGAAATCTTCGCTGGGGCATAATCACCATCAGCCAGGCTCGTACCCATATCGACGGATTCGTAAAGAGCGTCGAACTGGCTAGTATCGGAAGGCGGACCGCCGAAACCGAACTCGAACTGTTGAATCTGATCGAATAGCAACATGGTAAAGCGAAGCGCATTGTGAGTAGTCAATATGCAGGACCGGCCAACCTCAATTGAATTGCTCGAAGCGGCCGCCGACTTCGTCGATCGCGAACTCGTGCCGACAATCGAGGGAGCGCGCCAGTTCCAGGCGCGGGTCGTGGCCAACGTGATGCGGATCGTCGCGCGCGAGATAAAAATGGAAGATCCGCTCGTTCGGAGCGAAGTGAAGGCCCTGGCGCGGGTGCTCGGACAGGACGCGCCGCATCTGCACAGCCTCGACGATCTGCACGCCGTCGCTGTCAGCATGGGCGAAGAATTGACCGGGAAGATTCGCGCGGGCGAAGCTGACGGCGGCGACTGGCGACGGGAAGTGCTTGCGGTCGTGCGTCAGAGCGTCGAGGACAAACTGCGTATCGCAAATCCGCGCTACCTGGAGAGCGACATCGCAATTCGCAACGCGGCCAAAACGAAATAGGAGATCTGACTAATGCCTGAAACCAAAGTAGTACTACTTGAACAAGACGACCTGATGCATGCGAACACCGGCGAGTCTAATTTCAACGAAAGTGCATACTACAATTTCTACGACCGCCGCCAGCGCCTCGGCGGTTTTATCAGACTAGGTAATCGTGCGAACGAAGGTTATGCCGAGATGACCGCCTGCCTCTACCTTCCGGACGGAACCGTCGGCTTCATGTTCCAGCGGCCCGAGATTAAAGACAACCACGCTCACGATGCGGGTGGTGCAAAGTTCGAAGTCGTCAAACCGTTTGAACGCCATCGCGTCAGCTATCACGGCAAACTCTGCGTTCTGAAAAATCCGCTCGAGATGGCCGATCCCGCCAGGGCGTTCAAGACTAATCCGTACTCGCGTGCTGCGCTCGAAATCGACTACGTGGCGACGTCCCCCGGATGGGGCGGCGAACTGCGCGAGCAGATCGGGGATCAATGGGTTTCGCCGAAACCATCCGGCGACCCCGAGGCTCAATTTGCCAAGGGGCACCTGGAACAGCTCGGCCACGCAACGGGAAAACTGGTGCTAACGACCGACGGCATCGACCGCGAGTTCAAAATCGACGCTCTCGGCTTGCGCGATCATAGCTGGGGACCGCGCTACTGGCAGGCGCCGAAGTTCTATCGATGGCTCACGATGAACTTCGACGAGGATCTAGGCGCGATGGCGACGATTACGGTGAATCGCGACGGCAGCGAACGCCCGGGCGGATTCCTTGCGCGCAAGGGCAAGCCTTTTCTCAATATCGTGAAGGTCGACGTTGAGACCGAATTCGTCGGCGAGCAGCAACTCCACGATAAGATCAAGGTGACCTGCCAGACCGCTGACGGTGGAGCGCCAATAGTCATTACGGGCAAAGTGCTATCGATGATTCCGCTGCGCAACCGCCGCGCAGGAATAGTCACTCGAATCGCAGAAGGCATGACCGAGTGGAACTGGGACGGGAAGATCGGCTATGGGCTTTCTGAGTATCTCGATCACTTCGACGAGTAGTCAGTCGATCAGCGCCCGCGCTTGAGCGTGCGCAGACTCTCGGTATATGGCGGATATGCGACGCCGCGCTCGGTGATAATTGCGGTCACCAGCTCGGCCGGTGTGATGTCGAACGCCGGGTTGAACGTGCGGACGCCCTTCGGCGCGATCGGCTTGCCGCCGTACTCGGTGAGCTCGCGACCCGAGCGCTTTTCGATCGGTATTGCCGCGCCGTTGGGACAGTCCAGGTCGATCGACGACAGCGGCGCCGCGACGTAAAAGGGCACGCCGTGGCGCCCGGCCATCACCGCCAGCGGGTAAGTGCCGATTTTGTTAGCGACGTCGCCGTTCGCCGCCGTGCGATCTGTTCCCACGACCACGCAATCGATTTTGTTTTGCGAGAGCACCGTCGCCGCCATATTGTCGGCGATCACCGTCACCGGTATCCGATCCTTGTGGAGTTCCCACGCCGTCAGCCGCGAGCCTTGCAGGAATGGCCGCGTCTCGTCGGCGAACACCTGGATCTTCTTGCCCGCGTCGCGCGCGGCGCGCACCACCCCGAGCGCCGTGCCGTATCCCGCGGTCGCGAGCGCGCCGGCATTGCAATGGGTTAACACCGTGGCTGGATCGCCGATGAGTTCGGCGCCGAATTTTCCCATCGCACGATTCGCGGCCACGTCTTCGGTGCAGATCGCGATCGCCTCCGCGCGCATGCGGCGAAACAACTCCGCTGCGTCCAGTGAAACGCTTTCGTCGAGCGTGCGGCCCATCCGATCCACTGCCCACGCAAGGTTTACCGCGGTGGGCCGGGTGGCTTTGAGAGCCTTCGCGACGGTCGCAAAGCGTTTTCGCGCCCTCGCGCCGGCGGTACCTTTGATGCCGAGCGCGACGCCCATCGCAGCGGCGACGCCAATGGCCGGCGCGCCGCGTATCACCATCGTGCGGATAGCCTCGGCGACGCCACGGTAGTCGCGATAGGTTCTGATCACCTCGCGCGCGGGCAGCAGGCGCTGATCGATCATGCGGACGGTATCCGCCCGCCATTCAATGGTCATCACGGCCATGTAGTCTGACTCTTTCGCAAACGAGTGAGGTTTTAAGCTTATACTAAATTGAGCAATAGAAAACGGCGCAGCGGATGAATTCGCGGCGCCGCTCAACTACGGTCTCATCGCGCGACGCCGCATCCCGGCTGGCGCGCGCCAAGCATTCGGTTAGACTCTTTCGTACACTCCGCGTGCTTTTCGCCTTGCTGCACCGGCATCGATCCATCGCGTGATCGCCGCGAAAATCTCGGACGGCCGCTTCCCCTTGAGTCCGCGCACGTCGCGCACGTCGGCAGCCTTGAACTGCTTGGGAAGTGCCGAAAGCACGGCGCGCCAATTAACCCGTCCACGCGGCCCGCTGCTAATCGCCTTTGCCGCACCGCCCCCGCGACCGATCAACGATCCCAGCCGCGCTTCCTCTTGTTTGAGCTTGCTCAGTATCGATTCTTTTATGCGAATGTCCTTGCGCAGATTGATGAGCAGGGTGCGCGCTTGCCGCTGAACTTGTTGGAAGGCAGATGCGGCTCCTCGAGAGGCTTTCTTCCTGGGCATTCAGCTATCTCCTTTGGGGGAATTGATCAGTACAAATCTACTTTGAATGTACACAATCAAACCTACTTCTACAAGTATCAAAGTCATTTTGTGCATTATCAACATCAGGCGACTGGGTATAGTACCCGGAGTAATGAATGCACCTTTGCGGTAGTCAAATCGCGGACCCTTCAGTTTTTTGCGTTAGCGACTGGTATCTCCGCTGACGAGTTTCTGCAGCCGGTTGCTATGGGACAGCAACATCGTACGTCGCGTAGCGGCAACAGCCAGGTCGCCGAACGAGTGGTCGATGGCCCGACGCCTCCCGCGATATAGCGGTTTTAGAATCAACCAGATGTCATAATGCACGTAATATCATGCATAGGCGTCGGAGTTTCAGGCTCGCTCTGAGCGGGCGCGAACTGCCACTCGACCTGATAATAAAAGGCTATGTTTGCGCTTGGCGCGATGCTATAAGCATTCCGGAATTCGGACTAGATGCGCGCTGTAGGTATAGCTATAGACTTTGGACGCCACGAGCCACTCGGGTGCGCGCAAGGAGAGGGTAATGGGCCGCAGACTGTATGTTGGGAATCTGGCTTGGACTGTGACCGACCAGGATCTGCTCGACGTTTTTTCGGAAGCAGGAAAGGTGGACAGCTCGCAAGTCATCATCGACCGCGCCACCAACCGCTCGCGGGGATTCGGTTTCGTCGAGATGGCGACCGATGAGGCAGCCGAAGGCGCAATCAAGAAATTGAATGGCCGCGACATCAAAGGCCGTCCGATTCGCGTAAACGAAGCGCAGGCGCGCAGCGGCGGAGCCGGCGGCGGCGGTGGCGGTGGTGGCGGCGAACGCCGCGGCGGACGCGACCACTAGTCAGTTCCGAACATTTCTGGCTAGTCGCGCGATTGTAGTTTGCCGGTTCGTCGCGCATCAAAATGTACCTAACCCACTTGCGGGGACGCCCGATTCTCGGGCCGAACTCTCGCGCCCGGACGCTGCTCGTACTAAACCATCATCGTGGAACTCATAACGCTTGAGGCACAGAGCGAGCGCGCCGTGATTGTGCCCGGCGCCGGATGCCAATGCCTCAGCTACCGCGTCGGCACGCTCGACGTCATCGCGGGCCCCGAAAGTCCCGACGCGTGGCGCGCGCATCCGCATCGCGGCGGCATTCCGATCCTGTTTCCGTGGCCGGGGCGCGTCGCCGGCGCACGCTTCGCGTTCAAGGGCCGCGAATACCGGCTGCCGGTGAACGAGCCCGCGCGCGGCCACTCGATTCACGGCTTCGCATGCGAGCGCGCGTTTCGCGTGACGCGGCGCGGACCCTACTTCGTCACGGCGATGCTCGATTCGTCTGACTATCCGGATCTCAGTGCGATCTGGCCGTGGCCGTTCGCGCTCGAAATAGACTACGAAGTAGGTAATGGACTGAGATTGAAGGCGCGCATCACCAACACCGGCGACTCGGTAATGCCGTTCGGCTTCGGCGCACATCCGTACTTTCACGCGCCGCTCAATCCGAAGGGCACGCGCGACGCAATGATGATTCAGCTCGACGCCAACGCGCGATGGGCGCTCGACGCGCGACTCATTCCGACCGGCGAGACCGAGCCGCTGGCCGGCAAGTACGAGCTTCGCGAGCCGCGCCAGCTTGGTGGTGATACTTACGATGACGTATTCCGCATGACGGCAATCTCAAAGTACGATGTGTCGGCGCCGAGGGCACGACTCATCTATCCGTCAGTGAAGATCGCGGTCGAGGTGCGCGCCGACGCATCGTTCGGCGACTTCGTCGTGTATGCGCCGCCTGATAATCCCGTCGTCGCAATCGAGCCGTACACCTGCGCGCCTGATGCGTTCAATCTTGCGGCGCGCGGCGTCGCGGCCGGGATGCGCGAGCTCGCGCCCGGCGATACGTTCGAGGCCGGCTTCGAGATTCGCCTCAACGTCCCTCGAAGCGCAGATCGCGCCGCTGCGCCAGCGCGGAAGCGCCTTCGCGAAAATCTTCGGTGAGCAGGAGAGAGCTCTGCGCCAGCACCTCGAGTTCCTGGAATGTCATCTTGTCGAGGCCGTGGCCTTTGTCGATGATCCGTTTCGCCAGCCCGACTGCGAGCGGGGCGTTGCGCGCCATCTCGCGCGCGAGCTCTTCGGCGGCGGCCAGATGCGTCCCTTCGGGGACGACGCGATTCACCAGCCCGATCTTTTCAGCGTCCGCCGCCTCGATCATCCGCGCCGTCATGATCAGTTCCTTCGAGCGCGCGTAGCCGACCGTGCGCGTGAGCCGCGTGGTGCCGCCCACGTCGGGCACCAGGCCGATGCGCACTTCCGGCATCCCGAGGCGCGCGCCGACCGATGCGATTCGCGCGTCGCAGGCGAGCGCGAGCTCGAGGCCGAGTCCGCCGACGAAGCCGTGCAGCGCGCCGATGACCGGTTTCTCGACGCTCTCGATCCGGTTCAGCGAGGCCTGCGATTCCGCCACGAAGCGCCGAAAGCGCTGCATGTCGGGCCCGCCGCCTTCGCCGCCGCGAGCGCCGGTATCGTTGGTGAGCGAGGTGAAATCGATGCCGGCCGAGAACGCCTTGGCCCTCGCCGTAAATGATAATCGCGCGAACGTCGTTGCGATCGACCTCGTCGATCGCCTCGAGAATCGCGCGCAGCATCGCCTGGTTAATCGCATTCCGCTTCTCCGGCCGATTGAGCGCGATATACGCGATCTCCCCTCGACTCGAACCTTGATTGGATTTTCCGCCATGTCTAACTCCTTGATTGCTATTAAAGGTATCTCGCGCGCGCGCGAGGCGCACAACCGGTTTCCATGAGAGGAATAATCGCCTGCGCGGCGGGCGGCAGGGGTGACCCCTGCACCCAGTGTGAAAGTGAAAAACGCAAAGTTGCGCGCGGCGCGCTACTTTGCTCTCAGGGACGGTGGCTCGATGACGTGCGCAAGAGATGTGCTGTTCGGTTTTCATCGATCCGGGTGCGTGTAGCGCATGATCAACTAACCCCTTCCCGAGCGGGAAGGGGAACCAGACGCGCAGAGGGGAGCAGAGGAGTGCGCTGCAATTCATACCATATGTTGTGGTTTGGGAGGCTCCGCTACCAAGGGTAGTTTTGTTTCGTCAGAAATTGTTTTTGTCGCGAGCGAGTGTCGCCCGATTTCGGGCGAGGCCGGCGAGTGTGGGGCATCCTGACGGTTGACCATATCGCATACGTAGCACGCAAAATCCGGCGGGGTAAGGCTGAAGAGTTCACCCCTCGGGGCCCCCTATGAAACCGGAACTAAGAGGAACTTATAAATCGGGAGGATTCCCCCATGCGGCCGGCCGCTTATCGGTCGTTGCTTTAGTCAGGACACCGCGATAACGACTGTGATAAGTCAATGTCGCGTGGAACTTCCCTGGAAACGAAAACTTCCGAACGGCGAAACTCTATATAAAGAGGCAGAACGGCTCGGTCTTCACTTCGACGCGAAAGACAAAACTCGCGACGCCGATTTGCAGCAGCGTGTGCTGGTCGCCTGGGCGGAGCGGCGAAACGCGATCGTCAACTATACGCAGACCTTCGCTATCGTCGGCACGCTTCTGATCACGTTGGGCGTCGCGTTCTCGACCCAACGCGAACAGAGGAATCGAGAATCGGCCGACCTGATGCTCAAGTTCGAAGACCTGCTGTACTCGGGAAGAAGCGCGCCCGTCGTGAAGGCACTGGAGATGGACGTCGGACTCGACAAGGCAAAAGACGTTGACGACGAGGCGATCGACGAATTTCTTGGAAACTACGAATTGCTGGATGCTGCCTACCGTCATGGTCTGATCAGCGCGGACATGGCTCATGATGCATTCGAGGCTGACCTTGAGACAGCGCTAAAGGACGGGAAGGTAAGACGTTTCATAACCGACGCGAGGACCGAAGACGGGTCTGACATGTACGATGGTGTGCTGGATCCACCTGGAAAATCCCGTTCACTCCGCTTTCCTCTGCGAGTCAGGCAGGGGCAGGCGCTATAGGATCGCCACTTTCTTCCAGTCCCTGATCACAACGCGATTGGCGTCGTCTCGCCGCCGGGCACGATCGGCGAGATGCCCAAGCGCCGCGTCTCCGTGACTAAGGTGCTGGTGTGCTTGTCGTGAGCCAGGTTAACTGTTTGATCGATCGATCAACGGTTCCAATTCGAGCTCTCACTGCCGACGCTTTCGCTAGTTTGGTTCCTCGTGGGCGTTGGTAGTCGCGGCACTCTTTGCGAATTGAACGCAGCGTCCCAGCCGCTAGCCGAAGGGCTACCTGAAATCGGTAAGCGACGCAGATCTCGCTAAGTTGGAGAACGGTGGTGCATGTTTCCCGGAGGAGCCTCGGATTGTCTTGAAGGCATGCGGCATAGCCCCCGACGATCTCCAGTACTTTGAACGATTCAACGAGAATATGTTTATCTTCCTTTGAAATCGAAACTTCGGGCGGCCCGATCAGATGCCAGGTGAATGCCCGAAGAACTCTGATAAGAGCCACAGACCTCAGCATCTCGCCGGCGCTTACGAGTGCCACGTCGGTCAAAGTTTTTAGGATCATGCGACGAAAGAGCAAGCCGCTGATGAACTCCTCAAGATTGAACTCTTGGAGTATTTTGAACTTATAACGAACCTCGGTGGCGGAGCTGGCAGCCCGCATTTCTGCCTTCCACTTTATGAGGTCATATTGGAACAGAGCTTCGAATTGACGTCGACGGTTCGACGCGACGATTTTTTTTGGAACCGCAAGCTCACTAGCGACGAACTGCTCCCATTGCAATTTCGCGGCGCGGACCTCGTCGAGCGTTAACTTGCGCGCTAGGCCGACCCTTCCCTTCTCAAGCCCCGCCGTCGCTTCGTGATGATGATCCAGACATACGACCGCGAGATTTTCCTTGGTAGTTTGCGAGCGATCCCCGTCAATGTGGTGAAGCTGCACCGGCTTCCGTGAATCATGACAGATGCAGCAAGTTCGGCGGTTGGCCAAAATCACCTGTATCTCCGTTCGCCGGTCCGACTTCCGAAGCTTATGCCTGTCTCTTTGTTTCCTCGAATCCATGAGACCGTTAAGGAAACCTAGCGCGTCAAGCAGGCTCCTCGCCACCGAGCACAAGTGACGTGACAGCTCTCCTGCGACTATCGCGTCGTTGATGCCGCGCTGGGCAACAGCTTCCTCTATCGCGCCGCGCGGATTCTCGAAGAAGCCGTCTTCGAATTGTCAGGTTTGGGTTTATTGGGGTCTCACCATCCGAGTTGTTATTCAGCGGAGTCGATCTATTTCGTCATTCAGAGCGGAGCGAAGAATCCCTAATGCTGTGCTCGCGTCCGCACTGTCGTCGAGATTCTTCGCTGCGCTCTAGAATGACACAAAGAGTGAGCGCGCCAGGATCGCGAACGATGCCCGCGATTTTCAGAACCGGTACCGGCGGCGCTTGCGCGCCGCTGTCCGAGATCCTTCCTGCTGCTCGCGTTGCTCGCTACGTCAGGATGACACAAGAAAGTGCTCGCTTCGGCACCAAGGTCTGGGCGGACCTGTTTCAGGCAGAACCGGAATCTTGAATAGCGCGCGAAAAATGCGCGCTGCATACGGCCCCCAACCTTCGATCCTCTCCCTTGCAGGAGAGCTTTGCATACCCTCGGCATACGGTCAGAGCACGCAGAATCTTGAATCGCGCGCGAGAAGATCCGCATCACCCGCTCCTTCGGAGCGGCCTCTCCCGCAACAAAGCGGGCGAGGCGAATGATCGGTGGCGGAACGCGACATCCTAACTCCGCGCTGGACAAGGACCCTCACCTTCGATCCTCTCCCTGGCAGGGAGAGGGGAAGAAGTGCGAGCTGGCGCTCTGCACAAGCGGTCCTAGTAGGGAGAGGGAAGGAAGCTTTAGGGCTTTAGTAGGACCTTCATTACGTTGTCTTTTCTTGCGTTGAAGATTTCGTAGCCTTTGGCGGCGTCGTCTAGCGGCATTATGTGGCTGATCAGGGGGCGTGGGTCTAGCGTGCCGTGCTCGATCAGGCGGGATAGTTGCGGGATGTGGGCGTTGATGTTGGCGAGGCCGATGCGGAAGGTCAGGTCGCGCATGAAGGCGTAGCCGATTGGGAAATTGAAGGACGGGGCGGCGAAGACGCCGATTACCGAGACTGTGCCGCCGCCGCGGGCGGCCATTATTGCGGCTGTCAGGGCGGCGTCGTTGCCGACTGCTTCGATCGTTACGTCGGCGCCGCGGCCTTCGGTGCGGTCCAATATCGTTTGATTCGCTTGATCGATATTGACTGCGTTTGCGCCGAGCTTGCGCGCGAGTTCGAGGCGGTACGGGATGCTGTCAACGGCGATCACTTCGGCGGGGCCGAAGAGTTTTGCGCTCATCACCGCGCATAGGCCGACCGGACCGCATCCGAAGATTGCGACCGTGTCGCCCGGGCGGATGTTGCCGTTGATTGCGCCGAAGTAGCCGGTCGGCAGGATGTCGGCGAGGAAGACTGCGACGTCATCGTCGATCGCGTCGGGGAGAGGATAGCAGGTGTAATCGGCCATCGGGACGCGGACCGCTTCGGATTGCTCGCCGCCCAGCCATCCGAGCTTGCCCGCGGAACTCGAGCCGTAGCCGAATACCGCGCCGCCGCTCTCGGCGCATTGCGAGGGCTGCCCGCGGCGGCAGAAGAAGCATCGCCCACAAGCGACCAGGCCGGACACGACGACGCGCTGGCCTTTTTTCAGGCGATCGACGCCGGCGCCGACTTCCTCGATAACGCCGACGCCTTCATGACCGAGCACGAAGCCGGGCTCGATGGGATAAGCGCCGTGATAGGGGTGCAGGTCGGAGCCGCAAATTCCGGCGCGCGTGATTCGCACGAGCGCGTCGGTGGGCGTTTGGAGGGCGGGGTCGTCAACGCGCTCGACGCGCACGTCATGGGGTCCGTGAAAGACAGTTCCTTTCATTTTTTTCACCGTCGATAGCGTGCGGGTTCAGGAGAAGAGGCAGAATCTTGAATCGCGCGAGACGCGCTGTAATCAGACCCTCACCTTCATCCTCTCCCTTACAGGGAGAGGGGAGGAAATCCAAGCCGAATTAACGGGATAATGCCACGGCGCGGTGCGGGTTTGCAGAGGCGGCGAAGCGCATGGTAATTGCAGGGTTCCCGATACTCGGAGGGTCCTATGATTCAGAACGTTAAGAAGATTCTCGCGCCGATCGACTTTTCCGTACACTCGATGGAAGCGATGCGCGGCGCGATGGAGCTGGCGAAGGACATCGGCGCCGAAGTTCACCTGGTGCACGTGATCGCGCCGCATCACAGTTACATCCCGTTGATCCTGGTTAACAACGCCGAACAGAGCCGCGAAATCGCGCGGGAAGCCGCGATGATCGAGCAGGCGGAAGAAGAACTCGCGCGCATCAAGAAGGACGACTTCGGCGATTCGAAAAAGGTCTTCACTTTTGCGGTGGTCGGACCTCCGGTGCAGAAACTCGTCGAATACGCCAAGGAGCAGGCGATTGATCTGATCCTCATGGCGACGCACGGCCGCACCGGCGGCGAGCATTTGATGGGCAGCGTGACCGAGAAGGTGGTGCGCAACTCGCCGTGCTCGGTGCTGGTCTTCCGTCCCCGCGCCCGCTAATCCAAAACAGCAAGGACATTTCCGGCGGCTTGGGCTGTCGTCGCGTGCGGCCGCCGAGACATTAGCGCAACTTATGTAGGCCAAGCAGACTGGTCCTCTTTGGTGTCGATTAAAACCTGATTTTCGGTCTGGTTAGCGTCGGCATCCTGAGGTAGTTTGTCCGCAAGCCGGTCGGGCAACCCTCTCGAACAAATGAAAAGGGCCAGGCAGATTGCTCCACCCAGCCCGTAGCCAACCGGGAAAAGGGGGGCAAACCCCGGCCAGCCACCGTATTGTACTTAACTGCCAGTGAGTTGCAAGATGGGCGAGGATGTCGCCGAACTCGTCTATCGACGACTAAGATTCCAGTTTTCGACCGCGGTATTTAAGGCGCTTACACCCCGCCCCCACCGAGCGCGGGGATGAAATGCACTTCGCTGTTCTCGCTGACGGAATCGAGCACGCCGCCGGTTGCGATTTCGCCGTCGATCGACACCGCGATCGAGGGGCGGATATCTCCGTCTTCGAGTAACTGCTGGTCAATTCCGGGGAACTGTTCGCCAAGATGGCGAACCAGTTCCCTGATCGATTTTCCTGGAATCTCGACGCGCTCGAGGCCGCCGGTGAACTTGCGCAGCAGTGCGGGAATCACGACAGTCGGCATAGCGAAAACAAAAGGGGGGCGAGCATTAGCCCGCCCCATTTTGATCACTCCTGATCAATCCGCCGCGGCTGAATGTTGTGTCGAGCCGCGATGCTTCAGCATCGCCTTCAGCAACTTCGGCGGCGACATCGGCGTCTCCGTCATCCTGACGCCCACCGCGCGATAGATCGCGTTGGCGACCGCTGCGACCGGCGGCACGATCGACACTTCGCCGACGCCGCGCACGCCCAGCGGATGCCCCGGGTTCGCCTCCTCGACGACGATCGTTTCGATCATCGGCAAGTCGAGGCAGGTCGGCATCCGGTAGTCGAGGAAGCCGGAGTTACGCAGCGTGCCCTTGTCGTCGTAGAAGTATTCCTCGTTCAACGCCCAGCCGATTCCCTGCGCCGTTCCACCCTGCATCTGTCCTTCGACGTAGCTCGGATGAATCGCCTTGCCGGCATCCTGCGCTACGGTACATCGCAGGATTTGCACCTTGCCGGTGTCGGGATCGACTTCGACGTCGACGCAGGTTGTCGCAAATCCAGGTCCCACGCCGCGCGCGTTCACGCTCGCGCGACCGGTGATCGGTCCGCCGGTGCGGGGGAAGCGGGGCGCGAGTTGCTTGATCGACATCGGCGGAACGCTGTTGCCTTTCGCGTGGAGCATCCCGTCGCGGAATTCCACCTCGTCGGGTTTTTTCTCCCAGACCTTGGCGGCGCGTTCGATCAACTGGCGCTCGGCGTCCTTGGCAGCTTCGTACACCGCCATCCCGGTGGCGAAAGTGACGCGGCTGCCGCCGGTTACGTCGGTATGGCCGATGGAGTCAGTGTCAGCGGTTATCGGGCGTACGTCAGTCACCGGGAGACCCAGCACTTCGGCGGTGATCATCGCCATCGAGGCGCGCGAGCCGCCGATATCCGGCGAGCCGGTCACGACGCTGGCGGTTCCGTCGGTGTGGATATTCACCGTCGCCGAGGACTGCATCCCGGCGTTGAACCAGAACCCCGACGCGACGCCGCGACCGCGGAACTTGCCGGTCAGTTTCGACTTGTAGTGCGGGCTGTTCCTGATCGCTTCGCAGGTCTGGATGAATCCGATGCGCTTGAAGGGCGGGCCGACGACTTGGGCCGCGCCTTCCTTGACGCCGTTCTTGATGCGGAAGTCCAGCGGATCGATTCCGCACTTCTCGGCGAGCTCGTCGATAATCGTCTCGGAGGCGAACGCGGCGTTGGTTGCGCCCGGCGCGCGGTAGGCCGCGGTCTTGGGGCGATTGACGACGACGTCGTAGGCGTCGATTCGAAAATTCTCGATCGTGTACGGAGCGATGATGCACATCGCGCCCGCGCCGACCGGCGAGCCTGGGAACGCGCCCGCCTCGTACGCCATCCAGATTTCGGCGGCGACGAGTTTGCCGTCCTTGGTCGCGCCCATCTTCACTTTGATCTTCGAGCCCGACGTCGGACCGCTCGCGCGGAGCACTTCCGAGCGCGACATGACGAGCTTGACGGGGGCGCCGGTCTTCTTCGACAGCAGGACAGACAGCGGTTCGAGATAGATGGTGGTTTTGCCGCCGAAGCCGCCGCCGATTTCAGCCGGCACGACTTTGATGTGACCCACGGGCATCCCCAGCACCTGCGCGCTGAGCGAGCGCACGTCGAAGGCGCCCTGCGTCGAGCAGTAAATCGTCGCCTGTCCGTCGGAGTTGTAGATGCCGACGGCATTGTGCGGCTCGATATATCCCTGGTGGACCATCGCGGTGTTGAACTCGCGCTCGATCACGTAGTCGGCGGACTTGAATCCCGCCTCGAGGTCGCCGCGCTTGAACTGGTAGTGCTGCGCGACGTTGGTCGGTTTGTCGCCTTCCTCCTTGTTGCGCAGGTCCTTCAGCAGAATCGGCGCGCCCGGCTTGGTCGCGACGTCCACGGTCATCACGGGCGGCAGCACTTCGTACTCGACTTCGATGAGGCGCAGAGCTTCCTCGGCGATATGCGGGCTGGTCGCGGCGACGGCGGCGATCGCGTGGCCGTCGTACAGCGCCTTGTCGTGCGCGAGGATGTTCATCGACAGGTACATCGGGTTTATCGCCATCTCGCCGGCCTGCTCGATCTTGTTCTCCGCCTGCGGGAGATCTTTCGACGTGACGATCGCCTTGACGCCGGGGAGCTTGAGCGCCTTGTCGATTTTGATCGATTTGATGTTCGCGTGAGCGTGCGGGCTGCGCAGCACTTTGCCGTGCAGCATGCCGGGGAACGCGTAGTCGGCGCCGTACTTCGCGCGGCCGGTCACTTTGTCAACGCCGTCGTGCCGAATCGGGCGCGTGCCGATAACTTTGAAATTGCCAGTCGTGGTTGATGCCGCCATGGCCTATTACCTCTCGAATCTCAGCGTCGTTGCTATGCTCTATCGGGCGGCCGCTTTGCCTTCGCCCTGCGCGCGAATATCCGCGGCCGCGTCGAGCACCGCTTTCACAATTTTGTCGTAGCCGGTGCATCGGCAAAGATTACCGGCGAGCGCGTAGCGAACTTCGTGCTCGGTGGGTTTCGGATTGCGATCGAGCAGCGACTTCGCCGAAATCAGGAATCCCGGCGTGCAGATGCCGCACTGCAGGGCCGCGTGCTCGAGAAACTTGCTCTGCAAAACGCTAAGCACGCCGGCGGTGGCGAGTCCCTCGACGGTCGCGATGCGCTTGCCTTGCGCCTCGACGCCGAGCATCAGGCACGAGCAAACCGCGCGGCCGTCAACCAGCACCGTACACGCGCCGCAATCGCCGGTCAGGCATCCTTCCTTCGAGCCGGTGAGTTCGAGCACGTCGCGCAGGGTTTCGAGCAGGCTTTGGCGCGGCTCGCATAGGAACTCGACCGTCTCGCCGTTAATCGTCGCTTCTACCAGGGTCTTTTTCATAACTCTATGCCGTATGTTTTTTCGTGGCGGCTGTGATTCAAGACTTCTTTGCGCGCTCGGCGGCGATCGTCAGCGCGCGGCGGGTGAGCACGCCGGCGATGTGCAGCCGAAATTCCGCCGTCCCGCGCATGTCGTCGATTGGCTTGCAGACCTCGCTCGCCGCGCGTCCCGCAGCTTCGAGCGAAGCGTCGTCGAGTTTCTTGCCGATGAGCGCGTCGGCGGCTTTGCTCGCGAGCAGCGGAGTCGCCGCGACCGCGCCCAGTCCGATGCGCGCCGCCTTCACCTTGTCGCCGTCGAGCGTAACCGACGCGCCCACGCCGACCACTGCGATATCCATCTCGTTGCGCGGGATGAATCGAAGATACGCGTCGCTCGAATGCGGCGCCGGCGCGGGGACCAGCAATTCGACCAGCAACTCGCCGGGCTTGAGCACGGTGCGTCCGGGCGACACGACGAACGACTCGACCGGCACCTCGCGCTCGCCGCTTGGGCCGACGATTCGGGCGCGCGCACCGAGCGCAATCAGCGCAGGCGTGGTATCCGCGGCCGGCGATCCATTGCACAGATTGCCGCCGACCGAGGCGCGGTTCTGAATCTGCAGCGAGCCGATCAGATGCGCCGCCTCGGTCAGGCCGGGGTAATGCTTGCGCATCAGGTCGCTCTCGCTAATCTCGATGCAGGGTACGGCCGCGCCGAGGCGCAATCCCTTCTTCGCGTCGAAGGAGAGAGTCCGCAGCTCCTTGATTTTCTTGACGTCGACGAGATGCTCGGTGCGGCGGACTCCGGCGCGGAGCTGGATGAGAATATCGGTGCCGCCGCAGAACGGGCGGGCATTTTCGCCGTGCGTTTTGAGGATGCTGACCGCCTGATCGAGGGTGCTAGGGGCTTCGTAATTGATGGCGTGCAAGAGTGGAAAACCTCCGGGTCGGGCCAAGATTATACCCGCCTTTATACCTTGGATAGCCTAGATGCCGCTCGCTGAAAAGAGCACGGCAGAAGGTTCCTCACAATCTCAGACAGAATTCCGCGCTTGCTCTTGATGTCGAATCTGACATAGACTAAAGGTCCAGTGGCCAAGGCGCAAGACAAACCCTTGGTCTGGCTGCATGGCGAGATAAAGACACCGCCATTTTCCAAGGAAGGACGAATCGAGACCGGGATACTGCTGCGGCGTTTACAACGGGGCGAGAATCTCTCCTTGCCACATTCGCGGCCGATGGTTGCGATGGGAGCCCGGTGTCACGAGCTGAGGGTCGTCGATCGTGACGAAACGTGGCGAATAATCTACCGAACCGATCCGGACGCCATCGTCGTAGTGGAAGTGTTCAGCAAGAAGACTCGTCGAACACCGCCTGCAGTGATCGACCGGTGCAGGTCACGGTTGCTGCGATACGACGAACTAGCCGGGTAAGGAATGAACGATGGATAAGCGCAAAAGACAGCGACTGGAAGGTGCGGGATGGAAGGTCGGTGGCACAGCCGATTTCCTGGGTCTAAGCGAAGAGGAAGCCGCGCTGGTTGCGGTTAAGCTCGGGCTCGCAAGCGCGGTAAGAAAGCAAAGAAGCCGGCGCCGAATGACTCAAGAGCAGCTCGGCCGCCTGCTGGGCTCGAGCCAGTCGCGAGTGGCGAAAATGGAAGCTGCCGATCCTTCCGTCAGTATCGACTTGATGGTGCGGTCCCTTCTGCGAATGGGCGCGAGCAGAAAAGACGTAGCTTCCTATATCTCTACGCCAGCGCCGCGACGCGCGGCGTAACGCGGGCCGGAGCCGCTCGCTGGAAAGGGCGCGGGAACACGGAGTAGAGCGTCACGCTGCGCGCCTGCGCGGCTGGACCTCGCGTTCGATTTTCGGCGTTAGTTCGTCCTTCGCTTTTTCGAGATCGTAATCACTCTGCAATCCGAGCCAGAATTCCGCGGACGTGCCGAGATAGCGAGCGAGACGAAGCGCGGTGTCCGCCGAGATAGCGCGCTCACCCTTCACGATTTCCCCGATACGATTAGCCGGTACGCGCAAATCCATCGCCAACCGATGAATGCTGATACCGGTCGGAACGATGAAGTCCTCGTGCAGCACTTCGCCGGGATGAAGCGGCGGGATTTTCTTTTTGCGAGCCATGTTTGCGTGCCTCCAAAATTTATCTCGAAATTTCAGTGGTAGTCGACGATTTCCACGTCGTACGCGTCCCTAACGTTCCAGACGAAGCAGACGCGATACTGGTCGTTGATTCTGATACTGTGCTGGCCGGTGCGATTTCCCTTCAGTGCTTCAAGCCGGTTTCCTGGCAATGCGCGATGTTTGCGATGCTTTCGAATTTCGGAATCCATTCGCGATTAAAGATCGCCCGAGTGTCGCGGTCGCGGAAGCTCCGGATCACGCAGTCAGATATTGCACGTGCCGCGTTGTATGTGAAGCATCCAATGAGAAGCATGCATTGAACGCTGCGAGTGTCAGAAGCTGGGGAGCGCGGAGTGATTAGCTCTTGAACCCCAGGCGGGACGCCACCTGGGCTGCTGCAAGCGCGAGTGCCGGCGCCATTGGGCCCATTAGGGCGAAGCGGGGGTCGGTGGTTTGGCCGCGGACGTAGCGGACGTAGATTTGCTCGACTACCGTCGCGGTCTTCCAGTGCGCCCACGCCCAGTAGTACGGCATGCCGCTTACGTCGCGGCCGGTGCGGGTTGAATAGCGATGCAGCAGTTCGTCGCGGGTCAGGAAGCCGCGGCGCAGCGTGTGCGCCTCGCCCTGGGAGGTCGCCAGCAGCTCGGACGGGTCGTTCTTATCGCGCCAGTAGTTCATCACGATTCCGAGATCGACCAGTGGATCGCCGATAGTCGACATCTCCCAGTCGAAGACACCGACTATCTCGCCGTGATTCACCGCACCGACCATGACGTTGTGCAGGTAGAAGTCGTTGTGCACGAGCACCGGCGGTGGTGACACCGGCATGTTGTCGAGAAACCATGTGCCGAGTTTTTCCATCAGAGGCACTTCGCGGGTTTTGGCTTTCTCCCATCGCGCCATCCAGCCGGTGATCTGACGCTTCAAGAATCCGTCGGGCTTGCCGAGCGTGGCGAGTCCAATCGCCGCGTAATCGACGCCGTGCAAATCGGCGAGCGTGTCGATGAATCCCTCTGACATCGCGCGGAAAGTTGCGGGGTCGTTGCCGAGCTCGGCGGGCAGCGGCTGGCGATTTTTGATGACGATGCCGGTGCGACGTTCCATCACGAAGAAAGGCGCGCCGACGATCGACGCGTCGTCGCTGTAGAGCATCCCGCGCGGTGCCGGCTTGAAGACTTCCCACAGGCGCGAGAGCACCCGGTATTCGCGGCCCATGTCGTGGCCACCGACGGGCAGCGGGCCGAACGGCGGACGGCGCATGACCCATTCGCGGCCGTCGAAGCGCAGCAGGTAGGTGAGATTCGACGAGCCGCCTCGAAATTGCTGGACCATCATCGGCGCATCGGCGCCGGGAATCTTGTCGTGCAGATACGCGGCGAGCTTGCCCCAGTCGAGCTGCTCCTCGTCGCGGACGTCGCCGAATTCGGGGACGATTTCTACCGCTTCAGGCATCCGTGATGCGCAACCGTCTCGTCACTTATATTTGCGCAGCTCGCGGCGCGCGATCGTCATGCGATGCACTTCGTCGGGGCCGTCGGCGATTCGGAGCGCGCGGCTGTCGCGCCACATCCGGGCGATCGGGAAGTCGTCGCTGACGCCGGCCGCGCCGAACACCTGGATTGCGCGATCGAGCACGACCATCACCATGTTCGCGCACATCACCTTGATCATCGCGATCTCGTTGCGCGCGGCGCTTTTGCCCGCGGTGTCCATCTTCCACGCCGCATGCATGACCATCAGGCGGCACGAGTCGATCTCGATTCGCGAGTTGGCGATCCATTCCTGGATGTTGGACTTGTCGGCGAGGAAGCTGCCGTGCGTGAAGCGCGTGCTCGCCCGCTTGCACATCAGCTCGAGCGCGCGCTCCGCGATTCCGATGGTGCGCATGCAGTGGTGGATGCGTCCGGGGCCGAGCCGCGCCTGAGAGATGGCGAAGCCGCCGCCTTCCTCGCCGAGCAGGTTGGTCACGGGCACGCGGCAGTCCTTGTAAATTATTTCGCAATGCCCGCCGCCGCCGGTGTGGCCCATCACGGGCACCGGGCGAATCAGGTTGAATCCCGGAGTGTCGGTCGGGACGATAATCTGGCTCGCGCGGCGATGCGGCTCCGCGTCGGGGTCCGTCACGACCATCGCGATCGCAAACGCCGAGCCGATCGCATTCGACGTGAACCACTTGTGGCCGTTGATCACGTAGTTGTCGCCGTCGCGAACCGCGCGGGTCTTGAGCTGTGTCGGATCGGAGCCCGGAGTGTCAGGCTCGGTCATCGAGAAGCAGGTGCGAATCTCGCCGTCGACGCACTTCTGCAGCCACTGCCTTTTCTGCTCGGGGGTGCCGAACTCGGCGAGGATTTCCATGTTGCCGGTGTCGGGCGCCATGCAGTTGAACGCGCGCGCGCCGATCGGGCTGCGGCCCATCAGCTCGCACAACGGAGCGTACTCGTAGTTCTTGAGGCCGGCGCCGAATTTTTCGTCGGGCAGGAAAAGATTCCAGAGGCCTTCGGCCTTGGCTTTTTTGCGGACGTCCTTGAGCGATTGCGGCTCGGTATTCCCGCTCTCGCCCATCGCGCGCTGAACTTCCTTCTCAATGGGGAAGACGTACTGGTCCATGAAGTCGGAGACGCGCTTTCGCAACTGTTCGGTCTTGGGGGTCAGCGAAAAGTCCATTTCGTTCCTCGCGAGGTCTAATGATTTGTATCGCAACAGGTAACCCAGATCGGAAGGAAATGAAAGCGAGCGCGAACTGAGTTAGGCGGCTGGTTTGCGCATCACGTAGAAGACGTAGCCGTAGGCGTCGTGATAGGCGCGGAAGAGATCGTGCTCGCGACTCGCCTCGTCGAGGGTGGCGAGCGCCTCGCGATCGTCCGCATATTTTTCGCGCAGCTCTTCGACCCGCCGCTCAGCCGGCTCGTAATAGTTGCGCCAATCCTGCGGGGGGAGCACGAACCCGTCCATATTGACGTAGCCCGCTTCGGCCACGAGCTGGCAGTTACGCTCGATCGAGCCCATGCCGGGATAACTTCGCCCCCAGTATTCGGCAGGTTGGGCCGGCGGATTGGGCACCAGCCACGTCAGTTCGGAGACCGCGAGCCATCCTCCCGGTTTCAGGAGCCGCCGCCACGCGCCGAGGCCCTCGGCGAATCCGGCGATATAAATTGCGCCCTCGGACCAGATCAGATCGAATGACGCGTCGGCGAAATCCATGTCGAACATCGAGGTATTGAGCATCGTCACCTGCGGCAGGACTCCAGCCTCGCCGGCGCGTTCGGCCAGTTCGTCGAGGAATCGTTGGCGGATATCGACTGCGACCAGCCAGCCGCCGGTGGCGCGCGCGAGCTCGATAGTTTGCGCGCCGGGACCACAGCCGACATCCAGGATTCGCGGACGCGACGGCAGCCCGCGGACCAGGCCGAGCGCTCGCAGCGTCGTTGCCGGGGAGCCGGGCGCCTGTCGCGGCAGGCCCTCGGTCAATTCGCGGAAGATGCTCATCTGACCCGGCATACTGCCGCCGGACGCGGGGGAACTCAAACGCCGGGTATCAGGCGCGCGGCTTATCGGCGGCAAATCGGAGGCGCACGTAGTCGGCGAACCACTTGCCGCTGGAGTCGCAGAGATCGGGACGAAGGGCTTCGCGAACCTCGTCGATAAAAGCCGCGCGCTCGCTTTCCGCCAGCGGCGCCATGAAGCTCTGCGCAAACGTCTCGAGCCATCCATTGATTTGGGTCGGCAGCGGAGTGGGGCGGGGAATCAATGCGATATACCTGACGGCGAATCCGCGGCGCGCGAGCCGTGCGGAATAATCCTCGATGGTCGGGAAGTACCACGGATTGAGCGCGTCGCCGTCGATGCCGCGGCGGCGAAGCGCCTCGATCAGCGCGCGCTTGATCGTTTCGACGCAGCCGTAGCCGCCGAACTCGCCGACGAAGCGGCCGCCGGAGCGGAGCGCGCGCCAGACGCCCGCGATCACGTCGTCGGGCGGCTTCATCCAGTGGATTGCAGCGTTGCTGAACACGGCGTCGAACTCGGCGTCGAAGGCCAGCCGCTCGCCGTCGGCGACGCGTGCGTCGAGACCGAGGCGCCGGGCGGCTCCGATTTGAGGAGCGCTCGAATCGATGCCGACGACGTCGCATCCAATCTCAGAGAGCTTCTTCGTGAGCGCGCCGTCGCCGCATCCGAGATCGAGGATTCGCTCGCCGGCGCGCGGCGCCAGCAACTCGACCACCGGCGCGCCGAGGTCGGAGACAAAGCGTGCGTTGCGCGCGTAAGCGTCGGGGTCCCAACTCTGGTTGGTGTTCGTCATGTACTTAACTATAGTTAATAGTATCTACGATGCAACAGTCTGGAACTTCGTCGAGCTGCTGCTGTGTGTCATCCTTCCTTCCGCTCGCGTTGCTCGCTTCGTCAGGATGACAAAAAGAGAAAAACCTCAGATGGTTGAATCTAATTGGAACGATGCGCGACGATAGGTGGGCATCACAGGAGACCGAAATGGAACTGGCGAAACGATTCATCGACATAGGAATTTTCACCAACCGGATCGACGAGATGCGCGCGTTTTACGGCGAGCGAATCCGGCTGCCCTATGAGGAGATGCTGCCGGTCGGCGGCGGCGTGCGGCAATATCGCTACGGATTGCTCGGCTCGGTGCTCAAAATAAATCACTCGCGCGATCCTCTGCCAGCGCGAATCGCGGGCGGCTACCGCAAGCTTTCGATTTCCGACCCACGCACTCCGATGCCGCTGCCGATGCAGGACCCCGACGGCAACGACATCGAGCTGGTGCCGAGCGGGCAGCGCGGCGTCAATCAGATCGAGATCCATCTAGGCGTCACCGACGAGGCCGCCTTCGAGCATTTCTACGGCGACGCGCTGAATGCGGAACGCCTCGGCGCCGGCCGCTTCAAGCTGGGCGAGACTATTGTCAGCGTCCGCCACGATCCCAACGCTACGCGCGCTCCGAAATCGCCGTCGGCCAGCGCGACGGATGTTATCGCGTCGATGCGCTTAGTAGGCATGCGCTACATCACGGTGCAGGTGCGCGACTGCGACAGCGAGCATCGCCGCTTCATGTCGATGGGCGTGTGGGAAGGTGCGGCGCCGGTGACGCTGGGCACGGTCGCGCGGATTTCATTCATCCGCGACCCCGATGGCAACTTCATTGAGATTTCGCAGCGGGCGTCGCTGACTGGACCGATCGCGAGTTGACCGGAGCCACCGTAGGCGCGGCCGGCGGCTCGGAAACGAGCAGCGAACGCACGATCGGCACTAGCGCAAGTTGCGACGGTTCGTCGCCTGCGATGCCATCGACCAGCCGCTTGAGCTTGGCGCCCGGATAGTCTTTGCGCGCAACGATCAGCGGGATGTGACTGTCCTGCGGCGACGCACTGCCATGCCACGAGTGATACGGCGCCGAGAAGTAGTAGCGATCCTGGATCGGCTGGTTCAGCCCCGACCGCGACAGTAGCAGGACGTCGCCGGCGCGATTGCCGTACGGTCCCGCGCTCAGCCATCGCATCCGCCGGTTGAGCTGGATCAGGTCGGGCCGCCGATGCGCTAGCAGGTAAAGCCAAATCGGCACCAGCCGATGCCCGTCGAAGATTTCGTACTCGTTCGTATTTATTCCCGGCGGCGTCGGAACGCGCGCGAAGACGAGGTCGAGCGTGTCCTTCATGGCCGGCACCGGCCTGCCGTTCTTGTTCGAGTAGTAAAACGCGCGCGCGACCGGCAGCACGTCTTCCTTGTACCGCGGTGGACGCTTCCAAGCGCAAGTCATGCCGGGATTGGGACAGGTCGAGCGGTCGGCCAGGTACACGTAAGCGATCGCGCCCTGGTAGGCGAAAGCCGCCTGGTAATCCTGCTCGTCCTTGCCGGGATCCAGCACAAATTTTCGCGGGCGAAATCCCGCGGCCTCGATGACCGCGGCTGGCCCGGCGCTGGTATCGGCGCCGAGTGCGTGGCGTGGGTCCTTAAGCACGGGGGTGTGGCCGTGATCGGCAATCACCACGACGTAAGTCTGATCGAGGATTCCGTAATCGCGGTACGCGTCGAGAATCTTGGCAACGAGAGGATCGGTCACATTCTCGAGGTACGCGATTTCCATCGGCAACGGGTCGGGCGCGAGATGAGTGTACAAATCGATCCCCGGGAAATAGACGACCTGGATATTCGGCACGCCCTGAGCTTTCATTGAATCGAGCAGCTTCGGCACCGAGTCCTCATCCATTTGCTGGTAGATGTCGCGCTTACCCGACGAGTGGATGTCCTTGCCGGCCACGAATTCCGTGAACAGCTTGACCATATCGGTGGAATCGATGATCGTAAAATAATCGGCGCCGCGATAAACCATGTTCATGGAGACCGCCGATCTCACTCCTGCCTGCTGAAACAGCGTCGGGACCTTCAGCTTCCTGCCGACCAGGTTGTCGGTGATCATCGCGCGGTTGTCGTCCATCTCTTCGACCGAGACCGGCACCGGCGCGTAAAATTTCATCTCCTCGCGCACGAACCATTCGTTGCCGGGCACTCCGTTCTGTGACGGCGGCGCGCCGGTAAAGATTGCCGACCATGCCGCGACCGTCGTCGAGGGCAGGATGCTGACCGCGTTTGGTGCCGAGTAGGCGTGTTCGTACAGCCCGCCGCCCTCGTCCTTGCCAAGCATCCCGGCCATCGCGGGCGCCTTGCCCGAGTTGATCGCGGCCATCAACTGATCGTAACCGGCGCCGTCGAAGGCAAAGATCAATACGTACGGACCACTCGGCTCGACCGGCCGAGGCTCGCGCTTGACCTGTTTCTCGCCACGATTGAGGAAAAGTTTGACCGAGCTGCATGAGGCCAGGGCCAGGACGGCAACAGACATCGAGACCAGCGCACAGCGGATGAGGATCGAGACAGGCTTATGGCACAGCATTTATATTCGATGCTATTCCAAATCGATTTTCGGAAAAACTTTAATTGGCAGATCCGGCAGGGATTTTTCGTACTGACGCGCGAAGAAGCGCCCGGTTGATTCAGCGACCAAACCTTATATCCACCGAGCCGATCGCGGATGCGATCGGCTCGGCGGTAGGACTCATTTCCGGAGGATCGTGGCGATTACGCCCAGCGTGAGCGCGGGCGGTTGCGCGTCGAGCGATTGCGCGCACCCGACGAGCGGAACACGGTCACCGGCTTCGGCGCATGAATTTCGATTTTCTCGAAACCCTCGACGTGCTCGCGATCGAGCACGTTGCCCAGCGTGCGTTCGAGCCGCGCCAGGTTGACGCGCTCCTCTTGCGTGACCAGGCTGATCGCCTCGCCCGCTTTGCCCATCCGGGCCGTGCGGCCGATGCGATGGATGTAGCCTTCGGTTTCATCGGGAAGGTCGAAGTTAATCACGTGCGAAACGTCGGGGATGTCGAGTCCGCGGGAGGCCACGTCGGTCGCGACCATCACGCGATACTTCTTCGCGCGGAAGCCCGCCAGCGCCGCGTTGCGCTGGCTCTGTGAGCGGTCGCCGTGAATCTGCACCGCCTTGATGTTGGCGCGGATCAGCAGCTTGGCGACCCGGTCCGCGCGGCTCTTGGTCCGCGTGAAAACGATCGCGCTCTCCACTTCGGGACGCTTGAGAATCTCTAACAGCACGGGCCCCTTGTTCTCGAGCGTGACCGGATAGATCGACTGGCGAATCTGCGACGGCGGCGCGGCCTTGGTCCCGCCGACCGTGACGCGCTCGGGATTGGTCAGAAATTCGCGCGCAATCATCTCGGGACCGGACGCCATCGTCGCCGAGAACATCATGGTCTGGCGATGCTTCGGCACCATCCGCATGATGCGGCGCAGTTGCGGCAGGAAGCCCATGTCGAGCAGCCGGTCGGCTTCGTCGATTATGACGACTTCAACTTTGTCGAGCTTGACGATGCCGCGCTCGATAAAGTCGATAAGCCGTCCGGGACACGCGACGAGCACTTGCGCGCCCTTGCGGATCTGGTCGATCTGGTGACGCTCGGATTCGCCGCCGACGACGGTGGCGCAGCGGATGTGCGTATGACGTGCGATCAGATCGAACTCGCGCGCAGCCTGCGCGGCGAGCTCGCGCGTCGGCATGATCACAATCGCGGCAAGGTGCCGCGTGTTCTTGCGATGCAGCCGGTCTATGGTCGGGATCAGAAAGGCCGCGGTCTTGCCGCTGCCGGTTTCAGCCGTGGCAACCACGTCGCGCCCGCTGAGCGCAACCGGGATAGCTCCGGCCTGGACCGGGGTCGGTGTGTGATGACCGCGGTCTTTGATTGAACGATGGATCTCTGGCGATACGGGAAATTCAGAAAACGACAAACAGTATCCTATGGTTCAGAGCCCCGGATTCCAGTTCAGAAGTATGCCGAACTTGTGGGTCTGATGGGTTGAGAGGGTGGCGTCACGGAATCCGACGCGCGCATAAAGTCACGATTGACTTGTACATAAGGGTACAGGAAGCAGTGAAGCGGCACAATGGCCCCCATGGCCAGTAGGGAAACTCAATTGTATGTGAAACCCTCCTGGGTTTCACGCTTCCTTAGGCAGGGGTGACCCCTGCACCCAGTATTGGGAGAAGGATGCGGGACTTCTTCCCTGTTAGAATTTTTTTCTGTCATTCTTGAGCGAAGCGAAGAATCCCGGCTCCTTCGTTACCTCTCCCAAGCAAGTGGCCGGCGACAGAGTCGCCAGCTGCGGGAAAGATCCCCAACCAGTTCGAACAGGGACGAAGTCCCGCATCTTCTTTCTTAATGCTAAGGTGCGGGATTTAACCCTGCCCAAGGAAGTGTGAAACCCACGGAGGGGTTTCACTACAATAGAGTTCCTTCTCTAAAACTTCCCATGCCTCCCCACTCCCGACGCGAACCTCTCCGCGCCCGCGCGCGTCTCGCCTGAATTGATCGTTGCGATTCCGTACCGGTACTCGTTCTTGAGCGCGTCGTCGAGCGGCAATGTCCACGCCTGGTAAGCGGACATCCGGTCCCCGCGCATGCATCGCTGCGGGAAGCTCGCGATCTGTTTGGCAAGCTCGCGCGCATGTGTCAGCCCGGTGCCCGGCTCGACGACGCGATTCGCGAGGCCCATCGCGAACGCCTCTTCGCCCGAGACGCCGCGGCCCGTCAAGATCATGTCCATCGCACGGCTCATCCCGATAAGACGCGGCAATCGAATCGTGCCGCCGTCGCAAAGCGGCACACCGAAGCGGCGGCAATAGACACCGAAAGTCGCATCGCGCGCGGCGACGCGGAGGTCGCACCACAGCGCGAGCTCGATTCCGCCCGCGACGGCGAAGCCCTCGACCGCCGCGATGACAGGCTTACTGAGCAGCATCCGCGTGCATCCGAGGGGACCGTCGCCGGTTTCGGACACGCGATTGCCGCGAGCAGTCGCGACCGCTTTCAGATCGGCGCCAGCGCAAAAGGTTTTACCCGCGCCCGTCAGGATCGCGACCGAGAGCGCGTTGTCGGCGTCGAAGCGGCGGAACGCGTCGGCGAGTGCTGCGGCGGTCGGTTGATCGATCGCGTTGCGGGCCTCGGGGCGGTTGATGGTTACGATTGCGATTTCATCTTCGACTACGAACTCGACCAGGCTCATCGAATGACCTCCGCGATTGAAAAAACTTACTTTTTCAACATTTCATTTGTCGAGCGATGAAGATGTACGACGCCGGAATCGAAAGACCGATCGGTCTCGAAACCACTGTGCGCGAACACCTCCAGCATCGGCCGGTTCTCGCCCAGCACGTCGGCCTCGAATTCCGTGACCGCGTTTGCATCGGCGATCAGACGCAGATGTTCGAGCAGCAGTGTGCCTATACCGTGGCCCTGGAACTCGTCCAGTACCGCGAACGCGACTTCCGCGCGACGTGGGTCCGCGCCGCAAATGTAACGGCCGACGCCGATGAAGCGCTCGCGACCGTTCTGGGTCAGCGTCGCCGCCAAGCCGACGTGATTTTTGAAGTCGAGCTCGGTCAGCCGCCGGAGATCCTGCGGCGACAGATCGCGTTTGATCCCCATGAAACGAAAATACACGGACTTCTCGCTGAGGCCCGTGAAATGCTCGTGCAGGCGATCCTGATCGTCAGGGCGAATCGCACGGATTCGGATCGGGGCGCCGTCGAGCGTCATCGCATCGACGCAATAATCCCGCGCGTCACCGAGTATGTCGCGATCTGCCATCGAACTGGAGGTCGAGTATAGCGGCGTTTCCGCTTGGAATCTTGCGCGCATTTCGCTAAGGCGATCGGAGCGGCGCACGATGAGCGAATTCACAATCAAGGACAAGACCGCGATCGCCGGCGTCGGCGAGACCAAGTACTACAAGCGCGGCGCCGCGCCGGTCAGCGAATTCCGCCTCGCGCTCGAAGCGATTCAGCGCGCGGCCGACGACGCCGGCCTGCCGGTGACCGCGATCGACGGTATTGCGTCCTACAGCAACGACCGCAACGATTCGGTCCGCGTCGCGACCGCGCTCGGGCTGCCGGAGTTGCGCTTCACCAACATGTTCTGGGGCGGCGGCGGCGGAGGAGGATCGGGTGCGATTGGCAACGCGGCGGCCGCGATCGTCGCCGGCTTCGCCACCTGCGTGGTTGTGTATCGAGCGCTGGCGCAGGGGCAGTTCGGACGCTTCGGCGCGACGCCGGCGATGCGTACGATTTCCGGCCCTATCGCCTACACCTGGCCGTACGGGATGTCTACGCCCGCGCAATGGATCGCGCTGCGCACGCGCCGCTTCATGCACGAGCACCACATCACGCAGGACCGCTCGCGGCGATCGCGATGGCCTGCTATCACCACGCGCAGTTCAATCCGCGCGCGATAATGTACGGCCGCCCGCTGACGCGCGAGGCCTACGACGAGTCGCGATGGATCGTCGAGCCGTTTCATCTTTACGACTGCTGCCTCGAGAACGACGGCGCCGCGGCGGTGATCGTCACCAGCGCCGAGCGCGCGCGCGATCTCAAGCAGAAGCCAGCGTACGTCATGGCGTCGGCGCAAGGCTCCGACTTCCGCCAGGGCGCGGCGGCCGAGAATGGTCCCGACTACGCAACCTCGAACTTCAAGACGCTCGCGCCGCGCCTTTACGCGATGGCGGGAATCGAGCCCAACGATGTTGACGTGGCGCAGGTGTACGAGAATTTTACGGGCGCGGTGATGACCAGTATTGTCGAGCACGGCTTCTGTCATCCCGACGAGGTGATGGACTTCTGCACCTTCGAAAATCTGACCGCGCCCAATGGCAAGCTGCCGATCAATACGAGCGGCGGAAATCTCGCCGAGTGCTACATGCACGGCCTCGAGCTGATCATCGAAGCGGCGCGCCAAATCCGCGGTACGTCGACGTGCCAGGTGAAAGACGCCGAGATTTCAATGGTCGTGTCCGGCCCGATGGTCGCGCCGGTGAGCGATCTGATCCTGCGCGGGTAGACGAGATGTCGAACGACACTAAAACCTACTTGCCCGCAGGAATGCCGGCACCCGAAGCGACGCGCGACGGGCTAGACAAGGAGTTCTGGGAGGCGGCGAAGCGTCACGAGCTGGTCGTGCAGAAATGCAATTCATGCGGGACGTTTCAATTCGGCCCCGAATGGATTTGTCACAAGTGCCACACCCTCGACCTCGGATGGCATCGCGTGTCCGGCCGCGGCCGCGTGTATAGCTGGGAGCGCGTGTGGCATCCTGCGCATCCCGCGCTGAAATCCGCGTGTCCTTATATTGTAGTGGTTGTGGAGCTGCCCGACGCCGGCAACGTCCGCATGGTCGGCAATCTACTAGGCGATCCGATGCGCGAAGTTGAATTCGATGCGCCGGTGGAGGCCGTCTTCGAGGATCACCCCGAAGGCTTCTCCTTGATTCAGTGGAAGCTGGCCTAACGCTGACTCAAGTCTTTTCCGGTTCCTCGGCCTTGATGAACTTTAGCGACGCGGAATTCATGCAGTAGCGGAGCCCGGTCGGTCGCGGGCCGTCGTCGAAGACGTGGCCGAGATGCGCGTCGCATTGCGCGCACATCACCTCGGTCCGCTTCATGAAAAATGTTCGGTCGGTCTCTGTCTTGACGTTCTCGGGCGCGATCGGCTGATAGAAGCTCGGCCATCCCGTGCCCGATTCGAACTTGGTGTCCGAGCTGAACAGCGCGTTGCCGCAGCAGATACATCGATAGAGACCCTTGTCGTGATTCTCGGCGTACGAGTTTGAAAACGGGCGTTCGGTGCCTTTTTTGCGCGTGACCTCGAACTGCTCCGGGGTCAGCTCCTTGCGCCATTCCGCGTCGGTCTTGACGACTTTATCTACCATCACGAGTCCCTTTCTCTGTCCGGAATCGGTGAACTCAACGATCGATACTTTGACTATACCCGACGCACCCGAATCCGGCGAATCGCCGGACGCATCGGCGGTGACGCCTCTTTCGGCGTAGCCGAATGCGATGATCGCAGGTACCGCGGCAATCGCGGCAACGAATGCCCGCCGCCCGATCAGGCGATCGTTCTGACCATTCGAATGAGTACTACTTTCAGCCAATTTTCGATCCGTTGTCTTGATCACTGTACATTAGACAACGCGGTCGAAGCCGGCGTGGTTCCCGAAAACTCACTCTTCGGCTATTCGAGAGTCAGACCTGCGTGGGTCGCAAAGTTGCGAAAGTCACGGTCGCGCGTCACTAACGAGACTTCGTGGTCGATACATGACTGCGCGATAAGGGTGTCGGCGAGTCGCGCCTTGAGACCGCGACGCAGAAGACGGGCTCGGAGCTCGCCGGCGCGTTCCCAATAGCCGTCGAAAATTTCAAGTCGCGGAACGGCGCGAATCAAAGTTCCAATCTCCGCACGAACCGCGGGGTCGGTCAGAAGTTCAGTCACAACCACCGGCGGAAAAATACCCTGGCGGAACCTCAACGCTTCTTCGACCGCAGCCACGTCCCTCCCGCGCTCGCCGGAAAGGAAAGCGATGGTGGAACTGGTATCGAGAGCAATCATCTTCGGTCCTGTCGCAGCTCGCGGAAATCGATCGAGAATTTCACCTTACCGCGCATTTTCAGCAGCCCGTCGTAGGCTTCACCGGCCGCCAGCAACTCCAGTCCTTTGCGCACCGTTTCGCTGACCCCGGCGCGAGCAGCTCGTTGCGCCTTGTTCAGCAAGTCACTGCGGACGTGCACGGTAATCTTTCGCTCCGCTTTCACTGCCGTAGACCATACCAGAAATGGATGCCGTAACATATATGGCAATTAGGCCTTATGCGATAGCTCGCGATGTGCGCAACGCTAAATCTGATATACGAACAGCTTCTGTTCCTTGGGTTTCAGGAACACGTTCGCGCCCGTCTCCAGATTCAGCACCTGGTAGCGCTCGTGGCTGATTTCGACCTGCACCATGTCGCCCCATTCGGCGACCAGCTCGACTTTGACCTGCGGCCCCGCCGGATTGATCGATTTCACCGTTGCCGGGAAGGTCTGCTTGCCGTTGGGCCTCAGCACGATTTCAAGCAAGTGCGGCCGCACGTAGAGGACCGCCTTGCCGGTCTCGGGATGCGCGTGCGCGTGGGTATTCTCGAGCTCGACGGCGGTGTCGCCGAGGAACACGCGGCCGTTCTCGATTCGGCCGTGGAACAGGTTCACGTTGCCCAGGAAGTTGTACACGAACGCGTTGGCGGGATGGTGATAGACTTCCTCGGCCGAGCCGATCTGCTCGATGCGCCCCTGGTTCATCACGACGATCCGGTTGGCGAGTTCCAGCGCCTCTTCCTGGTCGTGCGTGACGAAGACGCTGGTTATTTTGATCTCGTCGTGCAGCCGCCGCAGCCATCGGCGAAGCTCCTGCCGCACCTTGGCGTCGAGCGCGCCGAACGGCTCGTCCAGTAACAGGACTTTCGGCTCGACGGCGAGGGTGCGTGCGAGTGCGACGCGCTGGCGCTGCCCGCCGGAAAGCTGCGAGGGGAAGCGATCGGCAAGGAAGTCGAGTTGCACGAGTTTCAGCAGCTCGTGCACGCGCCGGGCGATCTCGGCTTCGGCCGGTCGTGCGTTCCGTGGTAGCACACGCAGTCCGAACGCGACGTTTTCGAACACCGTCATGTGGCGGAACAGCGCGTAGTGCTGAAAGACGAAACCGACCTTGCGCTCGCGAACGCTCACGTCGCT
>Ga0074046_10000095_pt1 | contig 73557 bp, 62 predicted proteins | sample BogForMeECP23OM3_FD_94441 | JGI IMG/M metagenome (GOLD analysis project Ga0074046, IMG submission 94441) | Bog forest soil microbial communities from Calvert Island, British Columbia, Canada - Bog Forest MetaG ECP23OM3 | ecosystem: Environmental > Terrestrial > Soil > Wetlands ... | reverse complement strand
TGACCGACCTAAAGGTCGGCCACTACAGGGGGCTTGCGGCGGGCGGTGTGGAAGATTGCTAGGCCGAGACCAATGAGGAGCGAGGTGGCGCCTAGGAGTTTGGTTAGGTAGAGGAGTTTGTGGGGTTCTTCGGTGGGGGGGATTAGGGAGAGGATGGTGGCGAAAGTGGCGGTGGAGAAGCCGATGCAGCCGAGGAGTTTGGAGATAGATGGCGAAAGGGAGGTAAAGGAAGTTAAGGATGTAAAGGATGTGAAGGATTCGGCGGCGGAGAGGGAGCCGGGGTGCGCGGGGGTGGCGTTGTGGGAGGGATTTTGTAGGCGGATTAGGGAGGCGAAGAGGAACATAAAGGGGAGCATGGTGATGACGACGGCGATGGCTACGAGGATGTCGTAGGCACCGGCGACGGAGGAGCCGGCTTGGCCTAGGAAGACGAAGAGGATGCCGAAGAGACCTTGGCCGAGGACGGAGACCCAGGGAGTTTTGTACCGGGGATGGAGTTGGCCAAAGGCGGCGGGGAGATAGCCGTCGAGACCGGCGACGAAGGGAAGGCGAGCGGCGGCGGCGAGGTAGGCTCCCGCAGCGCCGATGTTGCTGATGACGATGAAGAGGGCGGCGAATTCGGTGATGCCGCCGAGGTGCAGGCGGGACGTGGTGTGGGCGATGGCTTGGGCGAGGCCGTCGAGATTGGAAGACTCGGCGGCGGGAATGGCGAGGAGTACGCAGAAGGTGCCGAGCATGTAGCAGAGGGCGACGGTGGCACCGGCGAGGAGCAGGGCGCGGGGAATATTGCGGCGGGCGTCCTTTATTTCTTCGGCCATCAGGGAAGCCGATTCACAACCAATAAACGAAAAAATGATGATGGACCAGAAGAGCATGTCCTGAACGTGCGCGGTGGGGATAAAGTTGCGCGGCGCGAAGGAGGTGGCGGAGCCGAAGTGTCTCCAGGCGACGAAGCCGAGGACGATGATGAGGAGGGCGGGAATCCACATAGCGATCGCGCCGAAATTGTGGGCCCACTTGGCGAGGTTGAGGCCGAGGATGTTGAGAACGGTGAGACCGACGAGGATGAAGACGGAGAAGGCGACGAAGTAGGCGGGCTTTTGCGAGTAGCGCTGGAGGGATGGATGGAGGAAGAGGACGTTACTGGCGGCGAAGTAGAGGACGGCGGGGAAGTAGGGGAGATTGCTGACCCAGTAGAGCCAGGCGGAAAGGAAGCCGGCTTTTTCGCCGAAAGCGATTTTGGTCCAGACGTAGAAGCCGCCTTCGGCGGGATAGCGGGAGGAGAGTTGGATTACGGCAAAGGCGAGGGGGATGTAGAGGAGGAGAAAGGCCGCGAACCAGATGACGAGAGAAGAGGGGCCGTGGCCGGCGGCGGTGGCGATCCAGCGGAGGCTGACGCCGGTGACGACGTAGAAGAGGACGAGATCGCGGAAGCCCATGACGCGGGAGGGAGAGGTGGACAAGAAGTTAGGGCCTCCGGAGGAGGAGACTGTAGCTAAAAAGAAGCAAAGAAGCAAAGAAGCCGTTAGCCAGCAGCCTACAGCCGTTAGCCAAGAGTCAAGAATGGAAAGTCGGGAGCGGGAATAGAGGAGGTCCGATTAGAGAGTGCTAATCGGAGAAACGAGAGGGGGGTGTGCCGGAATGGAGTGGGACTGCCGAGTTGAAAAGGTGGAGGGAGGAGGGAAGGAGCGGGATTGGAGAAGGATGAGGAGAAGAAGATAGGGAGATGAGAGTTCATTGAAGAAAAGAGGGGGGATGCGGAGAGGGTGGAGGAGAAAAGTACGCGAAGCAGATAAAGAGAAGGAGGTTGGAAAGATTGGTGCTGGAACGCGGAGTGCACGGGGGAATTAGGGAACGCGTGTTGGCGCGGGAGGGCGAGTGTGAGCGGAAAAGGGAAACATCGGAAGAGCGGAGGAACGGGAACGGCGCCGGTGGAGGCGCGTGTCGAAGCGGAACAGAAGAAGGAAGAGGGGATGAGCGACGAAATTGTTCGCGACTTCCTGGTGGAGAGCCCAGCTGAACCTGAGCCAGCAGGAAAACAACCTGGTGGGGGCGGACCTGGCGACAGTGGCGACCAATTTTGCGCAGGCGCAGGTGGGCATCCAGGCGACGTTGAATGCGACGGCGAAGGTGCTGGGATTGCCAACGCTGTTTGATTTTCTGAAGTAGGCGGTGGGCTGGGCGGGCGGCGGTTGCGGTAGATTATTTCCTTACCAAATCAGGTACAAATCAACTTATCAATTTAGGATTTGATTGTTGGGGGAGGATGCGGGCGCGTGTGGACCTCGCCTGCGATGAGGGTTGGTGGTTGGGTTTTGACCGTAAAGCGGAAGCTGGGCTTCCGCACTCCAAATTCGAGGGCGGGATGACCGACCTGAAGGTCGGCCACTACAACGGGGGCGGGGCCAGTTGAAAGTGGCCGCTACGCGGGGGCGCAGTGGAATTCTGGATTGTTCTAATCGGTTATAGAGATGGGGCGTTGCGGGGCGGCGGCGTTTGCGGGAGAATTTGCTGCCGGGGTGGTGGCGGGAATGTGATTTTAGGCGTTTGGGAGCGTGATTGAGGGCACTTGAAACGGTTCGGCAATTCGATTTTGAGAGGGAGTGAGCGAGGGTGAAGCAAAACTTCTTGACAAAGAAATGGAGCTGCACTATAACGCGTGCACGGTGATAACCGGTTAGATTGTGGCGGCAAGTGAAGGATGAACGGGTGCATCGAGGTGCGCCGCCAACGGCCGGGGGCCAAGAGGCTCAAACGGGGATCGAGCTAGACAAGTTCACTCGGAGGGGATTATGCAAGTCACGCGACTTCGCAATTATATCGGTGTAGCGGTGTTGGCGCTGGCGGTGATGTTCTGCGGCCGCTTATATGCGGGTGTAACCGCGAGTATATCGGGGACGGTGACGGATGCGAGCGGCGCGGCAGTGGTAGGCGCCACGGTGACGGCGACGAACGTGGACACGGGGGTGACCACGACGCAGCCGACGAACGGGCAGGGGTATTATTCGTTCCAGTCGCTGGCGCTGGGGAAGTACACGATTGATGTGCAGCAAAAGGGATTCAAGGCATATCAGCAAACGGGGCTGGTGCTGGATGTGAACGCGGCGCTGGTTGTGGACGTGACGCTGCAGGTTGGACAATCCACGGAGAAGGTTGTGGTGCAGAGCGACGCGTTGCACGTGGAGACTTCCAACACCCAGATGGGCGAGGTCATTGAGGGAAAGCAGATGACTGCCGTGCCGTTGGTCACACGAAGTTACACTGACCTGTTGGCATTGCAACCCGGAGTGGTTTCGCAGACTTCGGGGATGACGGGAGCGTACGCGGGTGCGTTCCTCTCGGCCACGTTCGCGATACCCCAAGTTTCTGGGGACTTGAGTGGGGGCCAGCTCTCCGTCAACGGGCAGCGCGAAGGGGCAAACGGCTTCATCCTGAACGGGGTGACGGTGCAAGAAACGGGCTTCTCGGGCGCCGGAGCCATTCCCAACCTTGATTCGATCGCAGAATTCCGGATTTTGACGAACAATTTCGACGCGGAATACGGGAACTACAGCGGCGGACAGATCAACGTGGTCACCAAATCGGGGACGAACGGATGGCATGGCAATGCATTTGAATTTTTGCGAAACACGAACTTGGACGCGGCCAATTTTTTCCAATCGGGCCAGCGAGGCTCCTATCACCAAAATCAGTTCGGCGGTACGTTTGGAGGCCCGATCAAGAAGGACAAGGTTTTCTTTTTTGCGGACTATCAAGGGAATCGCGTGATCCAGGCTGTACCGCAAACCATCCAAGGAGCCCCAACCCAAGCGGAGGAGGGGGGCGACTTATCGGCGCTAGCCGCCGCCGATGTATTCTCAACGCAGCAGGTATTGCCAGGTGTAAACAGCGGCCAGCCGGTTCCGGTGCCAACCGCAGTGAACGGGGCAGCTTGGGCGCAATCCCTGGTAACCGCAACTGGGAACAACAACATTGCCGCCGGTTTTCCTTACTACTTTCTTGCGGCGGATTATAATCCGGTGACAAAAGCGCCCTACGGCGTGAGTTGTACGAATTCGTCTCAGTGTGTTTTCCCCAATGGGCAATTATCAACGACTGCTTTTTCACCAATTTCCAATAATCTATTGCCGTTCATTCTTCCTGCGAACAACGCCTCTCAGACCGCCTTTTCGACCAGCGCAGGGAAGGTCGATCTGAATGACAACAAATTCAGCGGTCGATTGGATGACAACTCTCGATTTGGGCTTCTCTCCGCCTACTATTATTTCGACAAATTCAATCGGATCGATCCCTATTGGGCATCTCCGCGTCCTACGTATCCAGGATTTAGCATTCAGTCCAAGGGGTTGACTGACGTTGTCAATCTTGGGGATACCAAGACTTTCGGATCGGCCACAGTAAATGAATTGCGTTTCGGGTACTTCCGTTTGGATACGCCGTTCAACGAACCTCTCGGCGGAACCGGACCGCAAGACAAGCTGGCGGCCCTCGGATTTGCTTCCGCAGCAAACCGGGGACCCGGTATTTATGTTGGTACGCCGAGCGTGGAGGGCATCCCCGAAACGGACTTCAATAACTATTCGATTGGAGTGCCGAGCAAACCGATCCGCATCACCCAGAACAGCTACCAGGTTCTCGACAACTTCAGCCGAGTCATCGGGACGCACACCCTGAAACTCGGTGGCCAATTCCACTACAATCAGCTGGAAGAGAATCTCTCCAACGCCGCAAATGGGAACTTTTTCTTCGGCACGGGAGTGAACGGCGGAACCAGCGAAACCGGCAGCGACTTCGTTGATTTTCTCCTCGGCGCGCCAAGCTCCTTTGTCCAGGGGCTGTCCTTTCCTTCCTACGGCCGGAGTTATTATCTCGGAATGTTTGCGCAAGACAGCTGGCGTATAAAATCGAATCTCACGTTGAACTACGGAGTGCGCTACGACGTGAACTCTTTCTGGCACGAAAAATATAACGAGATACAGACCATCATACCCGGCGAGCAGTCCCTCGTATTTCCAGGCGCCCCGACTGGATGGGTTTTCCCTGGTGACCCGGGCGTTCCCAACTCTTTGGCCCCCACCCGCTGGAACAACTTTGCTCCGCGGCTGGGACTCGCCTATTCGTTTGGCGACCACGATGGCACGCTTGGTAAGATTCTTGGAAAGCCCGGTTCGACGAGCATCCGGGTTGGCTATGGCAAGTTCTATACGGCCCTCGAGGGCGCCACGAATTTTAATGAAATTGGAGACGCCCCATTTGGAGACTATACGGGGCAGTCTTCTTCCACCTTTGCTGCTCCCTTCACAAACCGGGCGACAGGCAACTCCATTCTCAACTTCTTTCCGATCCAGCCCCCGCCAAAGAACTTTTCAATCGGCAACCCGGCCACCAACGCGTGTGTAACCGGCCAGTTCTGTCCTTACGACAACTTGGTGGACTTCGTGACAGCGTTTGGGACGATCGGCAGTTCGCCCGCGTTCTACAGCAAAAATAAATCACCGTACGCGGAAAACTACGAAGTCTCCCTTCAGCGCCAGATTACGTCCTCGGATTTGTTGACGGTTAGTTATGTAGGTACGCAGGGACACCATCTACTCTTGGCGCTCTCTGCAAATCCTGGGAGCCCTGCGGCTTGCCTCCAACTGATAGCGGAAAATGCCACCCCGACTTGTGGACCCGGGGGCGAAAACACGGTGTACACGCTGCCCGGCGGAGCGCTGGTGGGCGGGACACGCACGCCGCTGAATCAAGGCGTTACTCCTAACGGCGTGGTTATGCTGGCCAGCGGGCCAGTCGTCCCCTTCGGGAACGACTCGTACTTCATCAATATCGGCAACTCCGCGTACAATTCCGCGCAAATCAACTGGCGGCACACCAGCGGCCGGTTGCAGACGCTCCTGGGCTACACGTTCAGCAAGGCGATTGACCTGGCTTCCGGCTACGGCGAGCAGGTGAATCCCGTCAATCCGAAATTGAGCCGCGGGCTATCCGCCTTCGATTCCACCAACAATTTCGTGTTCAGCTACAATTACCGTTTGCCGTTTGACATGTTGCCCGGTCCGAAGAAACTGACCAATGGCTGGGAGATCAGTGGTATCACGCGTTTTGCCACGGGCCTTCCGGTCACCCTCGTCGAAACGGACGATCAATCCCTGCTAGGCACCAACTTCGGAGGACCAATCCCCCTTAATGTGGATACCCCCAATATCGTTGCTCCGGTCAAGAAACTGAATCCGCGAAATTCGGCATGCCCCGGAGCATGTCTATTCTTCGATCCGAGTTCGTTCCAGTCGTCGGCATTGGGTCTGGAAGGCACTGCGAATCGGCGGTTCTTTCATGGGCCAGGAGTAAACAACTGGGACTTCGCAGTGATCAAGAACACTCAGGTCAATGAACGCTTCAACCTGCAATTCCGGGCTGAGCTATTTAACATCTGGAACCACACCCAGTTCTTGGGACCCAGCGGAGTCATGTCAAGCTCTTTTGGCTCCGTGACCCAGGCAGCGCCGCCGCGCATCGGCCAGCTTTCTTTGAAGCTGAATTTCTAGACTGGTTTGTCCCTAGCAACTCCTCTGACCCCGGCGGGGAATCGTCGCGCAAACGGTTCCCCGCCGATTTCAGAATGTAGCGTGTGGCGCCCCGGCCCACCGCAGTAAGAGTGAAAGAGATCCGGCCATGTCGGCGCAAGGCGTACTGGCGGCAACACTTGTAAAACCCGGCGAGTATGAATTGCGGGAGTATCCGTTGCCCGAGCCCGGGCCGGGGTGTGTGCTGGTGAAGATGGAGATGTCCGGAATCTGCGGGACGGACAAGCACACGTTTCAGGGATACGTGACGCAGTACGGCGACCGGAAGCTGGAGTTTCCGATTATTCAGGGCCACGAAAATGTGGGAACGATTGCGGCGATTGGAGGAGGCGGGAAGTACAGGGATTTTGAGGGCGTGGAGTTGCGGGTGGGCGACCGCGTGGTGGTGGGAGCGAATGTTTCGTGCGGGGAATGCTACTACTGCCGGAACGATTTTCCGTACTACTGTTGCGAGAAGACGACGGATTACGGGAATAATTTAAGCGCGAAGGATCCGCCGCATTTGTTCGGCGGGTGGTCGCAATACATTTATATCGTGCCGGGAAGTTTTCTGGTGAAGGTGCCGGACGAATTGCCATCGGAAGTGGCGGTGCTGACGGAGATTTTTGCGGTGTCGGTGGGGCTGGACCGGGCGAAGCAGATGTCGGCGTTTCCGAATGAGTCGTTCCGGTTTGACGATACGGTGGTGGTGCTGGGAGTTGGTCCGCTGGGGATGTGTTTTTTGATGAAGGCGCGGATGCTGGGAGCGGGAACGATCATTGCGGTGGATTTGTCGGAGTACCGGCTGAATTTTGCGAAGAGGTTGGGAGCGGATCAGACGATCAATGCGGGGAAGATGTCGAAGGCGGAGCGATTGCAGTTTGTGCGGGACCTGACGAATGGGCGCGGGGCGGACATGGTGGTGGAATGCGCGGGAGTGCCGCAAGCGGTGCCGGAAGGGCTGGAGATGCTGCGGGTGAGCGGGTTGCTGGTGGAGGCGGGAAATTTTTCGGATTTGGGGGAGGTGGCGATCAGTCCGCACCGGCATTTGTGCGCGAAGAACGCGCGGATATTGGCGGTGGGCGGGGAAGAGCCGGCGGCGTACGGGCCGAGCATGCGGCAGATGGCGCGGTACATGAAGCATTATCCGTTACGGGAGTTTGTTACGCACCGGTATGGATTGCGGGACGTAAATGCGGCGATGGAGACGGCGATTGGCGGGGAGTCGATGAAGGTGGTGTTGGAGCCGTGGGGATAGATGAGTTTGATTGTTTTTGGAAATCATAAATAAGGATGGAGAGTGGAAGAAATGAGCGGATTGAAAGAGAGATTTTTGTTTGCGTGCGCGCCGGATAGCTGGGGAGTTTTGGATTATCCGGGGCCGTCATGGGAGCAGTCGTACGAGAAGATGCTGGATGAGATGGTGGGGGCGGGATACACGGGGACGGAGTTGGGGCCTTATGGATTTTTTCCGACGGACCCGGCAGTGCTGAAGCCGCAGCTGGAGAAGAGGAAGCTGAATCTTCTGGGATCGTTTGTGCCGGTGAAGATGACCGATCCGGCGGCGGGGAAAGCGGTGATCGAACGGATCCGCAAAGTGGGGCATTTGCTGGCGACGCTGAAGGCGCCGTTTTTGGTGATGGCGGATGACCAGTCGCCGGAGAGGAATGCGTATTCGGGGAGGGTATACGAGAAGGGCTGCCCGACGCTGGATGCGGCGCAGTGGAAGCATGTGGGGAACATTGTGGCGGATGCGGAAAAGGTGGCGCAGGAGTTTGGATTGGACCTGGTGTTTCATCCGCACGTGGCGACGTATGTGGAGACGCCGGAAGAGTGCGAGCGGTTTTATGATGCCACTTCGCATACGAAGATTGGGCTTTGTTTGGATACCGGGCATTGCGTGTATGGATATGGGGATTCGGTGAAGGAGGCGGAGAAGTATAAGGACAAGCTGCGGTTCGTGCATATCAAGGATTGCAACAACGCGGTGCTGGAAGAGGCGCGGAAGAATAAGTGGACGTTTGAAGAGGCGATTGAACACAAGGTATTCACGGTGATTGGGAAGGGGAATATTGATTTTCCTGCGTTTTTCCGGACGTTGATTAAGAACGGGTATTCGGGATGGTCGGTGATTGAACAGGATGTGAAGTTTGGGGCAACGGAGATACCGCCGAAGGATAGTGTGGCGGCTAGTTTGAAGTATTTGGAAGGAGTTATGGGGAGTTTGGGGACGGCGGCTCGGGCTTAGGGATCTCTAGAAAATAGAAAAGGGAAAATAGAAAAGGGAAAAAGCGGAAGATTTTGACACAGAGGGCGCAGAGAAGAGGAATGGTCTTATCGGGCCGGGTAGTGGTTGATTGGTTGCCGCGGTCCCTCCACCGCGCGACGGCGAACAACACCGTCGCTCCGGTCGGGATGACAGTACTGCCAGAGGTTGAAGTGATCATCGTGGGAGAAGGAACGGAGAGGGCGGAATGAAGAAGATTGGGATTGGGGTGTTGGGCGTTGGCGATATGGGGAAGCGGCACGCGGAGAATTTGCGGCGACTGGTGCCGGGGGCGGAGCTGGTGGCGATTGCCGACGTGGCCGAAGCGCGGGTGAAAAAGGTGGCGGAGGAGTTGGAGGTTGCGCGATCGTTCGGCAGCCTGGACGCGATGCTGGAGTGCAAGGAGGTGCGGGCGGTGGTGATTGCGGCTCCAGACAAATTCCATGCACAGAGCGTGATTGCGGCGGCGAAAGCGGGGAAGGATATTTTGTGCGAGAAACCGCTAGCGCTGACGATGGCGGATGCCTATGCGGCGCTGGAGGCGGTGAGCAAGGCGGGAGTGCGGCTACAGGTGGGATTCATGCGGCACTACGATCCGGCAACCGCGGCGGCGATGAAACGGATTGAGGCAGGAGAGATTGGGACGCCGCTGATTTTCAAATCGGTTGGGCGGGATAAGGATGAGCCACCGATAGCGGCGTACCAGTCGGGCGTGAATGGGATGATTTTGTATAACAGCACGATTCACGATTTTGATTTGGCGCGGTGGATGATGCGCGACGAAGTGACGGAAGTACATACGTACGCGACGGTGGCGATCCGGCCGGAAGTGGCGCAGTACGGGGACGTGGTGGCGTGCACGGTGAATTTGCGGTACGGCAACGGCGGGATTGGGAATATCGAGTCGTACGTGCAGGCGGTGTACGCGTATGACGTGCGGGTGGAGATCGTGGGATCGAAGGGCGCGATTTTTGTGGGGAGCATCGAGAAGACGCCAGCGGTGTTCTTGAGCGCGAATGGAAGTTCGCAGATGCTGGAGGATCATTTTCTGGCGTGTTTTGCGGATGCGTATCTGGCGGAGGTGCGGGACTTTGTGCAGAGCCTGGTGCTGGACAAGCCGGTGCGGGTCACGGGCGAGGATGGATTAAAGGCGCTGGCAATCGCGGTAGCGGCGGAGAGTTCGATGAAGCAGGGAAGAGCAGCGAAGGTGACGCTGGAGCGATCGGCGACGACGTGAGGCGGCGAGTTCGCGCAGGGTTTTGCGGCGCGCGGTTGACGGGCTGCGGGCCCGGCAGGTGTCGCGGTCGAGGGAGGATGTTATGAGCCAGGGGGCGGCGACGGCGTTCAAGAGTCCACTTCACAAGATGACGAAGACTACACCGACGAGTTTGTGGAACGATTCGGCGTCGGTGGAGGAGTTGACGTATTCGATCGAGCATGGGGCGGTGGGTGCGACGTGCAATCCGGTGATTGTGTTGGGCGTGTTGAAGAAAGAGATTGCGAACTGGAAGTGCCGGATTACGGAGTTGCTGAAGGAATATCCGACGGCGACGGAAGATGTGATTGCGTGGAAGGTGGTGCGGGAGATTTCGGTGCGGGCGGCGGCGCTGCTGAAACCCATATTTGACGCGCAGGGCGGGAAGAACGGGCGGCTTTCGATTCAGACCGATCCGCGGATGTATCGGGATGCGAAGAGCATTGTGGAGCAGGCGGAGGAGTTCAGCCGGCTGGCGCCGAACATGATTGTGAAGATTCCGGTGACGGCGGCGGGCATTCCGGCGATTGAAGAGGCGACGTATCGCGGGATCAGTATTAATGCGACGGTTTGTTTTACGCTGCCGCAGTGCGTGGCGGTGGCAGAGGCGGTGGAACGCGGGTTGAAGCGCCGGGAAAAAGAAGGCAAGGACATTGAGAGCATGGGGCCGGTGTGCACGATCATGGTGGGGCGGCTGGACGATTGGATCAAGGTGCTGATTGAAAAAGAGAATGTAGCGATGGATCCGGGGTACGCGGAGTGGGCCGGGGTGGCGGTGTTCAAGAAGACTTATAAACTTTTTCGGGAACGAGGGTACCGGATACGGCTGCTTTCGGCGGCGTTTCGGAATCATATGCATTGGAGCGAATTGATTGGCGGAGAAGTGGTGATTTCACCGCCTTATTCGTGGCAGGTGCGGTTCAACAAGAGTGACATTGAGGTGGTGCCGCGGATTGACCGACCGGTGGCGGGGGAGATTGTGGAGGAGTTGGGGCGGAAGTTTGGGGATTTCCGGCGGGCTTCGAGCGAGAACGGGATGACGATACAGGAGTTTGATGCGTTCGGGCCTACGCGGAGGACGCTGCGGCAGTTTATTGGTGCTTGTTATGAGTTGGATGGGGTGGTGCGGGAGGTTATGTTGCCGAATCCGGATGTTGGGTAGTGCGGATACATCGGGAAGAGAGAAGATTTCACCACAGAGGGCACAGAGGACGCAGAGAAGTGAAAGGCAAGATCGCTGGCATAAAAGCCAGCGCTACATCTTTAAGTTAAATTTTGGACTGGAGGTTGGGGCTGTGGGAAAACTGGCGATTAGTGGTGGGAAAGCGCTGAGGAAGAAGGCGTTTACCAGGTGGCCGATTGCTTCGAAGGGGGAGGCGGCGGCTTTGAAGAATGTGCTGGAGAGCACGTTGTGGGGCGGGCAGCCGTTTCCGGGGAAACATGCGGCGGCGTTTGCGGCGAAATTCGCGAAGCTGCATACGGCGAAGTATGGGCAGTGCGTGAATACGGGGACGGTGGCGATCCAGGCGGCGTTGAAGGCGATTGGGATCAAGCCGGGGGACGAAGTGATCGTGCCGGCGTATACGTGGGAGGGAACGGTTGGGCCGGTACTGCTGGTGAACGCGGTTCCGGTGTTTGTGGATGTAGATCCAGACACGTATTGTCTGGATGCGCAGCTGATTGAGAATGCGATTACGCTGAAGACGAAGGCAATTCTGCCGGTGCATCTGGGGATGCGGTTTGCGGATATGGATGAGATTTTGCGGGTGGCGGGGAAGCATAAGTTGAAGGTGGTAGAAGATTGCGCTCATGCGCACGGCGGGATGTGGAAGGGGAAGGGCGCGGGGTCGATGGGGGATGTGGGAGCGTTTAGTTTTCAGTCGAGCAAGTTGATTACTTCGGGCGAGGGCGGGGCGGTTATTACCAACAACCTTGAATATTTGGAGTTGGTGCAGAGCTATGTCAATGCGGGGCGGGCCAGCCTGACGGATCAGTATAAGAAGCGGATCATCGGGTTCAATTACCGGTTGGGGGAGTTTCAGGCGGCGGTGCTAGGAGCGCAACTGGAGCGGATGCCGAAGCAGAGTGCGATTCGGATGAAGAATATGAAGCGGTTTGAGACGCGGATGGGGAAGACGGAGGGGATTGGACTGCTGAAACCGGATCCGCGAATTACGCGGCTGGCTCCGTATGGGTATGTGATGAAGTATTTCGCGGAGAAGGTGAAGGGGATTCCGCGGGCGGCGTTTGTGGCGGCGATGCAGTTGGAGGGAGTGCATTGCGACGGGTTGTTTTACGAGCCGGTTTATAAGAGTTCACTTTTCCCGGTGGATGCCACTGATTTTCCGGCGTTGAGCTGGGGACGGGAGAAGCCGCTGGATTTGCGAACGATGTATTCGTGTCCGGAGTCGGAGAAGGCGGCTTACAGCGAGGCGGTGTGGTTTCCGCATCAGCACTTTTTGGGGACGACGAAGGATGTGGATGATATTGCGGATGCGATTCACAAGGTGCTGGAGAATATTGAGGAGTTGCGAGGGTTGGATCATAAGGCTATTCGGAATCAGAGGTTGGGTAGGGCGGATCGGGAGAGTTGAGAGAAGAAAAAACCTTAACACAGAGGACACTGAGGTCGGAGCACTGAGGGCACAGAGAAGAGGAACCCAAGAGCACAGCCAGGAATGGCTGTGCCACGAAGGCGGAATTCACCATTATGAGCGATCGCGGAAAAGTGGGGTTTGCGGTGGTGGGACTCGGGTCTATTGCTCAGGGGTCGGTGCTGCCGGCGTTTCGGCATGCTCGGCGGGCGAAGCTTGTGGCTTTGGTTAGCCGGGATAAGCGGAAAGCTGAGAAGTTGGCGCGGAAGTTTAAGGCTGGGACGGTTTATGGGGCGGAGGAGTTTGGGGCTTGTTTGGAGAATCCGGAGGTGGATGCGGTTTATCTGGCTACGCCGCAGGGGAAGCATTTGGCGGCTACGGTGGCGGCGGCGCGGGCGGGGAAGCATGTGCTCTGCGAGAAGCCGCTGGGGGTGACTTCGGAAGAGTCGGCGGAGATGGTGCGGGTTTGCGCGGAGAGCGGCGTGCAGTTGATGACGGCTTACCGGAAATGGTATGAGCCGAGCGCTTTGTTTTTGAAGAAATTGATCCAAGATGGAAAGCTGGGAAAGATTGATGTGATTCATACGGCGTTCAGCGAGTTGCATGTGGCGGGGCGCTCGATTGCCTGGTTGCTGGAGAAGCGAGTGGCGGGCGGCGGGCCGATGATGGATTTGGGAGTTTATTGCGTGAATACCAGCCGGTGGATGGTGGAGGAGGATCCGGTTTCGGCTAGTGCGCATGCCTGGAAGAAGGATGCGGCGCGTTTTAAAGAGGTGGAAGAGGGGATTTCATTTCGGTTGGATTTTGCCAGCGGGTTGGTGGTGCAGGGGACTTCGACTTATAGTTCGAAGATTTCGTCGTTTGTGTTTGTGCAGGGGGAGAAGGGATGGGTTTGCTTGACGCCGGCGTTCCCGTTTGATGAGGAGCGGCGATTGACGGGAAAGATTGGCGGGAAGTGGATTGAGAAGAAGTTCAGGGTGGTGGATGAGTTTGCGCCGGAGCTGGATGCGTTTGCGGGGGCGATCCGGACGAAGAAGAGCGTGGGACCGGATGGGCTGCAAGGGCATCGGGATATGATTATTTTGGAGGGGATTTATGAGGCGGCGCGGACGCGGGGGCCGGTTGCTCTAGAGTATGGGGATTGAGTGAGAGAGAAGAGAGAAGAGAAAAATTTAACCCAGGGGGCACTGAGGTCGGAGCGCCCTTCGCATTCGCTCAGGGCAAGCAGAGGGCGCGGAGCAGTGAAAAGCGAAAATAGAAAAGAGAAAATGGAAAACAGTGAAGAGAAACCCAAGAGCACAGCCAGGAATGACTGTGCCACTCGGGCGGGCTTGCCAGCTGGAAGCCGGCGCTACCGGCGGTGAATCGGATTTATGAGTTCTGGAAAGACTACCGGACGGAAGAGGACGGGGAAATCCGCAAGCATTTACGATGTGGCGCGGGAGTCTGGGGTGTCGGTGTTCACCGTGTCGGCGGTGGTGAACAACAAGAGCCACGTGGGGAAGAGTTTGCGGGAGCGGGTGGAAGCGGCGATTCGGAAGTTGAATTACCGACCGAATTTAATTGCCCGGAGCCTGGCGAAGCAGAGGACGCATACGATTGGGATGATTGTGCCGGACATTGGGAACCCGTTTTTCCCGATTGTAGTGCGCGGGGCGGAGGATGCGGCGCAGAAGCACGGGTACAACCTACTGCTTTGCAACAGCGATGATTCGCTGGATAAGGAAGAGAAGGCGATTGAGCTGCTTTTGTCGAAGCGCGTGGATGGAATTTTGCTGACGAAGGCTGCAGGGGATTTTCGGCCGCCGTTACGGCAGATGATTCAAGAGGTGGACATCCCGTTTGTGCTGGTGATGCGGACGTATCCGAAGCTGACGAAGGATGCGGTAATTACGGACGATTATCACGGGGCGTATGAGGCGGTGTCGCATTTGGCGCGGGCGGGACGGAAGCGGATTGGGCTGATCAGCGGGCCGCTGAAGGTTAGTAACGCGAAGGAACGATGGCAGGGATTTCATGATGCGTTGAAGGCAGAGGGGTTGCCTTATGAAGAGGATTTGGTGATTGAGGGGGATTACCGATTGGAGTCGGGATTCCGGGCGGGGCATTCTTTGTTTTCCCGGCGGCCGGATGGGATTTATGTGGCGAATCATTTGATGACGATTGGGTTGTTGCAGGCGGCGGAGGAGATGGGGTTGCGGTGTCCGGAGGATTATGGGTTGGTAAGTTTTGACGATTATCCGTGGTTGGGGATTTTCCGGCCGCGGTTGACTACGGTGGAGTTGCCTAAGCATCAGTTGGGGACGGAGGCGGCGGAGTTGTTGATTAAGAGGATTGCGGGGGATACGAGCAAGGCGCTGGTTAGGAAGTTGCAGCCGGAGTTGAGGATTCGGGAGTCTTGTGGGTTTGGGTTGCATGTGGCGGAAGAGAAGAAATAGGAGGCGGATTTTAACACAGAGGACACAGAGGTCGGAGCGCAGAGGGCACGGAGAAGAAAACCCAAGAGCACAGCCAGGAATGGCTGTGCCACACGGCGTGCACGGAGAATTGAGAGAGGTTAGGTTTCGCTGAAGTCGAAGAGTTTGGGGCGTAGGGTGAAGCCCTTGGTGTTGTAAGCGGCGTAGAGAATTCCCACCACCAGCCAGATAATGCCGGCCCATTTGGTCCAGTTCTGCAGGCTGAATAGCAAACCAAAACAGAAGACGAAACCGAAGCCTGGAACGAAGGCGTCGAGGAAGAAGTTGCGCTTGTCGGCGTTTTCGGGGCCGAAGGAGAAATGCAGGAGGGAGACGAGGTTGACTCCCATGAAGGCGATCAGGGCGCCGAAGGTAACGATTTCGGCGGATAGTTCCCAGGGGATGGTGAGCACGCCGATGTAGGCGAGGACGCCGACAATCCAGACGTTGTAGATGGGATTGCCTTTTGAGGGGCTGATGTAACCGAAGATTTTTTTGGGGAGAACGTCGTCGCGGCCCATGCTGTAGAGGAGGCGGGAGGCGCCGACGTGTCCCGCTAGGCCGCAAGCGATGCTGGAGACGAGGAGCATGATGCCGTAGGCGGTGAAGAGCCAGGGGCCGCTGGCAACGCGGGCGACATCCATGAAGGCGGTTTCGGGATTTTGCAGGGTGGTGTAGTCGGGCCAGACGCGCTGGGCCATGTAGACCTGGAAGCCGCTGAAGAGGCCCGTGAAAACGCAGACGAGGACGGAGGCCAGGAGAACGTTGCGGCGGGGATTTTTTACTTCTTCGGCGAGGATGGAAACGCCGTCGAAGCCGATGAAGACGAGCGCGGCGAGGCCGGTGCCGGAGGCTACGGCGCGGAATTTAAAGGTGTCGGGATTGTAGATGGGTTGCAGGGAGATGAGACCGGAGAAATGCTGGTGGAGAATGATGTAGCGGAAGGCTTCGACGATGAAGGCGAAAGTGACGATGACCATGAAGGCAAGAAGGACTTCGTTGGTGCGGGCGGTGAATTTTATGCCCTGGACGGTCATGTAGGTGATGAGGCCGACGGTTAGGGCGGCGAGGATGGCAAAGGGAATTTTGGGGGCCATGCGTTGGATGGCGAGAACGGCGTAGAGAGCGTTTTGGATTGGCTGGAAGAGATATTCGAGGAACATGGCCCATCCGACGATGAAGCCGACATGGGGATTGAGGCCTTTGCTGATGTAGGTGTAGACCGATCCGGAGGAGGGATAGACGCTGGCCATGCGGCCGAAGCTGACGGCGGTGACGGACATGGCGACCATGGCGAGGAGCAGAGTGGCGACGGCGTGGCCGTGGGAGAGGACTTGGGCTTCACCGAAGAGCGGCACGGCGGCGATGGGAGAAGTGAGAATGACGCCGTAGTAGATGAGGTCCCAGAGGCCGAGGACGCGTTTGAGATGGGGCGCGGAGGCGTCGGGTTGGGTGCGGGCTGTGGTTGTTGCCAAGCTGGCCTCTTTCGTGGTGCGAAGAGATTACAGGATTAGACGTGAGTTTGCGCGAATCGAAATAAAGCCCCTAGAAGAAAAAGCGTTCTTTCTTGCGTGCGGTTTCGTAATTTTCGCGGGCGGCGCGGACGGAGTCGCTTTCGGAGACTTCGGCGATGGAGACGTCCCACCAGGATTCGTAGCCGGGGACGCGCTGGTCGTAGGAGGTTTCGACGACTACGACAGAGGTGCGGTCTTGTTTGCGGGCGGCGGCCAGGGCGCTGCGGAATTCGTCGTGGGTTTTGGCGCGGATGGTGAAGGCGCCGAGGCTGGCGGCGTTGGCGGCGAAATCGACCGGCAAGAGGTCGCCGTCGTATTTGTCGCCGCGGCGATAGCGGTAGTTGGTGCCCATGCCTTCGTTGCCGAGGCCGCGGCTGAGGCCGCCGATGCTGGAGAAGCCGTGATTGTCGAGGAGGATGATGTTGAGTTTGACGCGTTCTTGAATGGAAGTGACGATTTCCTGGGCCATCATGAGGTAGGAGCCGTCGCCGACCAGGACGTAGACTTCGCGTTTTGGATTGGCCATTTTTGCGCCGAGGCCGCCGGCAATTTCGTAGCCCATACAGGAATAGCCGTACTCCATGTGATAGCCGCCTGGCTGGCGAGTGCGCCAGAGTTTGTGGAGATCGCCGGGGAGGCTGCCTGCGGCGTTGAGGAGGATGTCAGAGGGTTCTGTGAAATTGTTGAGCGCGCCGACGACTTCGCCCTGGGAGAGCGGCGGATCTCTGCGAACGGCATAGATGCGGTCGACTTCGGTTTCCCAATCGGCGCGGAAGGCGGCGACGCGGGAGGCGTAGGATTTTTCGACTTGGTAGCCGGCGACGGCGGGTTGGAGTTCGTCTAGTGTGGCGCGGGCGTCGCCGGTGAGGGGGATGGCGGCGTGTTTGAAGGCGTCGAATTCGGCGACGTTGATATTGATGAAGCGGACGGCGGGGTTTTGGAAAGCAGTCTTGGAGGCGGTGGTGAAATCGGAGTAGCGGGTGCCGATGCCGATGACGAGGTCGGCTTCGCGGGCGAGGATGTTGGCGCCGGGAGTTCCGGTGACGCCGACGGCGCCGAGTTGCTGAGGATGGTCGAAGGAAAGCGAGCCTTTGCCGGCTTGGGTTTCGCAGACGGGGATGCCGGTGGACTCGGCGAAGGAGGCGAGGGCGTGGAAGGCTTCGGAGTAGAGGACGCCGCCGCCGGCGACGATGAGAGGATGTTTGGCTTGGCGAATTAGCGCGACGGCTTGGTGGAGATGGTCTTTGTCGCAGCGGGCGCGGGGGATTTGCCAGACGCGCTTGCGGAAAAATTCTTGGGGGAAATCGAAGGCTTCGGTTTGGACGTCCTGGGGAAGGCTGAGGGTGACGGCGCCGGTGTCACCGGGGGAAGTGAGGACGCGCATGGCTTCGGGGAGAGAGGTGAGGAGTTGCTCGGGGCGCTGGATGCGATCCCAGTAACGGGAGACGGGCTTGAAGCAATCGTTGACGGAGATGTCTTGCGTGGAGGCGGATTCGAGTTGCTGGAGAACAGGGGCGACATTGCGGCGGGCGAAGATATCGCCGGGGAGGAGCAGGACGGGGACGCGGTTGATGGTGGCGGCGGCCGCACCGGTGAGCATGTTGGTTGCGCCGGGACCGATGGAAGTGGTGCAGGCGAGAGTGCGCATGCAGAAAGTGGATTTGGCGAAGGCGGCGGCGGTGTGGACCATGGCTTGTTCGTTGCGACAGAGGTAGTAGCGGAGGCGGGAATCCTGCTCGAGCGCCTGGCCCAGGCCTGCGACGTTGCCGTGTCCGAAGATGCCGAGGCAACCTTCGATGAAGCGATGCTCGTGGGAGTCGCGGCTGGAGTATTGGGCCTGGAGGAAAGCGACGATGGCCTGGGCGACGGTGAGGCGGCGTGTCATGGAGAGCGTCTCCTTGGGGGGAGTGAGGCTGGCTGAGGATAAGGATGGAGCAGAATGGGGCAGGGAAGCCAGCGGGAAATTGGAGGATTGGCTAAGCGCTTATCAGCGGGCGGCTGGTTCGGGCTACACGAGTTGTTCTGTGCCATGCACACGCTCCAAAGAGATGCTTGGGAAGCTACAGCTTTAGCGCACCAAGGGCAAGCGGGGATCCATGTCTTTCCAGGTTTCTTTGAGCCAGACGTGATTGGGATCTTCGGTGACTGAGAGGGTGCGTGAAGTTCCGGCGAGGAAGTTGAGGTAGTACACGTCGTAGCCGGGGCCGGCGACTACTGGATGGAAGCCGGAACGGACGAGGACGGCGTCGCCATCCTGGGCGCGGACGGTGAGGTCGCGGGAGAGATCGGGGGAGTAGAGGCGCTGGAGAGCGAAACCTTCCTTGGGACGGCTGATACGGTAGTAGTAGATTTCGTCGAGATCGACTTCAGCGGGAGGGTTGTGCACGTCGTGTTTGTGGGGGGGGAAGCTGGACCAGTTGCCACCGGGAGTGTAGACCTCGATGACGATGATTTTGTCGGCGGGGAAATCGGGGCGGATGATGTCGACGATTTGGCGGGAAGCGTTTCCACCGCCACGGAGGCCCGTTGCCACGTCTTTTGGAGTGATTAATTTCGGTTGGAGTTTGGCGTTGGAAGGGACGCGGCACTCGGCAATTTCGCAGACGGTTTCGGCTTTGAAGGTGACGGAATTGTTGGTGGGGAGATAGAGAGAATAGGGAAGGCCGTCGAAAACGTTTTTGCGCTGGCCGATGGAGTGGACGCCTTCGCCCCAGTCGGCGGTGCAGCGGCCGCCGAGGAGGACGAAGGCGGCTTCTTCGCCGCGGGTGGCGGCGGAATAGGTTTCCCCGGGATTGAGGCGCCAGGCGGACATGCTCATCCATTCCCACTGGACGCTTTCGCGGGAGAAGTGGAGGAGTTCGCCGGATTGGCTTTCGGAGAGAGGGCGAGAGTGAACGACGTTTGGAAGAGTAGCCATGGAGTGCTCCAACCTGTCCCGGGAATTTTCCGGGAGAATCTGGCAGCGGAAAGCGGGCAACGGGGCTCGGCAAGATCAAAGCGCTTTGCCGCCGGGAGGGACGAAACCCGGAAACACCTTGGAAGTCCGTCGAAAGGCGCGGAATTCCGGGGATGGGCCACTCGCTAACCGGCTAGATTGTAACGCAGGAGGGAGATTTTTTGTAGTGAATCGGGGGTGGGAAAGAGAGAGATTTAACACGGGACACGGAGAGGAAAACCCCGCACCCTGAAAAGCGCAGGGTGCGGCACCCGGTTACCGGGCCGGGGAGAGGGATTGGAGTTCGGAGGGGGTTAGGAGGCGGTGGGCGGCTTTTGGGAGGGCACCAAGTTGGAGGGGACCTATGGAGGTGCGGATTAGGCGAAGGATTTGGATGCCTTGGGCGTCGAGCATGCGGCGGATTTGGCGGTTTTTGCCTTCGTCGAGGGTGAGTTCGAGCCAAGATTTTTTTTCGCCGGAGCGGAGGAGGCGGGCTTGCTTGGCGCGGAGGATTTCACCGCGTTCGGTTTCGATGCCGCGTTCGAGGGAGTCGAGGAGGTGGGAGTCGGCGAGGGTGGCGATTTGGACGTGGTAGGTTTTGTCGAGGTGGGAGGCGGGGTCGGTGATGCGGGCGCTCCATTCGGGATCGTTGGTGAAGAGGAGGAGGCCTTCGCTGGCTTTGTCGAGGCGGCCGACGGGAGCGAGCCAGGTCAGGTTGAGAGGAAGGATGGAGTAGACGGTGTCGCGGCCTTTTTCGTCGGATGCGGAGGTGACTAGACCGCGAGGCTTGTTGAGCATTAGGTAGATTTTTTTCGCGGCTTGCAGGGATTGGCCCTGGACTTGGATGCGGTCGGCGCCGAGACGTACGGGGGTTTCGGGATTTTTGGGTGTTGTGCCGTTGAGTTGAACTTTGCCTTGGCGGATGAGGGCGGCGGCTTGTTGACGGGAGCAGTAGCCTAATTTGGAGAGAGCGCGGGCTAGGCCGATTTTGCGGGAGGCCTCGGATTGGGATAGCGGTTTGTGGCGAGGGTGCGGGTGTTTCACGGTTTTGTGGCGCGCGTGGCGCTAACTCTTTTTATCGGGAAGAGGAGTTGCTTCGGGGTGTTTCACTTCGCCGAAGCGATTGGCTAACCAGGCACGGACTTCCTTGGGATCGTATTTGAAGGGGCCGTTGCCGCCTTTGTAGGAGATGCGGCCTTGCTCGTCGATGATGTAGAGGCGCTCGGGCCAGGCGGAGTAGGCGTCGTTGGCGGCGTTGGACATTTCGTCGATGCCGAAGGGGACGGAGTACTTGAAGCGCTGGGTGAAATCGTTGGCGATGGCGACGCGCTGGGCGAGGGTTTTCGGCTGGGCGTAGCAGACGTTGTCTTTGTCTTTTTCGTTGGACTTCATTTGCCATTCGTCTGTGGGGTGGGCTTCGCGAACATAGATGGTTAGGAAATCGGCGTGGTCTTTATAGTCGTTGAAGATGTTTTCGATGTCGCCAACCTGGCGACGGAAAGGTGGTCAAGTGAAGCTGCCGAAGACGAGAACTAGCGGCTTGGCTTGGGTGCGTTCGCGGAGATGAAAACGGGTTTGGCCGTCGAGGGCGACTAGCGTGGCGTCGGGGGCATCACTGCCGACTTGAAGATTGCCGCGGTGCATGTGGGGCAGGGCGTAACGGACCATGCTGAGGGCGTCTTTGGGGCTTCCGGCCATTAGGGAGAGGAGGACGGAGAGGCCGAGGAGGAGGAGGGCCAGGGTGATCAGGGACCATTTGAGGATGGGATACACGTCCGGTTTCCGGTTAGTAGTCGGCGGAAGCTCTGAGCTGTTCGCGCTGGGCGGTGTAGCGGGCCAGGGATTTTTCAATGATGTTCAGGGCGGCGTAGGCCGGGCGGATGTCTTCGACCTGGACTTGCTTGCCTTCAAGTTGCTTGTAGTCCTGGAAGAAGCGCTTGAGAACGAGCATGCGGTGCGCGGGAAGGTCGCGGGCTTCGAGGTATTCGCTGAATTCGGGATCGTTGGTCGCGACGGCGATGATTTTATCGTCGCTGGCGCCGGAGTCGATCATGGTCATGACGCCGATGGCGCGGGCTTTGATGAGGGCGAGAGGCTGGATAGGTTCCTGGCAGAGGACGAGGACGTCGAGAGGATCGTTGTCTTCGGCGTAGGTCTGCGGGATGAAGCCGTAGTTGGCGGGATAGAAAACGGCGGAATGAATGATGCGGTCGACCTTGAGCATGCCGGAGGCTTTGTCGAGTTCGTATTTGACGTTGGAGCCGAGGGGAATTTCGATGACGGCCTGGAAATCGCGGGGGAGCTCCTTGCCGGGGGAAACATCATGCCATGCGTGCATCAAGATAAGGCTCTCCTCAAGTAGATTCGCATAAGCAGTATGAACGAAGCGGGTCGCACCCGCCAGCCAAAGAGCGAGTGCGCAGGGAGGATTTGCCGAAGCATATTTGCGACGCTATGATACCGCCAACTCTTTTCTGGAGGCCTCTGTGCGTCGAATCTGCCTGTTGTTGTGTGCCGCTTTTTTCTCCTGCTTGCTCCTCGCCGAAAGCGCCGGGGCTCAAAAGGTGCAGCATCCCCTCGACGCGCTGAACACTCAGGAATATTGGACGGTCCATGACGTGTTGACGGCAAGCGGGCATCTCGACGCGGATACGCATTTTGTAAGCATACTACTGCACGAGCCGCCAAAATCCGTGGTACTCACGTGGAAGAGCGGCGATGCAGTGCCTCGCGAAGCCGACGTGGTGGTGTTGCGGAAAGAGCGGGTGATTGAGGCCCGGGTGGACATTGCCGCACGAAAACTGGAGTCCTGGAAGGAGAAGCCGGGTGTCCAGGGTGCAGTGTTTGCGACCGAAATCACAGGTTTCACGGAAGAGATCCTGGCGGATGAACGGGTAAAGAAGGCTTTAGACAGGCGAGGCATTACCGACAGAAACACGGTGGAGTGCGAAGCGCTTCCCGTGGGGTTCTACGCGTACCCGGAACAGAAGGATCAGCGCATCGGGTTTGCGGAATGCATGATCGGGCACGGCGCGTTTCACACATGGAGCCGATATATCGGCGGGCTGGTCATTGAAGTGGATTTTGCGAGCAGGAAAGTTTTGAAGGTATTTGATGAGGGAGTCGTGCCCGTTCCGGAGGCTACCAATTATGAGGAGGTGCCAGAAGAGCCGCGAGCGGGCACAAAACCGGGAATCGTCTCGCAGCCGCTTGGTCCGAGTTTTCAGATCAACAATGGAGAAGTGAGCTGGCAGAACTGGCATTTCCGAGTCCGATTGGATTCGCGGGTCGGCCCGATTGTGAGCCTTGTGAGCATGGAGGACGGCGGGCGACGCCGTTCGGTGATGTATGAAGGAAATATGTCGGAGCTCTTTGTTCCGTACATGGATGCGACACGTGATTGGTCAACGCGGGTATTTTTGGATGCGGGCGAATTCTATCCCGGCGGAATTCTGGACAGTTTGCGGGAAGGACTGGATTGCCCGGCGAATGCGGTATATCTTGACGGCCTTTCGAGTAACGAAAAGGGCGCGCCGGTGCTTCGGCCACTGCAGGCCTGTCTGTTCGAGCGATTTGCGGGCGACGTTGCCTGGCGGCACGGGGAGAATGACATGGTGTTTGGGCGTCCGTCGCGGACGCTGGTGCTGCGGTCGGCCGCGGTGGTTGGCAACTACGATTACCTTTTGGACTGGAGATTTGAGCAGGACGGGAGCATACGCGTGGCTGTTGGCGCGACTGGAATCATTGAGGCGCGGTCAGTTGCCGCCGAATCGGTTGGCGGAGACATGGGGCACGCCAAGAATTCGCCAGAAGATTACGGCCAGTTAGTGGCGAAAAACGTCCTGGGCATTAATCACGACCACTTTTTTTCTTTCCGGCTCGATTTGGATGTGGACGGGCCGAACAACAGTTTCATGGTGCACAGGCTCGTGCAAAAGGAACTTCCGGCAGGCGAGCCCAGGAAAAGCATTTGGGTGGCGGAGTCTTCCATCGCGGGAAAAGAGCGCGATGCGATGATGGATATTCACCTGGAAAAGCCGTCCATGTGGATTTTTGTGAATCCCAGCGTGAAGGGACCCCTTGGACATCCCACCGGTTATGAGATCATGCCCGGTGTTACCGCTGCTTCGTTGCTCAGTCCAGAAGATGGAGTACAGAAGGTTGGGGCATTTTCTGCGCACCAGTTATGGGTCACGCCGTACAAGGCCGACGAGCTTTATGCGGCGGGAACTTACCCGAACTCCAGCAAGGGTGACGACGGACTGACAACGTGGACCCGGGAAAATCGCAGCATTGAAAATACGGACATCGTTGCGTGGTATACGTTGGGTTTCCACCATGTGCCGCGCGAAGAAGATTGGCCAGTCATGCCGGTGATGTGGCACGACTTTGTGATCCGGCCGTTCGACTTTTTCTCAAATAATCCCGCACTAGACCTACCAAAACAGCCCTGAGCCCGCGAGGCGGATGTTGTCCAGCAAGATGCGCCGGAATCGTCGCTCAGGCGGATTTTTTGGTCCAGGCGCCGATTATGGCGCCCATCATTACCATGCCGGCTAGGGGGTAGAACTCGTTGATGGCGAAGAGTTCTTTGGGGCGCATTTCGTACATGTAGGTGGTGAAGGTGATGGGGCCGACGAAGCCGATCCAGAGGAGGACGCCGACGGAAGCGCCGCGGCCGATGGTGTTGGCGTTGCGCCAGATGCAGATTTGGGCGAGGGAATAGGCGATGAGGACGTTGAGGATCATGGTGATGACGTAGGGGAGGATGGGATTCATGCTTTTGGCCTGGTCCATGGAGATGTTTTCCAGGGCCATCCACTGTTTGGAGAAGAGGGCGCCGTACCAGATGCCGCCGAGGATCCAGTAGGCGACGGCGGCGACGATGACGGCGGCGTAATTGGTTTTCATTTTGGTTTCCTCTGCGAGGGGTGGCTCGCGGGGAATGTAGCATCAGGCGCGGGCTTTGTCGATTAGTTCGTCCCAGAGGCCTTTGGATTTCAGGATGAGTTCGATGGCTTCGCGGATGGCGCCTCGGCCTGCCAAGGCTTTGGTGGTGTAGTGACAAACTTTTTTTACGTCAGCTACGGCGTCGCCTACGGCTACGGCGAGACCAGCGCGCTTTAGGAGAGGAATGTCGGGGAGGTCGTCACCTATGAAGGCTACTTCGGCATCTTTTACGCCGGCTTTGGCGAGGATTTCTTCGTAGGCTGGGATTTTCAGGGCGATCTTCATGTAGATGTAGTCCATTTTCATTTCGTGGGCGCGGCGGAGGAGGGCGGGGCTTTCGCGGCCGGTGATGCAGCCGGTGCGGATGCCGGCGGTGTGGGCGAGGGTGAGACCTTGGCCGTCGTGGGCGTCGAATTGTTTGATTTCAAGGGCGGAGCCGTCTGGCTGGGAGAGTAGGATGACGCCGCCGTCGGTCATGGTGCCGTCGACGTCCATGAGGAGGAGGTTGATTTGGGCGGCGCGTTTTTTTAGGGCGGGGGAGATTTTTGGGGTTGGGGACAAGTGGCCTCCGGACTTGGATGAGTCGCTAATTTTAGCAGGAATGGGGGACGGAGAAGAAAAGAGAAAAGCTTTACCACAGAGTTAGCAGAGGTCCGCGGAGGGCGCGGAGGAGGGGTGGCCGATCTAAAGTTCGGCCACTCCATTTCAGATTAGTTCGAGGGTCCAGAGGTCGTGTAGGTGGACTACGCCGATTACTTTTTGGGAGGCGTCGAGGACTACAACGGAGGTGATTTTCTTTTTTTCCATCAGGTTTAGGGCTTCGCTGGCGAGGAGATTGGCGGCTATGGTTTGTGGGTTGCGGACCATGCAGTCGCCGGCGGTCATGGAGAGGGTGGCGCCGCCGTGTTTTTCCATGAGGCGGCGGAGGTCGCCGTCGGTGAGAATGCCTGCGAGTTTGCCGTCGGGAGTGGTGACGGTGGTCATGCCCAGTTTTTTGGCGGACATTTCGTGGAAGGTGGCGGGCATGGGGGTTTCGGGGGAGACGCGAGGGAGCGCGTCGCCGGTGTGCATGAGGTGTTCCACGCGGAGGAGTTTCTTGCCGAGGCGTCCGGCGGGATGGAGTGCGGCGAAATCATCGTGTTGGAAGCCGCGGCGGTCGAGAAGGGAAATGGCCAGGGCATCGCCAACGGCCATGGCTACGGTGGTGCTGGCGGTGGGGGCAAGATTTAGGGAGCAGGCTTCTTCTTTGACGCTGACGTCGAGGACGACTTCGCTGGCTTCGGCGAGAGTGGACTTGAGATTGCCGGTTAGGGTGACGATGGGAATTTCGAGACGCTTGAGAGGTTCGAGGAGGTTGAGGATTTCCTGGGTTTCGCCGCCGTAGGTGATGGCGAGAAGAACGTCGCCGCGAGCCAACATGCCGAGATCGCCGTGGAGGGCTTCGGCGGGGTGGAGGAAAAAAGAGGGCGTGCCGGTGCTGGAGAAGGTGGCGGAGATTTTGCGGGCTACGTGGCCGGACTTGCCCATGCCGGTGAGGACGACGCGGCCTTTGCAGGCGAAGAGGAGATCGACTGCTTGGACGAAGGAGTTGTCGAGGCGGGCGAGGACGTCTTGGATGGCTTGGGCTTCGATGCGGAGAACGCGGCGAGCGGTGTCGAGGCTCATGATGCGTGACTCCAGCGGCGGACGAGCGTGGAGAGTTCCTTGAGATGGGCGAGGAGTTGGGGGAGTTGGGAGAGGGGCAGGGCGTTGGGGCCGTCGGAGAGGGCGGCGGCGGGATTGTCGTGGGTCTCGAGGAAGAGGCCGTCGATGCCGGTGGCTACTCCTGCGCGGGCGAGGGGTTCGATGAATTCGGGTTGGCCGCCGCTCGAGTGGCCCTGGCCGCCCGGGAGTTGGACGGAGTGGGTGACGTCGTAGACGACGGGGTAACCGAATTTGGCGAGGACGGGGAAGGCGCGCATGTCCACGACTAAATTGTTGTAGCCGAAGCTGGCGCCGCGTTCGGTGAGAATGATTTGGGTGTTGCCCGCGGCGGCGATTTTTTCGGCGACGTTGCCCATATCCCAGGGGGAGAGGAATTGGGCTTTTTTTACGTTGACGATGCGGCCGGTTTTTGCAGCGGCGACGAGGAGATCGGTTTGGCGGGAGAGGAAAGCGGGGATTTGCAGGATGTCGGCGACTTCGGAGGCGGGGGCGGCTTGGGAGGCGTCGTGGATGTCGGTGAGGATGGGGAGGTGGAGGTCGGATTTGATTTTGGCCAGGATACGGAGGCCTTCGATTAGGCCAGGACCGCGAAAGGATTTGACGGAGGAACGGTTGGCTTTGTCGTAGGAGGCTTTGAAGATGTAGGGGACGGCGGCGTCGGCGGCGATTTTGGCGATGCGCTCGGCCATGGAACGGGCGTGAGATTCGGATTCGATGACGCAGGGGCCGGCGATGAGGAAGAGGGGGTTGTTGCCGCCGAGGCGGAGGGAGTTGAGGGGGAGTTCGCGAGTGAGTGTCATCTGTTAGTTGAAGATATCACAGGCGGAGGCGAGGTGTTTTCGAAGTCGATGACGAGATTCGGTATGGGAGAGGCGGGTTGCTTATTCAAGCGAGGGAAGGAAAGCTCAGAAAAACAATTTAACACAGAGGGCGCAGAGGAAGAGCACAGAGGACACGGAGAAGAAAAACCCAAGAGCACAGCCAGGAATGGCTGTGCCACACGCGGGTTAGGCGGCGGCGTGGGGGGTGGCGCGGAGTGGGGCTGTGGGCAGTTGGGCTTCGGCGGCGCTGGTGGTTGAGGCGGGACGTGTTTTTTGGAGCTTGTGCTCTAGGGCGGCGCCGATGAATGCGGCGAAGAGCGGGTGGGGTTCGAGGGGCTTGGATTTGAATTCGGGGTGGAACTGGCAGCCGAGGAACCAGGGGTGGTTGGGGGCTTCGATGATTTCGACGTAGTTGTCGTCGGGAGTGCGGCCGGTGATGCGGAGTCCGGCGGCGGTCAAAACTTTTTCGTATTCGCGATTGAATTCGTAGCGATGACGGTGGCGTTCGCTGATGTCGGTTTTGCCGTAGGCTTTGAAGGCGAAGGAGTTGGGCTCGAGTTTGCAGGGCCACGCACCGAGGCGCATGGTGCCGCCCATTTCGTCCACGCCGAGGAGTTCGCGGAGTTTGTAGATTACACGATGCGGAGTTTGCGGATCGAATTCGGTGCTGTCGGCTTGCGTGAGGCAGGCGGCGTCGCGAGCGTACTCGATAGTGGCGCACTGCATGCCAAGGCAGATGCCGAAGAAGGGAATTTTGTGGTCGCGAGCGAATTGGATGGTGTAGACCATGCCTTGGATGCCGCGCTTGCCAAAGCCGCCGGGCACGAGGATGCCGTCGTAGCCCTTGAGGCGCTTTTCGGCGGTTTCGGGGGAGTCGATCTCCTCGGATTCGATCCAATCAATGACGGTTTTGTGGTGGTGGGCGAGGCCGCCATGCAATAGGGCTTCGCGCAAACTCTTGTAGGCGTCTTCAAGCTGAACGTATTTGCCGACGATGCCGATGCGGACTTCGCCTTTGGGGTGGTGCAAACCTTGCAGCATGTCGAGCCAGGGTTGCATGTTGGCGGGGCGCTGTTCGAGGCGAAGGAGGCGAATGATTTGGGTGTCGAGGCCTTCTTTGCTGAGTTCGACGGGGACTTCGTAGATCGTTTTCACGTCTTCCATGGAAATGACGCAGGATTCGGCGACGTTGCAGAAGAGAGCGATCTTTTTCTTGAGATCCTCGGAGATGTGGCGATCGCTGCGGCAGAGGAGGATGTCGGGTTGAATGCCGATGCCGAGCATTTCTTTGACGGAGTGCTGGGTGGGCTTGGTTTTGAGTTCGCCTGCAGCGGCGATGTAGGGAACGAGGGTTACGTGGACGAATAAAGTGTTTTCGGGGCCGAGCTCGAGGCGCATCTGGCGGATGGCTTCGAGGAAGGGCAGGGACTCGATGTCGCCGACAGTGCCGCCGATTTCGACGATGACGACGTCGACACCTTCGGCGACGCGCTTGAAGCAGCGTTTGATTTCGTCGGTGACGTGGGGGATGACCTGGACGGTTTTGCCGAGGTAATCGCCGCGGCGTTCTTTTGAGAGGATGGTTTCGTAGATGCGGCCGCTGGTCCAGTTATTGTCGCGGGTGAGTTTAACGTGGGTGAAGCGTTCATAGTGGCCGAGGTCGAGGTCGGTTTCGGCGCCATCGTCGGTGACAAAGACTTCGCCGTGCTGATACGGGCTCATGGTGCCGGGATCCACGTTCAGATACGGGTCACATTTCTGGATGGTGATTTTGAAGCCGCGACTTTCGAGGAGACAGCCGATAGAAGATGCCGCTACGCCCTTGCCTAGAGAAGAAACAACACCGCCGGTTACAAAGATATATTTTGGCGCCATCCGGGTCGCTCGCCTCCGCACCGAGCAGAATTGAGCTTGTCGAACCTCCGCAGGATTGACGTACATATAATTATGTTCGGAAGGAGGAGTTGTGTCAATGAGAAGTGTCGGGTTTGGAAGAATCGGAAAATTTTGTGGGGCGGAACGATTGGGGAGATGGAGGGTTCGTTATTTTGGAAAAGTGGGATAAGGTCTGATTAGCGAGATACAATTTGGAGCGAGAAGAGGGAAACATGAGTCTTGGGAAGTTGAGGATGCTGGCGGTGGCGGTGCTGGCAGGGTATCTCGCGGGATGCGGAGGGGGCAGCGGCAACGTTACGCCGCCACCACCGGCGGGCAATTTTTCGAATGCCAGCCTGACGGGGCAGTACGCCTTTTCGATGAGCGGGGTGGAAGCGGTTTCGGGAGCTTATGCGGCGGAGATCGGGAGCATTGCGGCGGATGGAAAAGGCCACATCACGGCGGGACTGGCCGATGTGCTGAACCTGGGCAGCGGCGCTGTGGCATCGCTGGTCACTTTTTCTGGCGGTACTTATCAGATTCAGGCGAATGGGCGGGGAATTATCACGCTGAGCGTGAGCGGGGGCGGCAGCCTGCAGTTGAGCGTGACGCTGACCTCCAGCAGCGGGGGTTTACTGGTGGAGACCGATGGAACCGCTTCGACGAGCGGGAACTTGAATCTGCAGACTCCATTGGAGTTTTCAGGCAACGCGATCAAGGGGAATTATGTGTTTGATTTTTCGGGTGTTTCTTTTGCCGGGGCGAGTGTCGCGCCGAGTTCGCTGATCGGGCAGTTTGCGGCGGACGGAAATGGGAACGTGACCGGAGGAACGGCGGATGCGAACTCCGGATCGTCTGGGCCTAGCGGAGCGGTGGCCTTGGCGGCGAGCACGTATCAGATGGATACGAACGGGAACGGAACGAATTTTGGGCGCGGCATGATGACGTTGGACGGGCGGACTTACGCTTATTATATTGTGGACAATACTCGCATCAAATTCTTGGAAGAAGATTCGCTGGGAGGAGCGGAGGGCGAGGCGCTGCTGCAGACGGGCGCGATTCCGACGCAAAATTCGCAGTTCGCGGGGAGCTTTGTGTTTCTCACTGGAGGATTCGTGGCGGTGGGAAATTTTGGGCCGAGCGCACGGTTGGGGCGATTCACGGCGGATGGGGCCGGGGGAATCGGCACGATCTCGTTTGACGAAAATAATAACGGGAAATACGTGCATATCGCGCAGAGCTCTGGAATTACCAACGCGAATTACGCCATTGATACGGACCACGCGGGGAGCGGCCGCGGGACGTTTACGTTCACCAATTCGTCAGCGGGAACGGTGTCGTATGTTTTTTATCTGTATACGCAGGATTCGGTGTTGCGGGCGTTGATCCAGGATGTGAGCGGCGGAATTGTTGGCGACGGGAGGATGCTGACGCAAGCGGCGGGGCCATTTACGCCGGGGAGCGTGGCGGGGAATTACGCGTTCAACTGGAGCGGGGTGCAACTGATTTCGCCTTCGCCGTTTGCCGAGGACTTTGTGGGGCAGTATGTGGAGACCAATGCAACCAGCAGCAATATGAGCGGGACGGCGGATTACGATGAGCTGGGTCTGAACTCGGTGGGGAATGGCGTGATACTGAACGCGGGGATCGCCGGGACGCTGACGGTGAGCGGGGACGGGACGCAGAATAATACGTTCAAGATTGCGGTGGGCGGGACTTCGCCGTTTACGATCAATTTCACAACTTATTTTGCGGATAACGGGACGATGCTGGTGGTGTGTTCGGATGGTACGCGGACCACGGCTGGGGTGGCGACGCAGCAGACGCAGTGAGGTGAGAATGGAAAATGGAAAAGAGGGAACAGGAAAAGATTTAACACAGAGGGCACTGAGGTAGGAGCCCAGAGTGCAGAGAGAAGAGAAACCCAAGAGGCGGCCTAAAGCCGCCCCTACACTTTTGGAATCAGTGTTTTTGTTCCTGGAGGAGTTTTTCTACGCGGGCGACGTCTTCGGGGACGTCCACGCTTACGGCGTCGTGTTGGACTTCGGCCACGCGGATTTTCCAGCCATTTTCGAGCCAGCGGAGTTGCTCGAGTTGCTCGATTTTTTCGAGTTCACCTTGCGGGAGCGTGGGATATTCGAGCAGGGCATCGCGCTGGAAGACGTAGAGGCCCAGGTGCTTCCAGTATTTGACGTGGATTTTGTGCTGGGTGTCGCGAATCCAGGGGATGGGAGCGCGGGAAAAATAGAGAGCGTTGTCTTCGAAATCCAGGACGGTTTTTACGACGTTGGGGTCCATGATGTCGGCAGCGTGGCGGATGGGGGTGGCGACGGTGGAGATTTGGGCGGCGGGTTCTTCGAGGAGCGCGGCGACGGCGGCATCGATGGAGGAAGGTTCGATGAGGGGTTCGTCGCCCTGGACGTTTACGAAGATGTCGCCTGGTTCGTGGGCGGCGACTTCGGCGATGCGTTCGGTGCCGGTGCGGTGATCGGGGCGAGTCATGCGAGCTTCGCCGCCGAAGGCTTGGACAGCGTCGATGATGCGCTGGTCGTCAGTAGCGACTAGGACGCGGTGGACAGTTTGGGCTTGTTTGGACCGCTCGTAAACGCGCTGGACCATGGGCTTTCCGGCTAGGGAGACGAGGGGCTTGCCGGGGAGGCGGGTGGAAGCGTAACGCGCGGGGATGACTACGACGACTTTGGATTGGTCGGTGCTCATGGCAAGTTCCTTGGCGATTGGGTTACGGAGGCGATGCTAACACAGTCGGTTGGGGGGCGCGGTGTGCGGGGATTGGGGTTTTCGATGAGGTTTTGAATGGGGTCAGAGTTGAGACAAGAATGACCAGTCTAAAGGCTGGCCACTACTTAGGATCGCTTTTCGCTTTGGTGCATTCGATGAGGGTTGTGGCCTGCCGTCGGACAAGATTCCGGAGACAATTTTTTGACTTTTTAGGGGGTGGCGGGCTCTTGCCTTCTGAGGAGCGGGTGTTTATGATGTGGCATCTGCGCGGCCTTCCCGGGGACCCGGGGGGATTGGGGAGCCGTGAAACGCGATTGGAGCCAGATTCGCGTAGTGGTCGTAGCTGCTGCCCTTTGTCTGTGCGCCTGCCTATTTTCTTCAACTTTCCTAAGTTTGGTCTGTGCTCAGGAGGCTTCGCCTCCAAGCAGCAGGAATCCGGTGCCACCGCCGGCGCCTGCCGCTGCGCGGATTATCGATGTTTCGCATGATACGCCACCGGTAACGATCCGGCCGGGGAAAGTGATCCGGACGGATGTGGACCTGGCGCTGGTAAACGTGACGGTGACGGATCCGTTCAACCGGCTGGTGACCGGGCTGGAGCAGGACAACTTCCGGGTGTTTGAAGACAACGTGGAGCAAGAGATCGTGACGTTTTCGGCGGAAGACGTGCCGATATCCATTGGCGTGATATTCGATTTCAGCGGCAGCATGTCCAACAAGATTGATAAAGCGCGGGAAGCGGCGCTGGAGTTTTTCAAGACCGCGAATCCGCAGGACGAATTTTTTCTGGTGACGTTCAACGAGCGAGCTGAATTGAGCAGTGCGTTCACCAACAGCGTGGAAGATTTGCAAAGCCGGATGATGGTGACGGCGCCGAAGGGGCGCACGGCGCTGCTGGATGCGATCTATCTGGGGCTGAGCCAGATGAGGGGTGCACATAACGCCAAGCGCGCCTTGCTGATTCTTTCCGATGGAGGGGATAATCATAGCAGGTACAACGAGAACGACATCAAGCGGCTGGTCAAGGAAGCGGATACCCAGCTCTATGCCATTGGCATCTTTGACCCGCTTGGTTATCGGAATCGCACCCCGGAGGAGCTCGGCGGACCGACGTTGCTCTCTGAAGTAACGGATTTGACGGGTGGCCGGGTTTTCGCTGTCGAGCATCTAAACGAATTGCCGGATATTGCGTCGAAAATCGGCATGGAGCTGCGCAACCAATATGTTCTGGGATACAAACCGAGCAATCACATCCACGACGCGCGGTGGAGAAAAATCAAGGTCAAGCTGCGCGCACCCAAAGGGCTTCCGCCACTATCAAGCTACGCCAAGACCGGATATTACGCGCCGGCACACTGAGAATTCCGGCAGATTTATGAGAAACGGCTTCGCGTTCGGCAGTTTGTTTTTTGCGCTGCTGTTCGCGGCCGGCGGAGTGTTTGCACAGATTCCGGTGGAAGTCGCTCCGCCCCCGCCGCCGCCGGGGCAGCCGGGCAGTGTTTCTCCTCAGGGCGGGCGCATCAAGGTGGACGTCAACCTGGTGGTGCTGCACACGACAGTAGTGGACGATCGCGGAAAGTTTGCGGAAGGGCTTAGCGAGGACAATTTCCGGATTTATGAAGACAAGGTGGAGCAGAAGGTATCGATTTTCAAGCGCGAGGATATTCCGGTAAGCATGGGGCTGGTGATCGACAACAGCGGGAGCATGCGGGACAAACGGCCGCGGGTGAACGAGGCGGCGCTTACGATGGTGCAGAGCAGCAATCCGCAGGACGAAGCGTTTGTGGTGAATTTCAATGATGACTTTTATCTGGACCTGGACAAGGATTTTTCGAACAGTATTCCGGAGCTGAAGGAGGCGCTGGAGCGGATTGATGCGCGGGGAAGCACGGCGCTGTACGATGCGATTATTGGATCGCTGGATCATTTGAAGAAGGGCGTGAAGGAGAAAAAAGTTCTGCTGATTGTGACGGACGGAGAAGATAACACCAGCCGCAATTCGCTGGAGAAGACGGTACGGGAGATTCAGAAGACGGACACGGTGATTTATACAATTGGATTGCTGGGGCAGGAGAACAAGAAGAGCGCCAAATCGGCGAAGAAGGCGCTGACGGAGATCGCGCAGGCTTCCGGCGGGCTGGCGTTTTTTCCGGAGAACGTGGATGACGTGCGTGCGATCTGCGAACAGGTGGCGCATGATATCCGGCACCAGTACACGCTGGCGTATTACCCGTCGAACGCGGCGAAGGATGGGACGTTTCGGACGGTGAGGGTGGATGTGGTTCCACCGCGGGGAAGAGGGAAGTTAGTGGCGCGGACGCGGAATGGGTATTATGCGCCTGCGGGTGGGAGTGCGGCGGCGGGGAAGTAGAAATTCCAGAAACATTTTAGGTGGGAGTTTGCTGAGGATGGCCTTGGGGATCTGGGGAGAGGTGTGCTTGCGGGGAGAGAAAATTGAAATTGGAAAATGGAAAATTGGGAAGAGAGGAAAAGGCAAGAAGTAACGCGGAGGGCGCTGAGTTCGGAGCGCAGAGAAAGCTGAGAAGAGGAACCCAAGAGCTGGCTTGAAAGACCAGCGCTACAGCGAAGACTGAAGAGAGAAGAGAAACGCAGGAGCACAGCCGCTTCGGTTTCGCTCAGGGCAAGCAGGAATGGCTGTGCCACAGAAAGGCGCCCGCCTCGGAAGGCGGCCGCTACAGGAGGGGGAGGAAGCTTTGGCCGTGGGGGATGGTGGAGTGGAAATTTTGGGCTATGGTTTGGCCCATGTCGGCTAGGGTGGAGCGGGTGCCTAGATTTGCGCCGGCGCGCTTCACGCTGGCGTAGGCGAGGATGGGGACGTATTCGCGGGAGTGGTCGGTGGTGGCCCAGCGAGGGTCGGGGTCGCAGCCGTGGTCGGCGGTGATGATTAGAAGGTCCTTTTCACCTATCAATTTCAGGTAAGGCGCTAGTTGCGCATCGAATTCTTCGAGGGAGCGGGCGAAACCTTTGAGGTCTTTGCGATGGCCGTAGAGCATATCGAAATCAACCAGATTGCAGAAGATCAGGCCTTGGGGGCGTTCGCGAAGGGCGGCGGTTAGTTTTTGCATGCCGTCGGTGTTGGATTTGGTGGTGACGTAATCATCGACGCCGCGGCCGTTGTAGATGTCGTGAATTTTTCCGACACCGAACACGGGGATTTTCTCTTTAGCCAGTACATCCATCAACATGGGTTTGGGGGGATCGACGGCGTAGTCGTGGCGGCGAGAGGTGCGGGTGAAGTGGCCGGGGGCGCCTTCGAAGGGGCGAGCGATAACCCGGCCGACGCGGTGCTTGCCGTCGAGGAGTTTGCGGGCGATTTCGCACATGCGGTAGAGCTCGGGAACGGGAATGACGCTTTCGTGAGCGGCGACCTGGAAGACGCTGTCGCCGGAGGTGTAGACGATGGGTTTGCCGGTGCGGACGTGTTCTTCGCCCAGTTCCTTGAGGATTTCCGTCCCGGAGGCAGGTTTGTTGCCGAGAATGGCGCGGCCGATCTGTTTTTCGAAGGACTGGATGATTTCGGGAGGGAAGCCGTTGGGATAGGTGGGGAAGGCTCGATCGAGCCAGACGCCGGCCATCTCCCAATGGCCGGTGGTGGTGTCTTTTCCGGGGGAGTGGGTGGCGCCTTTGCCGTAGGAGGCTTTGGGGCTAGCGGCGGGAGTGAGATTTTTTAGCGGGGAGATGTTGGCTAAGCCCAGTTCGACTAGAGTGGGAATCTTCAGCGGGCGATATTCGGCGATGTGACCGAGCGTGGTACGGCCGACGTCGCCGTAGTCGGCGGCGTCGGGGAGCGCGCCGATGCCGACGCTGTCGAGGACGATCCAGATGATGCGGTCGAATTTGCGCAATTTCAGTGTTCCTCTATCGCTCTAGCGCACTGTAGCACAGGGTTTCCGGAACTTGTGAATTGACCTGGCGCCGCGGGGCACTTACGATGCGGCCAGACGAAGTGGCCTGCTTCCCGGAACATTTTGGCAAGATTTGCGTATTGATATTAGAGAGGTCGGCGATGGCACAGAATCGTGGGGTACGGAGCAGTTCGGTGGTGTTTCCGATGCTGCTGATTGGGTTTGGGTGCATGGTGCTGGTGGCACGGGCGATGCCGAGTTTTGATCCCTGGCCGGTGCTGGGGACGTATTGGCCGCTGCTTTTGATTCTGATTGGGGCGGGGATGGTGTGGGACCGCTCGCGGCGTCCGCAGAATCCTGAGGTGCCTTCTCCGTTTCCGATCGGGTCGACTTTGGGGACGGTGTTCTTTTTGGCGATTCTGGCGTTTTTGTTGTGGCATGGGCATGCGTTTGCGGCGCGGGGTTGGGCGAGTCCTTCGATGACGCGAGTGCACCGGCAGAAGACGATTGAGACGAAGGGCGCGAAGGCGGTGCGGATGTCGGTGAAGATGCCCGCGGGGGAATTGATTATGGGTGGCGGCGCGGAGCAGGTGTTGCAGGCGGATTTTTCTTATGGCAATTCGTGGAATGAGCCGACGATTGAGTATTCGGTGAGCGACGGAGTGGGGCGATTGGATATTACGCAGGAGTCCGGGGGGACGGTGGTGGTCAAGGCTGACAATACCTGGAATTTGAAAGTGAATGATGCGATTCCGCTGGATCTGGAGGTGGATGTTGGTGCGGGGCGCGGGGAGTTTCGCTTTGCGAAGGTGGATTTGACGCGACTGGAATTGAATATCGGCGCGGGGCAGGCGGATGTGGATCTTTCCGGGGAACGCGCGAAGGATTTGGAGGCGGAGATTCAGGGCGGAGTGGGAGAGGCCACGATACATTTGCCGAAGAATGTGGGAGTGGTGGCGACGGTGCATGGCGGGTTGGGGTCGATTGATACGCATGGGTTGAAGGAAGAGGACGGGCAGTATGTGAATGCGGCGTATGGGAAAGCGCCGAGCACGATTCACCTTACGGTGAATGGGGGGATTGGGAGTATTAAGTTGGTGCAGGAGTAGGGAATCAGCTTCCGCGGAGCTTGGTTTTGTCGTCGCTCAGGTTGAGCGAACTGTAGGGATCATAGATTTTAGGCGCACCTAGCTTGGTCTTCCAAACCAGCCGGATGAGGGCGCCATAGAAAACCAGCAGAATCGTGTACGAGAAGAACTGAAACCCCTCGGGGAACCACTTGAATATCCGCCAGTGGTGATGAGCCACGTAAACTTCAATAACCGAGCCACCGATTAGTACGCCGAAGGCACTCACAAGGAACAAAATTCTGCCCAATTCCGAGGGAACCCGCAGGGGCGTGTGGCAGTGCTCGCAGCGGAACCACTCCTGAATATCATCGGGCGGCCGATTTATTGGAAAATTGCAGTTTGGACAGTTCTGCACGTACCACCTGCTTAAACAGATGGGACGAATATACACCAATCATGGTGAATTTGCCCGCGAGACGAACGAGACGTATACTTTGAAGTTTAGGCAGTGTGCGGAAAGCGCGCTGTGTGGGCTTCCCTTTGGCTACGAGCAAAACCATCCCTCCTATCCTTGAGCAACAAGAGGTTTTGCGGATCCGCGGGGCGCGGGTGCACAACCTGAAGAACGTCAGCGTGGATATTCCCCATAACGCGTTGACGGTGGTTACGGGTGTGAGCGGGTCGGGGAAATCTTCGCTGGCATTTGACACGGTGTATGCGGAAGGGCAGCGGCGGTATGTGGAATCGCTGTCGGCTTACGCGCGGCAGTTTCTGGAGCGGATGGAAAAGCCGGATGTGGACGAGATTTCGGGGATTGCGCCGGCGGTGGCGATACGCCAGAAGAATTCGACGCGCAATCCGCGGTCGACGGTGGCGACTTCGACGGAGATTTACGATTACCTGCGGCTGTTGTTTGCGCGGTGCGGGCAGACGTTTTGCATCAAGTGCGGCAGCGAAGTGCGGCGGGATTCGCCGGATGAGATTGCCACGCGGGTGCTGGGGCTGAAGGCCGGGCGGCGGTTTTATATCCTTTATCAGTTGAAGATGCCGAGTGCGGAGCCGGCCGTGGGTGCGGGGAAGCGGGGTGCGCGGAAAAAGACTGCGCCGTTGTCGCAGGAGGCGCTGCGCGGGGTGCTGTCGGAGCTGCAGAAGCGCGGGTTCAATCGGTTGTATCAGGATGGGCGGGTGCATGAGTTTTCTTCGCCGGAGAGCTTGCTGGATGTGAATTTCGGGAAGCCGGTGTATGTGCTGGTGGACCGGCTGGCGATCAATCCGGAGGCGCGGTCGCGGCTGGTGGACTCGATTGAGATTTGTTACCGCGAGGGTGGCGAGGCGATTCTGGAGTTTGTTGCGGACGGCGATGGGAATGCGGCGGAGCGGCTGACTTTTAATGAGCGGTTCGAATGCAAGGTCGACGGGACATTGTATCAGGAGCCGGAGCCGCGGCTGTTTTCGTTCAACAATCCGTTTGGGGCGTGCCCACGCTGCCAGGGATTTGGGAACACGATTGATTTCGATTTGAATTTGGTGGTGCCGGACCCGAGCAAATCGCTGGACGATGGCGCGATTGAGCCTTGGACCAAGCCGAAGTACCGCGTGCTGTTGCAGGAAGCGAAGAAATGGGCGAAGGGCCGCGGGGTGCCGACGAACGTGGCCTGGCGGCAGCTTACGGCGGAACAGCGGCGGCTGGTGCTGGAAGGCGATCCGGAAAACAAATTTGACGGAGTGAAGGGATTTTTTGCGTGGCTGGAACGCAAGAAATACAAGCTGCACGTGCGGGTGTTTTTGAGCAGGTATCGCGGGTATGCGACTTGCCCGGACTGCGGCGGGACGCGGCTGCGGCCAGAGGCGCGGGCGGTGCGGATTACCGGGCAGTCGATAACGGATTTGTGCAAATTGACGGTGAAGGATGCGCGGGTGTTTTTTGCGGAATTGAAGCTGACGGAATCGCAGAGCAAGATTGCGGACAAGATTTTGGCGGAAATCCGCACGCGATTGCAGTTTCTGGACGAAGTGGGCTTGGATTATCTGACGCTCGACCGCTTGACGTCGACGCTTTCGGGAGGGGAATCGCAGCGGATTCAGTTGGCGACGTCGCTGGGGTCGCATCTGGTTGGGGCGATGTATGTTTTGGATGAGCCTTCGATCGGGCTGCACCCACGGGACACGCAGCGGCTGATTGATATTTTGAAATCGCTGCGGGATTTGGGGAATACGGTGCTGGTGGTGGAGCACGATCCGGACACCATTCAGGCTGCGGACCGGGTGATCGATCTGGGGCCGGGCGCGGGGGAGTTGGGCGGGAAGCTGCTGTTTTCCGGGACTTATGAAGAGATTCTGAAGGATCCGAAATCGATCACCGGAAAATACCTGAGCGGTGAATTGCGGATTCCAATTCCCGGCACGCGGCGCAAACCTGTGGGGAAGTTTCTGCGCATGTATGGGGCGGCGTTGCACAATTTGCAGAACGTGGACCTGATGCTGCCGCTGGGGACACTGACCGTGGTGACTGGAGTGAGCGGGTCGGGAAAATCGACGCTGGTGCACAACGTGCTTTATCGCGCGCTGCTGGCGAAGCGAAACACGGCGAGCATCAAGGAGTTTTGCGAGCGGCTGGACGGCGACGAAAATTTCACTGATGTGATTATTGTGGATCAATCGCCAGTGGGGCGGACGCCGCGATCAAATCCGGCGACGTATATGAAGGCGTTCGACGCGATTCGCGACGTTTTTGCGGAGACGCCGGATGCCAAGCGGCGCGGGTATGCGGCGGGGCATTTTTCGTTCAACGTGCCGGGCGGGAGATGCGAAACGTGCCAGGGCGACGGCACGGTGACCGTGGAGATGCAGTTTCTGGCGGACGTGGAATTGATTTGCGAGGAGTGCCGCGGGCAGCGGTTCAAGTCGAGCGTTCTGGAAGTGCGGTATCACGGGAAAAATGTGCACGACGTGCTGGAGATGACGGTGCGGGAGGCGCTGGCATTTTTCGTGAATGTGCCGAAGGTGGTTTCGAAGCTGCGGGTGCTGAACGAAATTGGGCTGGGATATTTGCGGCTGGGGCAGTCGGCGACGACTTTGTCGGGAGGCGAGGCACAACGCTTGAAGTTGGCGGCGCATCTTACGCGTTCGGAGAACCAGGGGATTTTGTATATTTTGGATGAGCCGACGACCGGGCTGCACTTTGATGATATTGCCAAATTGTTGGGAGCGTTCCGGCGGCTGCTGGAGTCGGGGGCATCGCTGCTGGTGATTGAGCATAATTTGGATGTGATCAAGTCGGCGGATTGGTTGATAGACATGGGGCCTGAAGGCGGCGACATGGGCGGGAAGATTATTGCGACGGGGACGCCGGAGCAGGTGGCGAGGAATCCGCAATCGCACACGGGGCGATTTTTGGCGAAAGCGCTGGCGAGCGGGAATGGGGCGGCGAAACGGACGGGAAGTGGGACACCGGGGGCGAATGGGCAGGCGAGTTCGCGCTTGGAGAATGGGAAGTTGGGTTCACGGGAGAGTTAATGCTCGAGCGGGCAAAATGGCGCGTGGCGGTTGTGCTGCTGGGCGTCTTTTCAGCGCATGCCCTTCTCGCTCTGCCAAATGCAAAACTTCAACAATCGCAAGATCCTCCCGGAAAATCCACGCAGACCAGGAAACAGAAAGTTCAGAATCCGCTGAACGATTTGTTGGACGAGGCGCAGGCGGCGCTGGACAAAAATAATTTTGAGGCGGCGATCGAGCCGCTGCAGAAGTTCATCGGCGAGAAACCGGATGTGGCGTATGCGCATTTTCAGCTGGCGTATGCGTATACGGGGCTCAATCGAGTGGCTGAGGCGCGCGCGGAATATGAGCGATGCATCGCGCTGGACCCGAAGATGGCGGAGGCGCAGCTGAATCTGGGGATTTTGTTGTTGGAGCCGGAGCCGGCGGCAGCGGTGGCGCCGCTGCGGAAGGCCGTGGAGCTTTTGCCGAGTCAGAGCCGGCCGCGATATTTGTTGGGGGTGGCGCTGGAAAGATCGAAGGATTTGGCCGGGGCGGCGGAGGCGTTCGAATCGGCGGCGCGGTTGGATCCCACGGATATGGAGACACAGATTCATCTCGGCGGAGTTTATCTGGCGCTGAAGCAGCCGGTTGATGCGGAAAAGAAATTTCAGGTGGCGCTGGAGCGGCAGCCGAGATCGGCGCCGGCCTTGCGGGGACTCGCGCTGAGCCTGGATGCGGAGGGCAAGCCGGAGGCGTTGGAGGCTTACCGGAACTATCTGGCGGTTCAGCCGCAAGATTCGGCGGCGCGGACGCGGTATGTGCAACTGCTGGTGGCCAGTAAGCAGTTTGATGAGGCGTTGGCAGAAACGCAGAAATCGACGAACGGGCAGGCACTGTCGCTGGATGCGCTGCGGCTTCGCGCGGATATTCTGATTGGGCAAAATAAATTGGATGAGGCGATCACGGTGTTGAAGCAGGCCATCGCGCTAGCTCCGCAGGATGCGCAACTTCGTGGAGGGCTGGGGCGGATGTATTTGCAGAAGCGGGATTTTGCGGACGCCGAGCGAGAGCTGAAAGTGGCGATCCAGATCGACAAGGGCAACGTGGTTTACTGGAAGGATCTGACGTCCACATTTTATCTGGGCGGAAATTACGCGGCGGCGCTGGCGGGCTTTGACGTGGTGGACAAAATGCAAAAGCCCGGCGAGGGGGAGTGGTTTATTCGCGCACTTTGTTACGATAAACTCGATCAGATTCAACCCGCCCTGGACGCGTATCGAAAATTTCTGGACCTGGACGCGAACCAGCATGCGGACCAGGTCTGGCAGGCGAATCAGCGGATTCATGTCCTCGAAAAAAGGGCCGAAAAGAAGAAATAGCGGACTGGGCAGGCGGAGCGAGCGTTTGGCCGCACTGCTGCTGGTTGCGACTGCGCTTTGGTGCGCGAGTGCGGTGCCGAAGGATCGGCTGAAAGAGTTGCAGGAGCGATTCGATCGGGATACGCATGCCGGGACGAAGGTGAAAGACCTGCAAAAACTGAGCCCGTGGCAATTTGACGCAGCGACGGTTGCCGGGAAGACCGGGGATTACGTGACGGTCGGACTGATTTTCGAAAAATACCGGGACAACGTGCGGGAAGCGTTCGAGCTTCTTAAAAAGCAGGAGCCGGATGCCGATCGTCATCCGAACGGATATCGCCAACTGGAGTTGGAAGTGCGGCACGGAATTAGGGAAGTTTCAGATACGCTGTTGGTTGCGCCGGATGAGGTGAGGCCTCCGCTGGAACTCGTGCGGAAGGATTTGATTGATACGGATGATGCGTTGATTAATTTGCTGTTTCCGCGGCGAACGAAGGATCCGGTGAAGGCGCCACCGCCTGCGGTGGAAGCGAAGCCATGAACAGGCGAGAGTGGGTTCGGGGATTGCTGCTGGTTGCGGCGGCTGGCGTTTGCGGTTTGATGCGCGCGCCCGCGGTGGGTGCGCAACGGCCGGAGAAGGATTACCTGTCGTCGGTTGAGGCTGACAAGATCCGCGATGCGGAGACGACCAACGACCGGATCAAGCTGTTTCTGACTTTTGCGGAAGACCGGCTGACAAAATTTCAGTATGAGCTGGCGCACCCTTCGCCCAACAAGCATAGCGAGATGCTGAACTACCTGATGAATTCGTATGGCGGGTGCGTGGACGACGCGGCGGACCTGATTCAACTGGGGCTGGAGAAGCAGGACAACATCCGGCAGGGAATAGACCTGATGGCGTCGAAATCGAAGGACTTTTTGGAGATTTTGAAGAAGATTTCAGCGAAGGGGCAGGAGATGGAGATTTATAAGGAAAACCTGGACGACGCGATTGAGGGCACCCAGGACGCGATGAATGAAGCGGAAAAAGCGAAGAAAAAGGCGGCGCCCCCGCCGGTGCGGCGAAAGAATTGAGGCGTAAGCGTTGAGATCGCGCGGCAAAGCGGGTTCACACGTCTCCGGCGGAGAAGCTCTTTTCCAACGAATGTTCACACGGATTGGTTGCGAAGGGCGGCCACCGCATTTTCACGTTGAGTATTATGCGTACAGCAGCCTGGTGATCACGCTGCGGCGGCGGGGCGACGTATTTTACGTGCGGTTCTCAGATTTGTTGCGGCGCGCGCCGCTGGCGGTGCTGGAGGGCGCGGCGGCGTTGCTGTTGGCGCGGGTTTATCGGCGGAGGCCGCGGCGGGAGCTGGTGAAAGCGTATCTGGAGTATGCGCGGTCGGATCGGACGCGGAGCAGGATTAATCATCTGCGGCGGCGACGGGTGCGGCCGGCGGCGGCTTCGGCGCAGGGGGAGCACCACGATCTGGTGACGCTGTTTGAACAATTGAATGAGAGATATTTTGCGCGGCAACTGGAGCGGCCGCACATTGCGTGGAGCAGCCGGACGTGGCGGCGGCAGTTTGGGTGCTACGATCCCGGGCCGAACCAGATTGTGCTGAACCGGAGGATGGACGGGCCGGGGGTGCCGCAGTTTGTGGTGGAGTATGTGCTTTATCACGAGATGCTGCATGTGAAGCATCCGACGCGGCGGTCGGGTTGCAGCTTGATTTCGCATTCGGCGGAGTTTCGGGCGGAAGAGAAGAGGTACGAGCATTTCGGGGCGGCGCGGAAGTTTTTGGATCGGTTGGCAGGGTAGAGCGGGGCGCGTGCTGCGACGGCTAAAGAAAGGCCCAACGCAGAGGTCGCTGAGGAAGAGCGCAGAAGTCGCGGAGAAAAGGCGGAGAGCCGCTACATTTTGGATTTGTCTTTGTCAATTTCCTGGTTTAGCTTTTCTATTTTTTTGCGGATTTTGTCGGCGTCTTCGGCCTGGGGATAGAGGTCGAGATAGCGCTGGTAGGCGCGGGCGGCGGGTTTTTTGCGGTTCTTTTTTTCGTAGGCTTCGCCGAGGTAGAGGAATGGAATGGCGTAGCCTGGTTTGGCTAGCGTGGCGTCTTCGAAGCGATCGATGGCGGCGTCGAAGTCGCCTTTTTTCATGTAGTACTTGCCGACCTGGAGATCTTTTTCGGCGCGCAGAGGATCCCATTGAGGCTGGTCGGGAGCGGATTGGACGGCGGAGTCGGTGTTGGGTTTTGACTTTGATTTTGGGTTTGGGTTCGGCGGGTCGGGAGTTGGAGACGCGGGTGGGGGAGGCGGGAGAGAAGTGGTGGGAGGAATTTGGGCACGCAGGGGGGCGGCGCAGAGAGAGGCGCCTAGGGTTAGGACGGCGGCGAGATTTCTTAATATTCGGATGCGATTCAATGTGTGGCGCTCCCTCTGGTTGGATTCAGTTTATTCCAGGGGGCGTTGAAAGGACAATTGGGTGGGCATTTTTCACCTCAGGGGCTGAAGCCCTGGTATTGAAGATTTAAGAGGGAGAAGAGAACCCCAAGAGCGCACAGGCTGAACGCCTGTGCCACAAGGGAGGATTAGGTTGGGCGGCATGGGGGGGTGATTGGCCGTAAGATTGAGAGGGCGGCTGGCTGGATCGCCGCGCTGGTGCTGGTGAATGGAACCCCGCGAAAAAGCTGGTGCTTTGCCGGAATCGCCCGGGGTGTATTTGTTTAAGGATGCGGGCGGGAAGGTTGTTTACGTTGGGAAGGCTCGATCGTTGCGGAGCCGGGTGCGGTCTTACTTTTTGGAATCGCGGTGGATGGATGCGAAGACGGGTTCGCTGGCGCGGGAGATTGCGGACGTAGAGTCGATTGTGGTGGAGAACGAGCGGGAAGCGCTGGCGCTCGAGAACAATCTCATCAAGCAGTACAAGCCGAAGTTCAACGTGATGTTGCGGGACGACAAATCGTATCCGTACATCAAGCTGACGTTGTACGAGAAATATCCACGGGTGTATTTCACGCGGCGGGTGAAAAAGGACGGGTCGCTGTATTTCGGGCCGTATTTTCCGGCGAGCCTGGCGCGGCGGATTTTGCACTTCATCCACAAACGGTTTCTGGTGCCCTCTTGTTATGTGGACCTGACGAAAATTCACCCGCGACCTTGCCTGCAGTATTACATTCACCGGTGCCTGGGGCCATGCGCGGAGGGATTGACCACGGATGCGCGGTATGCGGAGGCGGCGCAGGATGCGCGATTGTTTCTGGAAGGGCGACGCGCGGATTTGATCAAGAGCATCGAGGAGCGGATGCTGGCCGCGGCGGAGAGCGAGCGATTTGAGGAAGCGGCGTCGTACCGCGATTTGCTGCGCACGCTGGATGATATTGAGGAGCGGCAGCGGATCGCTTCGGCGCAGGGGGATGATACGGATGTGCTGGCTTATTATGCAGAGCCGCCGCTGGTGGCCGCGAATCTTTTTCACCTTCGAGCAGGGCGGGTGGTGGACCGGCGGGAATTTTACTGGGAGGAGCTGGAGGAGTTCGATCCCCATGAGTTTGTGCCTTCGCTATTGAAGCAGCTTTATCTGGAAGCGGAATATCTGCCGAAGATGATTCATGTGCCCATTGATTTTGAGGATCATGGGTTGCTGGAAGAGTTGCTGAGCGACCGCGCGGGGCACAAGGTGGAGATTTTGACGCCACAGCGGGGAAGCAAACGCGCTTTTCTGGACCTGGCGGAAAATAACGCCAAACATATTTTCGAGCAGAGGTTTCGCGTTTTAAAGCCGACGTCGAAGGCGATCGGTGAGGCGTTGCAGGCGGCGCTGAATTTAGCGGAAGAGCCCAAGCGCATCGAGAGTTTCGACATTTCGCACATTCAGGGGACGGACACCGTGGCGTCGATGGTGGTGTGGGAAAACGGGCGGATGAAGAAATCGGATTACCGGAAATTTATTATTCGAGGGGACGAGGCGCCGGGAGGACGGGCGCGGGCGCAGAACGACGATTTTGCGAGCATGTATGAGGCGGTGGTACGGCGTTACCGGCGGCTGCAGGAAGAGAAGAAGCCGATGCCGGGGCTGATCCTGATTGACGGCGGGCTGGGGCAGTTACATGCCGCGGCGCAGGCGCTGGAATCGTTGCAGATCATTAATCAGAGCATGGCGAGCATCGCGAAGCAGGAAGAGATTCTTTACATTTTAGGGCAGGAAGATGAGCCAGTGATTCTGGAGCGGCACTCGCCGGTGCTGCATTTGATCCAGCAGATACGCGACGAAACGCACCGGTTTGCGGTGGGGTTTCACCGGCAACGACGTGGGGCGCGACAGACGCGGACGGCGCTCTTGGATATCCCGGGGATTGGGCCGGCGACCTCGCAGAGATTGCTGCAGCGGTATGGCAGCGTGGCCAATCTAAAGAAGGCCAATGCGGATGAATTGAGCCGGATGGTACCGCGGAAAACGGCGGAGAAAATAGTGCAACATTTGTCGCAGCAAGGAGATACAGCCTAACCACTTTTCAAGCATGATAGGGGTTAAGGTGTATTGCCTGGTGCATAGGCGTGTGCTACGTTGGTTTTGTGGAGGAATTTATGGCTGACAACGTAGGATCCAAGGTTAGTTACTTTCTGGTGGGGCTGGGAGTGGGCGCGCTGATGGGCGTATTGTTTGCCCCGAAGTCCGGTGAAGATACCCGGGAATATCTGGCGAAACGGGCGGACGATGGGCGGGAGTTTGCGCAAAAGAAGGCCAAAGAGCTGCGGGAACGCGCGGATGAGTTGATCGAGCGCGGGAAAGACGTTGCGTCGCGCAAGAGGGAATCGTTGTCCGCGGCAGTGGATGCGGGGAGAGAAGCGTTTTTGCGCGAATCGAAGTCGTAGGTTTGCCGAGGTGGCATGTAGTTTCCGCTGAGTTTGCGGAGAGGGTAGGGTGTGTATGCAGCTGACGATGGAACTGTTCATCATTGTGGCGGCGCTTACGCTGGTGGTGCAAGTGACCATCCTGACGGTGATGTTCTTCCAGATGAAGCGGACCACCGAGTCAGTAACCAGGATGGTGGGCGACCTGCATTCGCGGATGGGGCCGATCCTGACGCGGACGCAAATTTTGCTGGACGATACGCAGCCGAAGATTTCGGCGATGGTGGAAGACGCTTCGCACATCGTGTACCTGACGAGGTCGCAGGCGCAGAAGTTTGACAAGATCGCCACGGAGGCGACGGACCGGCTGCGCGGGCAACTGGTGACGCTGGACCGGATTTTGACTGGGACGCTGGAAGCGGTGGAAGATGCCGGGACGCAGGTGCGGCGGAGCATTTGGGGACCGGTGCAAAAGGCTTCGGCGATTGTGCAGGGGATTAAGATTGGATTGGATGTGCTGAGGTCGCGGCGGTCGTCTTCGTCGGCGAGCGAGCCGTCGGTGGAGCAGGAAGACGAGTTGTTTATTTAGGTTTTTGGATTTGTGTCGGCGGTTGTGAAGTTATTAGGGGCATCGCGAGCCCGCAGAAGCTAAAGCCCTTTTACTTGCAGGTCTAATGGCACGACCCTTCGGCTTGGTTCTAGGCGAGCTGAAGTCGTGCCCTCCCCAGAAAAATTTGGGATTTAGCGGTTACTTGATCCAGCCGCCGGCTAGGACTACATCTTCCTGGTAGAAGACGGCGGCTTGGCCTGGGGTGATGGCGCGCTGGGGGGTGACGAAGGTGATGCGGGCGCGGTTGTTGGGGAGCGGTTCGATGGTGGCGGGAGCGGGCTCGTGCTTGTGGCGGATTTTGGCCTGGCCGCTGACGGGCGCGATGGGTTCGGCGCTCGAGATCCAGTTTACATTTTCAATTTCGAAGGTGGTGGTGCGGAGGGCGTCGTCTTCGCCGACTACGATGCGACTGTTTTGCGTGTCGATGGAGAGGACGTAGACGGGCTTGCCGGCGGCGAAGCCGAGGCCTTTGCGTTGGCCGATAGTGTAATTGTGCACGCCAGTGTGGCGGCCGATGACGGCGCCGTCTTCGGTGACGATGTCGCCTTCCTGATCGTTCAGAGGAATGTTTTCGGCGCGAGAATAGGCGTGGATGAACTGGACGTAGTTGCCGTTGGGCACGAAGCAGAGTTCCATGCTCTCGGGCTTTTCGGCGACGGGAAGATTGGATTGGCGCGCGACGTTGCGGACTTCTTCCTTGGTGAGTTCGCCGAGGGGGAAGTCGCTGCGGGAGAGTTGTTCCTGGGTTAGGCCCCACAAAAAATAAGACTGGTCCTTGGAATCGTCACGGGCGCGAAGGAGTTCGAAGCGCCCGGTGGAATCGTTCTTGCGAATGCGGGCGTAGTGGCCGGTGGCGAGGCGTTCGGCGCCGATCTGGCGGGCCATGCGGAGGAGGGGTTCGAACTTTACGTCGGTGTTGCAGTTGGTGCAGGCGATGGGGGTGCGGCCGGAAAGATATTGCTGGACGAAGGGGCGGACTACGCGGGCTTCGAACTGTTCTTCGAAGTTGACTACGTAGTGAGGAAAATTCAGGTGCTGGGCTACGCGCTTGGCGTCGTAGACGTCGTCGAGAGAGCAGCAGCGGTGCTGGGCGGGGCCGTCGCCCTGGAGTTCAGGGAGACGGCGCTGATTCCAGAGTTGCATGGTGAGGCCGACGATGGGGTGGTTTTGCTGGAGGAGGACGGCGGCTACCGTGGAGGAATCGACACCGCCAGACATGGCTACGGCGATCAGGCCGGGAGTGGTTTCGGCGGGGGCCGTTTCCGGAAGGGATTCGAGTTGGAGTTGTGAGGCCATGCTGATTCTATTTTAGCGTTTTCGGGCGCTTTGTGCTTGCGAGAAGAGGGGATTTAACAGAGAGGGCACGGAGATAAGAGCGCAGAGTGCACAGAGGTAGGACGGATCAGGAGATAGCGGCGGGTTTTTGGTAGGTGGGGGAGAGGTTGCGGAGTTGGGATACGGCGGCGGGGACCAGGTCGAGGGTGGCTGTGATTTCGGCGTCGGTGGTGTGGCGGCCTAGGCTGAAGCGGATGCTGGCGCGGGCTTCGGAGGCGGGGAGACCGATGGCGGTTAGGACGTGGGAGGGTTCGACGGCGCCGGAGGAGCAGGCGGCTCCTGTGGAGCAGGCGAGGCCTTTGAGATCGAGAGCGATGATGAGGGCTTCGCCTTCGATGCCGGGGAAGGTGATGTTGGCGGTGTTGGGAGTGCGCGGGGCGTGCGCGGAGTTGACGCGGGAGTCGGGGATGCGGGCGAGGAGGCCTTGTTCGAGAGTGTCGCGCAGGCGGGAGATGCGCGCGGAATCATTTTCGAGAGAGAGGCGGGCGAGTTCGGCGGCTTTGCCGAGGCCGACGATGCCGGCGACATTTTCTGTGCCGGGGCGAAAGCCGCGCTGGTGATGGCCGCCGTAGAGGAGTTGGCGGAGATGTGTGCCGCTCTTGATGAAGAGCGCGCCGACACCTTTGGGGGCGTAGAACTTGTGGCCGGAGAGAGAGAGGAGATCGAGCTGGAGGGCTTGGACGTCGAGAGGAATTTTTCCGGCGGATTGCACCGCGTCGGAGTGGAAGTAGACGTCGGCTTCGGCGGCGATTTTGCCGATTTCGGCGAGGGGCTGGATGGCGCCGAGTTCGTTGTTGGCGTGCATGATGGTGATTAGGGTGGTTTCGGGGCGGAGGGAGCGGCGGAGGTCGTCGAGGTTAATGAGGCCTTGGCGATTGACGGGGACATAGGTTACGGCGACGCCTTGTTTTTCGAGGAATTGGCAGGTGTTTAGGACGGCTTCGTGTTCGATGGTGGAGGTTATTACATGAGGGGAGGTTGAGGAAGTTAAGGAAGTTAAGGAGGTAAAGGATTGAAGAGTTACGCCGAAGATGGCGTGGTTGTCGGATTCGGTGCCGCCACTGGTGAAGACGATTTCCTGGGGGCGGGCGTTTAGGAGGGCGGCGACTTGTTCACGGGAGGTTTCTACGGCGGCGCGGGCGCGCTGGCCGAAGGTGTGGATGGAGGAGGCGTTGCCGTACTCGGTGGAGAAAAAGGGGAGCATGGCGTCGAGGACGGCGGGGTCGACGGGAGTGGTGGCGTTGTGGTCGAGGTAGATGCGGTTCATGGGAGTGGAAGAATCAGGATAGAAGGGATGGGGACGGGGCGCAAGAAGAGGAAAGAGGAGAAAATAGAAAACGGAAAATAGAAAATGGGGAAGAGTTCGACGCTGCGATTCCGTCGGGGTAATCGCGGGTCACACAGGGGATGCGGAGCACGCGGAGAAGAAGAGCAGAGAGGACCTACCCTTTCCGCAAACGGCGCGGAAAGGGTAGGCCACGCCCGGAAGGAATGAGGATTATGGTTTGGCTTTTTTTGCGTCGGCAGGGGCTTTGGGTGCTGCGGGCGTAGAGGCTTTGGGCTTCCAGAAGGCGGGATCGGACTTGATCCAGTCGTCCTGGGCGTAGCTCATGGGGCCGCTGAAGGCGAACAGTTGGTGTTGCGAGGATTCGACGCAGTTGGCGACGAGTTCGCTGAGTTTTTTCATGCCGTCTTCGCCCATGGCGGCGACGAACTGTTTGTCTTCCGCGAAACCGCGATCGATTTCGGCGAGGGATTTGTGGGAGGTAAGGACGAGATAAGTGTCGCCGTTGCCGCCGTACTTTTGCATGAACATACCCCAATGGGAATCGGGGACGCCCTTTTCATAGGCGGCTTTGACGAGTTTTACGGCTTCGGCCCATTCCTTGCCGTGGCCGGGACGCACGTGGTATGTGCTGATTTCCATGAAGCGCATGGCGCTGAGATCGGCTTTGGGGCGAAGGCTCATTTCTTCCTGCAGGATGAAGAGGCCTTGATCCTGGGAGTCGAGGAGTTCACCGTCGACCATGTTGGCGCGGTCCAGGGCGGCACTCAGGGAAGCGTTCTTGTCGGCCGCGGCGCCGTCTTTTTCCCAGGCTTCAAAAGATGGATAGCTGGTGAGAAACAGGGCGCGCGACTTCCCGGAAAGTGAAGTCATGGCGATGTAGTGGGTTGGCCACTTGGCGCGCGTCAGCGCCTGAATGAAAGCGCTTTCGGTTTTTTCGTGGGCCATGCCGGACTTGCCGGGTTTGAGGAACTCACGCTGAATCTGCAAGACCTTGGGTATGGCCGAACTGGAAGCCATTTCCTGGGCGGAAGCTGCGGAGAAACAAACGGCTACCAGGGGCAGGGCGAGCAGTACACGACTGAACTTATTCATCTTCATTGATCTCCTTTTTTGGACAAACGGGGCCTGAACGGGAAGGGCCGGTGAAACGAATGGGGCTTCACCGGGTGAAGCTGGGGAGAGCGTATAGGAGGCGCGGTTGACGGTCAAGGGTGGGATCATAGGTTGACAGGCAACCGGAGGAAAGGAAACTCCATCAAGAGGAGAGATCACAATAGAGAGCGCGAGAAGCTTTGGGGAGCTTGCCGAGCGCGGCGAAGAGGGAATGTGAGGTTCTATTCAGAAGTATTGAATTTGTCAGGAAGAGTTGCGTGCAGGCGCGGGCGCGGATTTCGGAGATGGGGCACGCGGGTGCGGGGCTGCGCGGTGTTGTTTGCGATCGGGACAGCGGGAATGCTGGGGCCAGGCGCGGACGGACAGAATACCTCGTTCAAGATTCCGCCGGTGAAGATACCGCTGACGGTGAGGGATCAATCGATCACGGTTACGGCGTGGGCAGTGATTTCGATGCTTTCGAAAAACAAGGACCTGCAGATCTTCAATCTGGAGCTGAGCGCGGATCTGGGAGAGATGCAACAGAACATGACGGAGTTGCTGAGCGAGCAATTGGATAAGGATGACCATTGCGGGGATCGCATTCACATCGAGCAGGCGACGCTGGCGCCTGCGGAGCCTGCGAGCGTGGCGACGGTGCAACTGCATTATGAACGGTGGGGGTGCGTGAAGGTGTTTGGGAAGCAACAGGCAAAGAAGCTGGTGGGCGGGAATGCCGTGATTCCGGTGAAGCTGACGTCGGGCGTGGAGGAGAATGATACGGAGTTGAAGCTGGTGCCGGAGGTGGGGACGATCCAGGCGGACGGATCGCTGGGGGAGTTGTTGCGATCGGGGGCGGTGGGGGAGATGATTCGGGACAAGATCCATTCGGCGATACTTTCCACGCTTCAGAAGGCTACGAATTTTAATGCGACGCTGCCGCCGGCGGTGCAGGGGTACGTCACGATTGAGAATGCCGCGTTTCGGGATGCGGGGGCGGGGAGGCTGGTGGTGGTGCTGGATGGGCAGGTGAAGATTACTAAGGAGCAGGTGGAGATGTTAGCGAAGCAGGTTAAGGAACGAATGGGGAAGAAGTAAGAACGCGCTATTCAGCTTAAAAGCTTCGCGTCTCTGAGAATTTGAAAACTTCAAAATAAACTGAGTGGGGCGAGTAGCCGCGAGATTTTGCGAACGCGTCGATGGGCGTGTTAGTGTGTGCGTTTGAGAGCCTGCCGTTGAGGAATTTCAGGAGGGGCGAAGTGGGATACGCGGATTTGCGGGAGTTTGTGAAGAGGTTGGAAAAGGAGGGGGAGTTGCGCCGGGTTAGGGCGGAGGTGGATCCGGTGCTGGAAGTGACGGAGGTGGTGCAGCGGGTGCAGGCGATGGCTGGGCCGAACGGGAAACCGGGCGGGATGGCGTTGCTGTTTGAGAATCCGAAGGGGTCGCGGTACCCGGTGTTGATCAATGCGTTTGGAAGCATGCGGCGGATGGAGTTGGCGTTTGAGGTAGAGAAGTTGGATGAGGTGGCGGCGCGGATCCGCGGGTTTCTGGATATGCAGACGCCGCAGGGGTTGTTCGACAAGCTGAAGATGTTGCCGAAATTGGCGGAGTTGGGGTCGTTCATGCCCAAGCAGGTGAAGGATGGGCCGTGCAAAGAGGTGGTGCACAAGGGCAACGACGTTAACTTGTTTGATTTTCCGATTTTGAAGTGCTGGCCGCAGGATGGCGGAAGGTTTATCACGTTTCCGCTGGTGTTTACGCGGAATCCGGAGACTGGGAAGCGGAATGTGGGGATGTATCGGATGCAGATTTACGACGAGCGGACTACCGGGATGCACTGGCAGACGCAGAAACATGGGGCGGAGCATTTTCGGAGGGCTCGCGCGAAAAATCCGGAGGGGCGGATTCCGGTGAGTGTGGCGATTGGATCGGATCCGGGGACGACGCTGGGAGGGATTCTGCCGATTCCACCGGATTTGGACGAGATGATGTTCAGCGGGTTTTTGCGGAGGGAGCCGGTGGAGCTGGTGAAGTGCGAGACGAATGATTTGGAAGTGCCCGCGAACGCGGAGATTGTGCTGGAAGGGTATGTGAACCTGAGCGAAATGCGCACGGAGGGGCCGTTCGGAGATCACACCGGGTTTTATTCGCTGGAGGGGGAATACCCGGTGTTTCATGTGGAGTGCGTGACGCACCGGAAAGACCCGATTTACCTGGCGACGGTGGTGGGGCGACCGCCGCAGGAAGACTTTTATATAGGTTATGCGATTGAACGGGTATTTCTGCCGCTGATGAAACTGACGCACGCGGAGATTGTGGATGTGTCAATGCCGGCGGAAGGGATTGTGCACAACCTGATGATTGTGGCGATCCGGAAGTCGTATCCGGGGCACGCGCGGAAGGTGATGAACGCGATATGGTCGCTGGGGCAAGCGATGTTCACAAAGGTGATTGTGGTGGTGGATCACGATGTGAATGTGCACGATTATCGCGAGGTGGTGTGGAAGGCGCTGTGCGCGATTGATCCGGAGCGAGACGTACAGTTCACATTGGGGCCGGTGGATACGCTGGATCATGCGGCGCGAATGCAGGATTTCGGATCGAAGATGGGAATTGATGCGACGCGAAAGTGGGCTTCGGAGGGATTCGGACGGCCTTGGCCGGATGAGATGTTGGTGGATGAGAAGACGAAGGCTCGGGTGGAAGGGATTTGGGAGAGTTTGGGGATTTGAAAAGAGAAGATTTCAACACAGAGTTCACGGAGAAGAGTACGGACCTGTCAAATGGCGCAAGTGCATGGAGGGGGAAGAGATAGGATGGGATGCGCACAAAGGATAACCGTCCAGGGGGACAGGAGCGGGTTCCGGGAAAAACACTAGGGGTAGTGGTTCTCTAGATCAACCAACACAATGGGTAGTCGCACCTGCCTGCAATAACAGGCGAATAGCCTAAGACTGCCTACATTCTTAGGACAACTACAGAAGAGAAAGGCTTGACGCTCAGGCGGAGGGGATGACATAACGGTTTCACCAGCAGCACCCCGGGGAAAGAAGTGTCCTGCAGCAAAGTAGAAAAAGGGTGCGGCAAAACACGCTTCAAGAGAAGGGCGTGTGAAGGATAAGGTGGGCGTTCCTCGTGAGCGAATCGCGCGAAGTGATGAACGTACGGCAGGCGTCCCAGTATCTGGGGATCAGCCCGGACACTCTGTACCGGTACATCACAGAGGGCGAAATACCTGCATTCAAGTTAGGAAATCGTTGGAAACTTAGGAAGACGATCCTAGACAGGTGGATGGAACGTAAGATGAGTCAAGTGGTGGCGAAGCGCCGCTAGTCTCGTCAGAGCGTGAGGGAAAGAGGCCGCGATATGTGGTTACTCGGGGGATCAAAGAACAAGCAGTTGGTGGGGCTGGATATTGGATCCAGCTCGATCAAGGCTGTGGAGTTGAAATCGACGAAGGCCGGGTACGAACTGGTCAGCTTCGGGCTGGAACCACTGGCGCAGGATACCGTGGTGGACGGGGCGATCATGGATGCGCCGCAAGTGGCCAACGCGATCACCAAGATTTTCGATACCGAAAAGATCAAGACGAAGAATGTGGGGACGTCAGTATCGGGTCACTCGGTGATTGTGAAGCGGGTGCCGCTGCCGCTGATGACCGAAGAAGAGTTGTACGACCGGATTCCCGCGGAAGCCAGCCAACACATTCCGTTCGACATCGCCGACGTGAACCTGAGCTATCAGTTGCTGGAAGCGATGGACTCGCAGATGGACGTCCTGCTGGTGGCGGTGAAGAAAGACAAGATTCTGAATCACACGAACGTGCTGGCGCAGGCAGGAAAGACGCCAGTGGTGGTGGACATTGACGCGTTCGGTTTGCAGAACTGTTTCGAAGTGAACTATGAGCCGGATGCCGGGCAGACGGTGGCGCTGCTGAACATCGGGGCGAGCGTCATGAACATTAATATTGTGCGCGGCGGGATCCCATTGTTTACGCGCGACGTCAGCGTGGGCGGGAACCAGTATACGGACGCACTGCAGAAGGAACTGGACCTGAGCTTTGACGACGCGGAACGCCTGAAGAAAGGCGATACCCTGCCGACAGTTACAGATGAGCAGAAGGGGCAGATTCTGCGCAGCGTTTCGGACATCCTGACGCTGGAAATTCAGAAGACTTTCGACTTCTTCCGGGCGACGGCGAGCGGGGAAAACATCCAGCGAATCATGGTGGCGGGCGGGACGGCGCGGGTGCCGGGCCTGGTGGACCTGCTGCGTGAAGAGTTCGCCATGCCGGTGGAAGAACTGAATCCTTTCCGGAAGGTGCTGATCAATCCGGGAAAGCATAGTGAAGATCAAATCCGGGAATTGGCGCCGAGACTGGTTGTCGCGGTGGGACTGGCCCTGAGGAGCTTCGACTAGCCATGATCCGCATAAACTTACTAGGACAAACAAGGCCGAAGGCATCGCGGCGGCCGGTGGACACGGGGGCGGCGCTGCCGCTGGTGTTCATCGGGGCGGGCGTGCTGCTCGGCGGACTCTTCCTGTTTTACTTCTATCATTCGTGGCAGACGCAGTTGAATGACGAGAACAAGCGCATCCAGCAGTTGCAGGTACAGAAGACGGATCTGGAGCAGATCAAGCTGCAAGTGGAAGCGTTTGACAAGCAAAAGACGGTGCTGCAGCAGCGGGTGAGCACGATCGAACAGTTGCAGCGGGATCGCACCGGCGCGCAGGAGTTGCTGGACCAGGTAGCGAATACGGTTTCCCGAGCGGAAAACCTGTGGCTGATCTCGATGAGCAAGAAGGGTTCGGCGCTGAGTTTGGAGGGGGCAGCAGCTTCGCTGAATTCGGTGGCCAACTTCATTACCGCGCTGAAGCGTTCCGGGTATTTCCAGAAGGTGGAGATTAAGGACGCGAAGCAGGACGAAAAGAGTTCGACGGTGCTGACGTTTGATTTTTCGATTAACGCGGAAATCGCACCCAATGCACCGGCGGCGGCAGCGACGCCGGCGGCAAAACCGGCCAGCACGCCGGGGAAACCGGCTCCGGCGGCAGCAGCGCCGGCGAAGAAAGGATAGGAAGAGACCATGGCCAATCCTTTCCGAGATATGTCCGTGATCATGCAGGGGCTGGTGGCCCTGGCGATTGCCGTGATTCTGGTGCTGGTGGGAGTTTTCGTTCCGGGTTCACCGGTGGCGCAGGAGCGTGCTGACTACGATAAGGCTGTGCTACAGCGCACCACGCTGAATCAGGAAGTAACCCAGTTGCAGGTGTACAAGCAGCGGTATGGCGAGTTGAAGCAGCAGATGGATGCACTGAACAAGCAACTGGACACGCTGAAGACGATCGTGCCGGAAGAGAAGGAAGTGGATGAGTTTATCCGCCAGGTACAGGGAGCGGCGACGGCGTCGAACGTGCAATTGCGGAAACTGACGTCGCAGCCCATCGTGCCGAAAGATTATCACTACGAGATGCCGTTTGAAGTGCAGGCGGACGGGCCGTACTTCAATATGCTGGATTTCTTCACGAGGTTGGGGCGGTTGTCGCGCATCATCAACGTGGGAGACCTGCAGTTCGACGATCCCACCGGGGGTAGCGCGAAGGGGACGAAGTATCCGATCCGGCCGGGAACGACGGTGACGGGGACTTTTATAGTGACGACATTCTTCACGAAACCAGCTGATACCACCCCCGCAGTCGGAGCAAAGGGTGCGAATCAACCGGTGAAAAAACCGTGAGCAGGGATGAGCGAGCCATGCGTCTAGCCATAACAGTGGTAACGGGGATTCTGCTGGCGGCGGCCGGGAGCAGCTTGCATGCCCAGACGAAGCCGGCAACGGCTCCGAGTACGGCAGCGAAACCGGCAACGGCCCAGACCGCGAAGCCTGCGGGCAAGCCCGCAGCCAAGACGGCTAAGAAGTCCCCGGCCAAGCCGGATGCGCCGAAGGCAGCCCCGGCAGCAGGGGCGGCTCCGGCGGAGACGGAAGAAAAGACCGCGCGGCGCGACCCGTTCGAATCGCTGACCAGCCGTCAGGAAGCAGCGGCGAGAGCCGGAGCAAACCTGCCGCCAGGGAAGGCGGGTTTGCAGGTAGGCACGCTGCGGCTGGATGGAATTGTACGAGCCCCGAACGGAATGATCGCGGTGGTGACCAATCCGCAAGCGCGGACGTATTTCCTTCGCGAAGGGGATCAGTTGTACGACGGACGAGTGGAAAAGATTGCCATGGACGGCGTGTCGTTCCACGAAATTGGGAAAGATGCGTTCGGAAAACCAGTGGAACGGCAAGTAAATAAGAGAATTTACTCCAGTGCAGGAGAACAGCAATGAAGACGAACTGGCCGGCCTTTCGGTGTGGCTGCCTGATAGTAGCGGGCGTGGTGCTGGGCGGGGGCCTGGCGAACGTTCGCGGTCAGGAGCCCGCTGGCGCGACATCGACCGCAGCGGTAATTTCCAGCGTGGCGATCACGCAGGAGCCGCAGCGGGCGGCGATTCGAGTCGAAGGAGCAGGCCGACTCGAGGTCCATGCGTCCCGGATGCAGAATCCGGAGCGCCTGGTGCTGGACTTCAGCGGAGCGCGGCTGGCGGTACAGCGGACGATGATTCCGGGAGTGTCAGCGCCGGTGCGCGGGGTGCGGATCGGACAGTTCCGTCCGGACATAGCGCGCGTGGTGGTGGACCTGACGGGGGAAACGCCGTACCAGATTGCTCATGAAGGCGACTCGGTGGTGGTGTACTTGCAGATGCAGGTGACGCCGGACGGGAATGTGGTTTCGCCGGTGACGTCGACGTCGACGGATGCGCCGAAAAAGACGATTACATATGCCGCGAACCCGCCAAAGGTGAACGCGCATGCGAGCAAAGTTTCCAATGTAGCAGCTCCCCGGTTTCCTTTGCCAAACGAACTGACCCAGCCCTCGCTTGCCCTGGCGGCATTGCACGAGCATAGCGGACCAGCGCGGCCGGATGGCGGCGCCCAGCAGGCATCGCAGCAAGCGGTGCAGCAGGCGACGACGGCAGCGACGACTGTGGCCCAACAGGCAACCATGTCCCCAGCGGCGGCCCCAGCGGGGCGGTACACGGGTGAGCCGATTTCGGTGAACCTGAAGGACGTGGACCTCAAGGACTTCTTCCGGCTGATTCACGAGATCAGCGGATTAAACGTGGTGCTGGATCCCAACGTCAAGGGCACCTTGACGATTGTATTGGACGAAGTGCCCTGGGATCAGGCGCTGGACATCGTGCTGCAGAACAACGGCCTGGACAAGCAACTGACGGGCAATGTTCTGCGCATCGCCACCCGCGAAACCTTGAAGCGGGAAGCGGAAACGCAGCGGGACCTGGAAAACGCACAAGCTCAGGCAGTGGCGCCGGTCACGGTGACCCGCGTTCTGAGCTATGCGAAAGCCACGACGATGCGGGAGACGCTCAAAAAGTTCCTCTCCGCCCGAGGGGACATTCTTTCGGATGACCGTTCGAACCAGTTGATCATCCGCGACATTCCTTCGGTGATCCCGACGATCGACAACCTGATCCGGCAACTGGATCGCAAGTCGCAACAGGTGGAAATTGAAGCGCGCGTGGTATCGGCGTCGCGGTCGTTTGCACAGGATATCGGCGTACAGTGGGGCTTTGCAGGGACCACGACCGGCGGCCGGTCGATCTTTGGAGGGCCGGCGAGCGTCGGCGTCAGCCCGGTAACCACCGGGACGGGTATTCCGCAACCTCCCCTCATCGGATCGCCAGGCGCGAGCTCGGGAGGCTCGACACCCGGTTTGCCGTTAAACGTGAACCTGGGAGCGGGAGTGCCGACGAGCGGGTTCTACTTCGGTCATCGTTCGCCAAACTTCGCGGTGGACCTGTTCATCACCGCGGCGGAATCGAAAGGCGTAGGGAAGTTGCTCTCGAAGCCGAAGGTGATCACGCAGAACAATGAAAAGGCGATCGTCAAACAAGGTACGAAGATTCCAATCCAGACGACGATCAACAACACGATCTCGGTGCAGTACATTGACGCGGTGCTGCAACTGGAAGTGACTCCGCAGATTACCGCCGAAGGCACGGTGTTCATGGACGTGCTGGTGGAAAACACGCAGATCGACAACGGTATTCCCCGCGTGCAGGGCATCCCGGCATTGGATACCCAAGCGGCGCAGACTAAGGTGACCGTACCCGACGGCGGGACCGTGGTCATCGGCGGAATCATCGTGACCCAGCAGCAAACGGACATCACCCAGGTGCCCATTGTCGGCAGCCTACCGATCATTGGCTATTTGTTCCGGCGGACGAACGTGACCGTACAGTCGCAGGAACTACTGTTCTTCATCACCCCGCGCATCATTCCTGGCTGAGGCCTGGATCAGGCTTTGAGCCGGCCGGGATAAGTGCTATCCGGGCCGGATGAAAGCGCGGCGGAAAAATATCGGGTAAACTGAGATCGAGGAGGCGTGAGTCTCCTCGATTTTTTTATGAGCACAGCACACGCTAAAAGGCGCAGGGCCCTGCTGGCGGAAGTGAAGAGCCGGAAGCTGGACTGCCTGCTGGTGACGCATCCGGCAAACTGGTACTACCTGACGGGATTTACGGGGGAGTCCGGGACTTTGGTGGTGTCGGAAGAAAGTACGACACTGGTGACGGATGGGCGATTTACGGTGCAGGCGAAGGAAGAAACCCGCGGAGTAAAGATTGAGCTGCAGCAAGGCGGGTTGTACATGGCGACGGGGACGTTTCTAAAAAAAAACCGCGTTGGAAGGGTGGGCTTCGATGCCAACCAGCTGACGGTAACGCAGCTGAGCACCCTGCGGAAGGCTGTAGGAAGCAAATGGCGGGGAGTAGAGGCCGCGGGACTGGTGGAACGCCTGCGGATGCGGAAAGATGCGCGGGAGTTGGCGGTAATGCGGAAGGCAGCCATTCTGGCGGGGGAAGTCCTCGAGAGCGTGTTGAAGCTGGTGCGTCCGGGAGTGCGGGAGAATGAGCTGGGGGCGGAAATCGAATATCAGATGAAAAAGCGCGGGGCGAGCGGCGCGTCGTTTGAAACGATTGTGGCTTCCGGGGCGCGTGGGGCGCTTCCGCATGCGCGGCCGACCTCCAAGAGACTGAGGAAAAATGAGTTGGTAGTGCTGGACCTGGGTGCTATACTCGGCCACTATTGCAGCGACATGACGCGTACGGTCCATATAGGGCGGGCCAGCAAGCGCGTCCGGGCGTGGTACCGGTCGGTTCAGGAAGCTCAAGAAGCGGCAGTGGCAACCGTAAGGGCTGGGGTTACCTGCGGGGAAGTGGACGCTGCGGCGCGAGAAGTCCTCAAGAAAAACGGATTGGAACAGTATTTTGTGCATAGTACGGGCCATGGTTTAGGCCTGGAGGTGCATGAAGAGCCTCGGGTGGCCCGCGGACAGGCGGTTCGACTGGAAGCGGGAAATGTGATTACCATAGAACCTGGGGTATATGTGGAAGGCGTCGGGGGAATCCGGATTGAAGACGACGTTGTGGTGCTGGCAGGGCGGAACGAAGTATTGACCCGCGTGAAGCGGGATCTCATCGAACTCTAAGAACAGGCATGAAACGGAAAAAGACCGCGAAAGCGAGTGAAGTCGGGTCGTTTGCGAATCCCGAAATCGGGCAGATCGAACAGTTGCTGCGCTTCATGAGCGAGCACAACCTCGAGGAGTTTGAGTACTCGAGAGGGGATCTGCGGATACGATTGAAGAAGCCCAGCGCGCAGGTGGTACTGGCGGCGCCGAGGGCGGCAGCGGAAATTATCGTACCGTCGGCGGTAACCCCGGCGTCAGCCGAGAGTAGAAACGAGGAAGCAGCGGGAGACCTGCGCGGGGGAGAAGACCTGCACCTGGTGAACTCGCCGATCGTCGGGACGTTTTATGGATCGCCGAGCCCCGGGTCGGAAGCGTTCGTGAAGGTCGGGTCGCACGTGGACAAGGGCCAGACGTTGTGCATCGTGGAAGCGATGAAGCTCATGAACGAGATCGAGTCGGAAATCAGCGGAGAAGTGCTGCGGATATTTGCGGAGAACGGGCAGCCCGTGGAGTACGGGCAGCCGCTGTTCGGGATACGACCCAGCCGCAAGCGCTAAGCGGCCTGCCTGACTATGTTCCAGAAAATTCTAGTCGCCAATCGCGGGGAAATCGCCCTGCGAGTCATCTGCGCCTGCAAGGAGCTGGGAATTGCGACGGTGGCCGTGTATTCGGAGGCCGACCGCAACTCGCTGCACGTGCGCTTTGCGGATGAGGCGGTGTGCATCGGGCCGGCGCGAAGCAGCGAGAGTTACCTGAATATCCCGCAGGTGATCAGCGCGGCGGAGATTACCAACGTGGATGCAATTCACCCGGGGTACGGGTTTTTGTCGGAGAATGCCAACTTTGCGAAGGTTTGCGAAGCGTCGGAGATCACGTTTATCGGGCCGAAGCCGGAAGTGATCGAGATGATGGGGGAGAAGGATCGCGCTCGGCGGGAGATGAAGACGCGAGGGCTGCCGACCATTCCGGGAAGCGACGGGGTGGTGCAGGGCGAGGAGCAGCTCGCGAAAGAGGCGGAGCGAGTTGGTTTTCCGCTGATCCTGAAAGCCGCGGCAGGCGGGGGCGGGCGCGGGATGCGCGTGGTGCGGAGCAAGCAGGAGTTGCTGGCGGCGTACCAGACGGCCCGGAGTGAAGCGCAGCAGGCGTTTGGGACTCCTGACGTGTATATGGAGAGGTTCCTGGAACACCCGCGGCACATCGAGATTCAGGTGCTGGGCGACCAGTACGGAAAAGTGATTCACCTGGGCGAGCGGGAATGCACGATCCAGCGGCGGCACCAGAAACTGGTGGAGGAGTCGCCTTCGCCGGCGATGGACGCGAAGCGGCGGAAAGAGCTGGGCAACAAGGTGGTGAAGGCGCTGGAAGCGATTGAGTACACCAACGCGGGTACGGTTGAATTCCTGATGGATACGGACGGCTCGATGTATTTTATCGAGATGAACACGCGCATCCAGGTGGAACATCCGGTCACGGAGTTTGTGACCGGCGTGGACCTTGTGAAGTCGCAGATACGCATCGCGGCGGGAGAGAAGATGGAAGACGCGGTGGGAGAGATGAATTTTTCGGGGCATTCAATTGAGTGCCGGATCAATGCGGAGGACCCGGATACATTTGTGCCGTCGGCGGGGCGGATTACGACGTTTCAGTCGCCGGGGGGGACGGGCGTGCGGGTGGATTCGGCGGCGTATTCGGGAGCGGTGATTCCACCGTACTACGATTCGCTGGTGGCCAAGCTGGTGGTGAAGGGCCGGGACCGCGCGGAAGCGATTGGGCGAATGAAGCGGGCGCTGGAAATGTTTGTGATTGAGGGGATCAAGACGTCGATACCGCTGCAACGGCGGATAATGGCGGACCCGGAGTTTGAAGCGGGGAAGTTTGACACCCACTTCATTGAAAAACTTCTGAACGGCAACGGAAAATAGCGGCTGATGCGCCTTGTGATGCCCAGGCTGTATGTGATATTAGACGCAGGAATGTTGACGGAACCAGCCGGGGAAATAGCCAAACAATTGATGGAAGCGGGAGTGCGACTGCTGCAATATCGCGATAAGCGGGCAGCGGCGCGGGAGCTTTGGAGCGAGTCGCGGGCGATTGCGGCTGTGGCGAAGGCTTCGAATTGCGTGTTTTTTGTGAATGACCGGGCGGATGTGGCGTACCTGGCGGGCGCCGACGGCGTGCATGTGGGGCAGGAAGACCTGGAAGTGGAGCAGGCGCGTGGGGTGATTGGAGCGGAGCGCTGGGTTGGCGTTTCGACGCATAACCTTGAACAATTCGAGAAGGCGGCGGCCAGTTCGGCGGATTATATTGCGGTGGGGCCAATTTTCCAGACCAGCAGCAAAGAGAATCCGGACCCCGTGGTGGGGACGGAGATGTTGCGGCGCGTGCGTGCGCTGACCGAGAAACCGATTGTGGCGATTGGCGGCATTACTTTGGAGCGGGCGCCGGAAGTGCTGGCGGCGGGAGCGGATTCGGTGGCGGTGATCAGCGACATTTTGCAGGCGAAGGACCCGGTAGGGAGAGCACGCGAGTACATTCAACGACTGGAAGCCGTGAAGCCCGCGGCGCCGCACTGAGGCACATCGAGAATGGCCGACGCTAAGAGCGGGACTCCTATTCAGACAGGCAAGGGCGAACACGAATTTGTGCGGGCCATCGGACTGTTCGACGGAACGATGATCGTCGTCGGTTCGATGATTGGGTCGGGGATTTTTATAGTTGCGGCGGATATCGGGAGGCAAACGGGGTCGGCGGGCGGATTGCTGCTGACGTGGATTTTGACCGGGTGCCTGACGATTGCGGCGGCGCTTTCGTACGGAGAGCTGGCGGCGCTGTTTCCGCATGCCGGCGGGCAATATGTGTATTTGCGGGAGGCGTATTCGCCGCTGTGGGGATTTTTGTACGGGTGGACGCTGTTCCTGGTAATTCAGACGGGAACGATTGCGGCGGTGGCGATTGGATTTGCACGGTATCTGGGCGTGTTGTTTCCCGCAATTTCTCCGCAGACCTGGGTGATTCCACCGATTAATTTTTCGTCAAAATTTGCGGTCAGTTTGTCGGTGCAGCAACTGGTTGCGGTGTTGATGATCATTTTCCTGACTTTTCTGAATACGCGCGGGGTGAAGCTGGGGAAGTGGATTCAGAACATTTTTACTTCGGCGAAGATGCTTTCGCTGCTGGGGTTGATTCTGATTTGCGTGTTTGTGGCGCGGAATGCATCGGCGATTGCGGATAATTTTACGCATCTGTGGGCGATCCGCGGGGCGCAGACGATCGAGCCGGGGGTGGGATTCTTGAGAGGGTTGCTGCCGACGGTGACGGCGGGCAGCGGATGGTACGGGCTGTTGCTGGCGCTGGCGGTGGCGCAGGTGGGTTCGCTTTTTTCGGCGGACGCCTGGAACAACATTGGGTTCACCGCGGCGGAAGTGAAGAATCCGAAGCGGGACGTGGCGCTTTCGATGGCGTTTGGGACAGTCATCGTGATCACGTTGTATTGCCTGGCGAACCTGGCGTATTTGTGCTCGCTGCCGCTGGCGCAGATTCAGAATGCACCGGACGACCGGGTGGCGACGGCAGCGCTTTCGGCGGTGTTTGGAGCGAAGGGCGCATGGATGATGGCGATTGCCATCATAATTTCGACGTTTGGGTGCAACAACGGGCTGATCCTGGCGGGTTCGCGAGTGGCGTATGCGATGGCCAAGGATGGACTGTTTTTCCGGGCGACGGGGAAGCTGAATACGCGCGGCGTTCCGGGCGTGGCGCTGGTGTATCAGGGAATCTGGATTGTGGTTTTGATTTTGCTGCGGACGCGCAAGCCAGACGGTAGCTACGGAAATCTTTATAGTAATTTGCTGGATTACGTGGTGTTCGCCGCGCTTCTGTTTTATGTGCTGACCATTGCGGGGATTTTTGTTTTGCGGGTGCGGCGGCCGGAGATGGAGAGGCCGTACAAGGCATTTGGGTATCCGTTGGTGCCGCTGTTGTATATAGTGGCTGCCAGCGGAATCATGGGTGTGCTGATCTTGTATGAAACCCAGACGGCTGGAATGGGCATGGTCATCGTGCTGGTGGGGCTGCCGGTGTACTGGCTGTGGGCGCGAATGAAACGGGCAAGACAGGAATCCGAGTAACCAGGTAATTCGAAACTTTTGCAAAGAGAAGGAGGAGTTGCATGGGCAACCCCTTGTTTGCGACCAAACCGCTCGACGCACTGCTGAAGGAAGCATCGGAAACGGGCGAGCATGGTCTGAAGCGCGCGCTGGGACCGATCAACCTGATCGCTCTGGGAATCGGGGCCATCATTGGCGCGGGCATTTTTGTGCTGACGGGTTCGGCGGCATCGCTGTATGCCGGCCCGGCGATCATGCTGTCGTACATCCTGGCGGGGGTTGGTTGCGCGTTTGCGGGATTGTGCTACGCCGAATTCGCGTCGCTGATACCGATTGCGGGTTCCGCGTATACGTATGGTTATGCCACATTGGGAGAGATTGTGGCGTGGATCATCGGTTGGGACCTGATCCTGGAGTACGCGTTTGGGGCGGCGACGGTGGCCAGCGGCTGGAGCAGCACGCTGGTGGCGTTCCTGCAGGACTATGGGATTAATCTACCCCCGCAAATTTGCGACGTGCCCGGGGCGGAGTGGGTGTTTTTCGATGGCCGATGGGCGCCGCTGACAACGCTTAATCTGACCGCCGCACAACTTGTGGGCATCCCACATGCCACGGCGAAATTCAACCTGATTGCGTTTCTGGCGATTCTGGCGGTCACCACGTTGCTGATTGTGGGAATCAAGGAGTCGGCCAATTTCAATACCACGGTGGTGTTCGTGAAGCTGGTTGCGGTGCTGACGTTCATCGCCGTGGCCGCGGCGTTCGTTCTGAAGCATCCGGCTGTGGCACACGCCAACTGGGCGGTATTCATTCCGCCAAATTCGGGGGCGTTTGGATCGTATGGATGGTCGGGAATATTGCGCGGGGCCGGGGTGGTGTTTTTCGCGTACATCGGCTTTGACGCGGTATCGACGGCGGCGCAAGAGGCGCGAAACCCGCAGAAGGACATGCCGATCGGAATTCTGGGTTCGCTGGCGATTTGCACGGTGCTGTACATCATCGTGTGCGGATTGCTGACGGCCACGGTGCACTATACGCGGCTGAATATCGGCGCGCCAGTTTCGCTGGCGATCCGGGAGACGGGCGTGAAGTGGGGAAGCTACGTGGTGAACGCCGGCGCGCTGGCGGGCTTGAGCACAGTGATGCTGGTGATGTTGCTGGGGCAGTCGCGGGTGTTTTACTCGATGGCCAAGGACGGATTGTTGTGGAAATGGGCCGGCGATATTCATCCGAAGTTTCGAACTCCATGGAAGTCGACGGCAATCGTGGGGATTCTGGTGGCGTTCGTGGGCGCGCTGGTGCCGATCGGGGATCTGGGCCAACTGGTGAGCATTGGGACGCTGCTGGCGTTCGTGATTGTGTGCGCAGGCGTTTGGCTTTTGCGCGTGCGGCGGCCGGAGTTGGTGCGGCCATTCAAAACGCCGTGGGTGCCATTCGTGCCGATTATGGGGATCCTGATTTCGCTCGGGCTGATGTCGGGCTTGAAGTTGGTGACCTGGGTGCGGCTGGTGGTATGGTTGGTGGTCGGCATGGTTATCTACTTCACATACAGCGTGAAGCACAGCAAGGTACGGAATCCAACAAATCCGTAGAACAGGCCGAGGTTTTATTTTCGTTCGGAGGCATCAGCACCTCGGCTGGCGTGGACCTCAAAGTGGTGCTCGTTCCTTCGCGGCGAATCGGTTAAAGTGTCTGTTCTACCTCTTCAGCCATGAGCGGACCGGGAAATAACCAAACATCTTTCTGGGAAGGCTTGTCGAAAGTTGACTGGCTTGCGTTGGCATTGTGCGTGATTGGTTTTACGGCGACGTGGAATGCGGTGCGGAGCTTGCCGGGAGCCGGGCTGTTGCGGCTGGCGGGGCTGCTGGCTTTTTTTTATGTGGCGTACCGGTTCTGGAGCCGGTGGCGAGAAGAGTTGCTGTGGAGTTTGCGGAACCGGCTGATCCTGGCTTATCTGTTTTTGGCGGTGGTGCCGATTGTGTTGCTGCTGATCCTGGCGAGCATGCTGGGGCAGATCTTGTATTCACAGCTTGGGGCTTATCTGCTGTATCACGACATTGAGGACCGGGTGGCGACGCTGGCTGACGCGGCGGCTAGCCTGGCGGCCGCGCAGGAGGCGTTGCCGGGTTCGTTGGACGAGAAAGCCAAGCGGGAAATGCTGATGAGGCAGGCGGAGTTGACGGTGGGGAGGCAGATGCCGGGGCTGCGCGTGAATTTTGAGGTGAACCCGGAGTTTTTCCGACGGGTGGCGGGTCCGGCGGGGCATTCTTATTCGGGGATGATCCAGAACGGAAGCCAACTGCGGCTGGTGGGGATGAGGGAGTTGGAGAATTCGCAGGGGAAACAGATCGTTGAATTGAGCGCGCCGTTTACGAGCGAGATGCTGGAAAACGTGGCGCCGGACTTGGGACCCATTGACATTACGCTGGCGCAGACGGTGGAGGGGGATGCGACGAAGAGTTCCGTGCGCATCGGCAGCAAGGATTACCGGGCAGTGGGACGAATTGTGACCCACAAGCGAGAACTGGTGGCGGCGGAGTCGTGGATGGATCCGGTGGTGGAGGGGTTTTCGAAATTGGAGGCGACCTACGTGTCGCCGGAAGGGGCCGTGGAGCGGGCGCATCCGGTGTTCGCGTTTTATAAGGCGCGGCGATCTCAGTTGAACCATCGGATTTTTGCTTCGGTGGGGGAGTTCAGCGGGGCGCGCGTATTTCAGATTCAACTGCTGGCGGTGGTTTTTCTGGTGATTGAGCTGGCGGCGCTGCTGATTGGAGTGGTGCTGGCGCGGGCGATTACGCGGACGATTTCGGAGTTGTACCGGGCCACACAGTTTGTGCAGGAAGGAAATTTTTCGCATCGCGTGGCGGTGGAGCGGAAGGACCAGTTGGGAGTGCTGGGCGAGTCGTTCAATTCGATGACTGGTTCGATCAGCCGGCTGGTGGAGGAGCAAAAGCAGTTGCAGCGGCTGGAGAATGAGATTTCGATCGCGCGCGAGGTGCAGGACCAGTTGTTTCCTCGGGGATTCCCGCATGTGGAGGGAGTGGAGATTGAGGCGATCTGCCGGGCGGCGCGGTCGGTCAGCGGGGATTACTACGACTTCATTCAACTGGACCCGACGCACGTGGCCATCGCGCTGGGAGACATTTCGGGGAAGGGAATTTCGGCGGCGCTGCTGATGGCCAGTTTGCAGGCGGCGTTGCGCAGCCAATTGTTGACGCCGGGGAGCGAGATGCTGAGCACGGCGGAGTTGGTGGGGCGGTTGAACAAGCACCTGGTGCGGAATACCGGGGAAGACCGCTTCGCGACGTTTCTGGTGGCGGTGTACGACATGGCGACGCGGAAACTGCGGTATACGAACGCGGGACACTTGCCGGGATTTTGCCTGTCGGAAGGGAAGGCCATGCATCTGGACGTGGGCGGGATGGTGCTGGGAATTGTGGACGACTATCCTTTTCAGGAGGGAGTGGTGGAGGTGCCGCCGAATGCGGTGTTCATTGCTTATAGTGACGGTTTAGTGGAGCCGGAGAACGCGTATGGTGAGGAGTTTGGCGTGTCGAGATTGGAGGCGGCGGCGCAGCGGGTGCGGACGGCGGAGCCGAAGAAGATTGCGACAGCGTTGATGACGGCGGCGGAGGAGTGGTCGGGAAGTCCGGAGCAGGCGGACGATATGACGGTGATTGTGGCGAAATTGAAGTAGAGTACAGTACGAACCGCGGAACGCCGGAACGCGGGGTAGTGGATTATTATGGCACGATTTTTGCGAGGAGAAGAATGTCGCTGCGAAACCGGGTTGCGTTGGTGACGGGAGGAAGCCGGGGAATCGGCCGGGGAATTGCGCTGCGGCTGGCGCAGGAAGGGGCGAGCATTGCGTTTGCGTATCGGGTGAACAAGGCGGCGGCGCAGACGGCCCTGCGGCGGATGCAGGCGCTGGGCGCGGATTGCGTGGCGGTGGAGACGGACATCACGGAGCCGGGGCGCGCGGAACAACTGGTGAAGACGGTGGGGGATCGTTTTGGGCGGATCGATATTCTGGTGAACAATGTGGGAGATTTCCGGTGGAACACGCTGGTGGAATCGTCGGTGGAGGAATGGAAGAGCGTTTTCGATTCGAACGTGATGAGCGTTTTTTTCATGTGCCGGACGGCGTTGCCGATCATGCGCAAAGGGCGCTGGGGGCGGATTATTAACTTGGGAGCGGTGGGGGCGGAACGCGCGTTTGGGCAGGCGAAGATCAGCGCGTATGCAGCGGCCAAGGCGGCGGTGGTGGCGTTGTCGCGTTCGCTGGCTTTGGAAGAGGCGAAAAACGGAATTACGGTGAATGTGGTGAATCCGTCGAGCATGGATGAGAAGGACTTGACGGTGGAAGAGGCGCGCAAGTTGCGCGATGCGCGGTATCCGATTGGGCGGCCGCCGACGGTGGAAGATGTGGCGGCGTCGGTGGCGTTTTTTGCGTCGGAAGAAGCCGAATACGTGACCGGACAGGTGCTGAATGTGAGCGGCGGGTGGATGCTCTGAGGCACCGGCAACGAGATTGGCGATGAAGGCCCTGACAGCTGCGGAGATGCGGGAAGTGGACCGTCTGACGACGGAGAGGTTTGCTATTCCCGGGCAGGAGTTGATGGAGGCGGCGGGGAAGAGCGTCGCGGAAGCTTTCCTGGAAAAATATGGGGAGAGAAGTGGGAAGCCGCCGGGACGGGTGTGCGTGTTGTGCGGGAAGGGCAACAACGGCGGAGATGGATTTGTGGTGGCGCGGCATTTGAAGGGATGCGTGGGGCAGGTGAAGGTGTTTTTGTTTGGAGAGCCGGGAGAATTGCGCGGAGATGCGGCGAAGAATTACGAGCGGTGGAGGGGATTGGGCGAGGAAGTTGCGGTGGTGCGCAGTGAAACGGATTGGGTGAACGCTTGGCCGGTGGTGGCTGGGAGCGAAGTGATTGTGGACGCGTTGCTGGGAACGGGGATTCGCGGCGGGGCTAGCGGTTTGTTGGCGCAGGTGATTGAAAATGTGAACCGGTTTTCGCAGGACGCGAAGGCAGCGTGGCCGGGATGGATCGTGGCGGTGGATACGCCGAGCGGGTTGCCGTCGGATGGAGAGGCGGCGGAAGGGCCGGTGTTGCGCGCGCATCTGACGGTGACGTTTACGGCGCCGAAGATTGGGCAACTGGTGTCGGCGGACGCGGGGAACTGCGGTGCGCTGGTTGTGCGGGAGATCGGAACTCCTGCTGCATTGGTGGAGGAAGTGGGGAAGGGAAAGTTGCGCTGGGCTGGGCCGGAGGAGTTTTCGGAACTGGCGTTGCAGCGATCAGCGGAAGGGCACAAGGGATTGTACGGGCACGTGCTGTTGGTGGCGGGTTCGGTGGGAAAGACGGGCGCGGCGGTTTTGTGCGGGCAGGCGGCGCTGCGCGCTGGGGCAGGGCTGGTTACGGTGGCAACGCCTGAGCCTGCGCTGGCTACGGTGGCAACAGCCCAGGCGGAGTATATGACGGAGGCGCTGCCGGCGACGGCTTCGGGCACGATTGCTTCGGAGGCGGCGCGGCTGGGGGGATTTGCGGCGCTGCTGCACGGCATGACCGTGCTGGGAATTGGGCCGGGAATCGGGACGCATCCCGAGACGCAGGAGTTCGTGCGCAGCGTGGTGGCGCATGCGGATTTGCCGATTGTGCTGGACGCGGATGGGCTGAATGCGTTCGCGGGGCAGGCGGAGATTTTGGCGAACCGGAAATCGGCGCACCTGGTGATGACGCCGCACCCGGGAGAGATGGCGCGGCTTTGCGGATTGACGACGGCGCAGGTGCAGGCGGACCGGGTGAAGATTGCGGTGGAACATGCGGGGAAGTGGAATGCGGTGGTGCTTTTGAAGGGGTACCACACGGTGATTGCGGCGCCGAACGGGGACGTTTTTGTAAATACGACCGGGAACGCGGGATTGGCGAAGGGTGGATCGGGTGACGTGCTGACGGGATTGTTGACGGCGCTGATCGCCCAGTTTGGGACCAGTGATTTGTACCGGGTGGTGGCATTGGGAACTTTTCTGCATGGGCGGGCGGCGGAACTGGTGAGCGCGGAGACCGAGGAGTCCGGAATTCTGGCGGGAGAGGTGGCGCGGGCGGTGCCGATGGCGCGGAGGAAACTGCTGCAGGAGCTGCAGGGGCGTGGCTGAAGAGGTGATCACGCATTCGGCCGAAGAAACAGTGGCGTGGGGGCGCGCGTTTGCGGAGACATTGAAGGCGCCGGTGCTGGTGCTGCTTTCAGGAGAATTGGGCAGCGGGAAGACCACGCTGACGAAGGGAATTGTGGCGGGGCTGAAGGCGGCGGAAGAAGACGAAGTGACCAGCCCGACGTTTACGCTGCTGCACGAATACGGAGAGGGCAGAAAGGTGTTTCACGCGGATTTGTATCGGGTGGAGAACTTTCACGACTTTGAAACCTTGGGACTGGAAGACGTATTCGCCAAGCCGGCGATTGTGATCCTGGAGTGGTCGGAGAAATTTCCCCTGAAAACCGAATGGCCGCAGGTGCGCGTGCAACTGGAACACCTGGGCGGCGATGCCCGGAAGATTAGGCGTTTTTAAGTGACCAAAAGAGCAACGCTGCACTAACTATCTGGCCACGACTGTACTTCGGGTTCCTTGCGAGGCGCGAGGGGCGCTGCTAGGTTGGACTATGGCGAGGTGCGGCGGCGCGGATGGCGAATGAACCAGCAAACCAGGGATTGACGGACGGGTCGCGGGACGGACTGAGGAGTTACAACGTCACGTTGCCGATGGGGTCGTTGTCGATTGGCGTGGACAACATCCACCACGACGTCTTCCTGAGCCCAAAATTTGTGCAGGTGGCGCGTGACTACCTGTTTGACCTGATCCGCCAGAACACCAGCGGTACCTACCTTTCGGGGATCGAATTCCGCAGCGCCAAGCCGGTAGATTCCACCACCTTTCGCAAGCTGCTGACGGAACTGCTGCAGAATTCGCTGGGCAAAGCCAAAAAACAGAAAAACATCGAGATTGATCTGTTGTTCCGGCTGGCGATTCTGAAATTTCTCAGTGCGGAACTTGTCAATCAGTTTGGCAACGTGATTCTGGATGTGAAGGAGTACATTCGGAAGCGCGGTGAATATTTTGAGCGCAGCCAGCAGGCGCACGTGATCAAGGCGCGGCTTTCGGAGATGCAGTCGGCGCGGCGGGACGTTTTGCGGATTATCGGGCAGTTGGTGGCGCAGATCTGCCAGGACATTGAAGAGAACGTGATCGTGAAGTCGCGGCGGGCTCTTTTTGGAGAAGAACTGCCGTATTACGAAATGCTGAAGAACCGGCTGGTTTTTCTGGACGGCGGGAAGGACGATTTTTATTTCCTGGAGCATTACGTCCTGCTGGGGAATTATTCGCGGGACCCGGACCGGTTGGAAGCGATGGATGCGTTGTTCCAGGATTTTCTGAAGGAGGCGGGGATTCGCGTGGCGCCGGACAGCGCGCCGGCGAAGGGCGCGGAGGAGTACCGCACGCTGTTTGCGGAGGCGGAGCGGATGCGCGGGGAAGTCGCGTCTCTTGAAGAGCAGCGTGAGAGTTTGCGCAAACGCCAGGAGAAAGGCGACGGGCTGCTGAACAAATTCCTGAGCGCAACGGATCCGGCGGAAGTGAAGGCTTCGCTGACGGACGTGGAGAACCGGCTGCGGCATTTTCAGAAGACGCTGGAAGACATGGGGCCGCGGCTGGACCGCGCGAAGAAGCAAGCCGAGTTTGTGCAGAAGGATTACGAAGGGAAGTTGGGCGACTACCTGAACGAACCGGAAAATGCGCGCAAGCTTTTTGACGCGGGGAGCGCGCCGGAGAACGAACGGGAGACGCGGGCGAAATTGCTGGGGCAGCTTACCAGCCGGCTGGAGCAGCACGAAATGATGCCGCACCTGCTGGCGAGTTATGAGATCCGGCCGATCGCGGGGGATTATTGCCCGCCGGTGCACTTGCAGCAGTTGCGGAAGGCGCTGGTGTCGAAGGAAGAGGCCAAGCGGGTGGAGGAGATTCTGAAGCAGGTGCCTGCGAAGCGGCTGACAATGAAGCCGCTGGAGGAGTTGTCGCGGCGGATTCGGAAGTATTCGCGGGAGGAGACGCAGGCGGCGGTGCTGCGGTTTGCGATTGATTTTTTGAGGTTGCGGCGGGACTTGCGCGATGCCGAGCATCTGGCGGCGTGCATGGAGCGAATCAACCTGGTGAGCGCGGAGAAGATGCGGGAGCTTTCGCGGCTGAATAACCGGTTGTATGAGTGCCTGTTGAAGGAAGAAGTGAAGTCGGCGGACGACCAGGTGTTGTCGCACGTGATTATCAAGGCGGACGTGCGCGGTTCGACGAAGATGACGCAGGATTTGCTGGCGCGGGGATTGAGCCCGGCGTCGCACTTCAGCCTGAATTTGCACGAGCCGGTGAAGAAATTGCTGGACCGCTACGCGGCGAAGAAAGTATTTATTGAGGGCGATGCGATCGTGCTGGCGATTTTCGAGACTGAGTCGACGCAGGGGGATGCGCGGCCGGTGGCCAAGGCTTGCGCGCTTTCGAAGCAGATTCTGGCGGTGTGCAATTCGTATAACGATGGGGCGATGTCCACGCAGTTGCCGGCGCTGGAAATCGGGATTGGCGTGGCGTTTCAGGGGTCGGCGCCGACGTATTGGACGGACGGCGACGCGCGCATCATGATTTCGAAGGCGCTGAATATTTCGGACCGGCTTTCGGGTTGCGCGAAACTGGCGAAACGCATGTTGGCAGGGCAGAAGACGCACTTTGCCGTGTTCCAGTTTTTGACGGCGCTGGAAGGGGCTTCGGCGGAGGAGTTGGACGAGTTTCTGGTGCGGTTTAATATGAACGGAATTGAGTTGAACGACGAGGGGTTCCAGAAATTGTCGGAAGAGATTTCGCTGGAGAAGTTGGTGGCGAAACTGGATATGCCGTGGGGCAAGCAGGAATTGTCGCTTTATTACGGCGAGGTGCCGATGGGGGAGTCGGTGGAGTTGCTGGTGGTGCGTGAGGGGATGGCGCGGGAATTGTTGCCGGACGGAAAGATTGGGAAGAGTTCGGATCATCATTATTACGAGGTGTGCACCAGTCCGGTGATTTACGATTTGGCGGCGGCGTTGAAGAGGACGCAGGCGCTGGGATTGGAAGTTACGCGGGTTTGAGATTCGCGTTTGTCAAGAAAAGTTCTCCTCATGGCAACCGCCAACGGCGTGAAGATTGCCAAACGAATTTGCCCCCTCAAGTGAGTTCGCGGCGGTAATGCTATCCTAAACGCGGGGGCGAAAGGGGTCCGGTGACCTTCCCGGCCTTCAAAG
>Ga0074046_10000094_pt1 | contig 73871 bp, 83 predicted proteins | sample BogForMeECP23OM3_FD_94441 | JGI IMG/M metagenome (GOLD analysis project Ga0074046, IMG submission 94441) | Bog forest soil microbial communities from Calvert Island, British Columbia, Canada - Bog Forest MetaG ECP23OM3 | ecosystem: Environmental > Terrestrial > Soil > Wetlands ... | reverse complement strand
TACATTCGCGAGCAGATGAACGCGCGCCACATCCCTGGACTGGTGCTTCTGGTATTGCGGGACGGCAAGGTGATTAAGCAACAGTCCTATGGCTTGGCCAACGTTGAATTGGGCGTGCCGACCAGCAAGGACAGCGTGTTCCCTCTCGCCTCGGTCACCAAGATCTTCACCGCGACAGCAGTTTATTTGCTCGTGCAGGAAGGCAAGCTTCGCCTGGGCGATAAAGTCACGTAACTCTTGCCGGGACTCCCAAATGCCTGGAACGAAATTACTGTCCTGAACTGCCTTAGCCACACCAGCGGCATCGCCGATATCCTCCCCGGATCGCCAGCCGCTGCCCCACCCGATTGGATTGCTGCCAGCAGCCAGGAAGAAGCGCTCAAGAAAGTATCCGCCGTCCCACTCGTGTACCAGCCAGGAGAGAAGTCGATTTACAACCAGACGGAATTCTTGTTACTGAGGATGATCGTCGAAAAGGTTTCCAGCATGTCGCTAGAGGAGTTCCTGAGTAAACGGATCGTCACACCCCTGGGCATGGCATCCGCACGCTTCGGGGACTCTCTCGACATCGTCCCGAACCGCGTAGGGCTTTATATGAACTTCACTCCACAAGCCGATCGCTTCCACCTGGAGCGGCAGGCGAACGGGAACGGTTTGCCATCGCCCGACGGCAAACTCTGGAATAACATTAACTTTCTCTATCCCGAGTACCAGCATGGTGGCGTTGGCCTGAACATGAGCGCTGGGGATCTGGCTACTTTCGACATGGCCCTCTTTCACGACCGCGTGCTCAACCGGCAAACCTTGGAGCTCATGTGGACGCCTTTCCATCTGAACAATGGACGTGACGCTGAGTTTGCAGGAGGGTGGGACACAGACGTTCTCAACGGCCACCGAGTGGTTTACCACATCGGCGCCGGCATGGTCGAATACGCACATCTCCTTGATCCCGACTTGACTGTCATTCTCTTCACAAACAACCAGGGCTTCAACCCTTACCGGATGACAATCGACGTCATGCGATTCTTTGTTCCTGAGATCGAGAAGCGCAGCAACTAGGGAGATTATTCCTGGATGACGGGCAAACCGGAAGTTGAGACCGCGAGGGAACTTCTGACCGTATTCCTTAACTTGGGTTCCGCGCTCGCAAGGCAGCTAGGGATTTTACGACCATGGACTCCAACACTTGTTGGTCCACATCAGCGACCTTCTTGATGTAGAGGCAGCCCTTGCCGGTCGTGTGCTTGCCGAGCTTTGCCAGGAGCGCTTTGGAGTCGCTAGACCCGATCATGTTGTACAGAACAGTAGCGGTCTTACGGGGCGAAAAACCGATCAGCGGCATGTCGCCCTCACGCCCGCTGTCGTACCTGTAGTGGTAGCTACCGAAGCCTATGATGGATGGCCCCCACATCTTCGGCTTTTCGCCAGCCGCGTCTTGCATCCACTTGACGAGCGCCTTGGCGTCTGCGCGCTTGGTCGGGTCCGTGATGGCATCAATAAATGCCGCCACCTTTAATTCGGTGGGTTTGGTTTTGTTGTCCTCCATTCCTACTGCCTTTCGTTTTTCCAAAGCCTAACCTAGTCTTGGATAATGGGCAACTCGGAAACTATCGGTCTAAAGATGAGAACGGGAGATCCCGGCGTTGTCGGCAAGAGATCTCCCGCTGTGCTTCTTGATTTGAGCAGTTTTACGCATACAGCGCCAAACTGCTGCTATTGGCGTGTTCCTGTGCTTCTTCCGACTCCGCATCCTTGCCTTTGAGGTAGGCTAGCGTGACATCGAGCGACTCGTGTCCGAGCCGGATACGGATGGTGTTCACGCTGACGCCCTCCTCGTGGAGAGTATCTGCGTAAGTTTTGCGAAAGCGGTGAAGCTCTGCGCCTTCAACACGAGCCTTCTTGGCAATTGCCTTGAGCTTGCGTAGGAAGTGACCGTCAGGTTTGCCTTCGCCGTTCGGAAACACGAGGTCATGCGGCTGGGCGTTCCGCTGCCTCATTCTGTCCTTGATTTTCCAGACCAGCTTTACCGGAATCGGAATGAACCTGTCCTTAGCGGATTTCTTCTTACTCTTGCCCTTGAGCCGGAACTTTCGCCACGGCTTCGGCTGGATGTGCAGCGTGCATTTTTCCCAGTTGAAGTCGGCGTACTCGGTGTTCTGCATTTCGGCATCACGAACGCCGGAATTCAAGAACAACCATATAACAGTTTCTCCTCGTCATCCATTACCGCAAACATCGCCTTGAGTTCCTGCTTCATGTACGGCTTCGGTGGTTTCTCGGCGTAGTCAAGTTCAGCCAGAATCTTGCCGGCAATAAGAATGTCCCGTGTCCGCAGGAACGTGTTCAAGGTTTCGAAGACGTTGTGAACCGTGCGGTCATCCAGGTCGCTGTCATGTTCTCGAAGGAACTTCACGTACCGCAGAAGCTGGTTGCGGTCAATTTGGTCTAGGAACCGCAGGTTCTGCTGGGCGGTAAAGTCGAGGAAGAACCCGAGGCGGTAGTTGTAAGCTCGCAGCGTTTTTTCGCTCTTGCCCTGTTGGTCTTTGCCCTGAAAAAGCTGAAGCTCGGCAAACCACTGAAAGACAGCATCAGTGATTTTCGTTCGACCGGATTCGTCCTGGTCTTGAATGACCGGAACGTTTGCGTCGAGCGCTTCAAAATATGCCTGCTTGCGCTTCTGGGCGTCGATCGCCGCATCAAGGTCGTCGCCAAAGGGCTACCAAGGACGAGTGCCGTCGGCGAGCGAATACCGTAGGAAGTAGGGACCGGCGAGATTGATCGGTCGGCGCCCTCGCCCAAGATTGACCTTCGGAGGCAAATGATTGAAATTTGGTAGTCAGTTGGTAGTCACGTACTGTAAATAGCAGAAATCAAAGGTCTGGCGGAGAGGGAGGGATTCGAACCCTCGATACAGGTGTTAGCCCGTATAACGGTTTAGCAAATGAATCGTTCTCGCCGCCCTCACTCGTTTTCAAGCACTTACAATCGGACTCGATACCTCCAAGTCGGGTTCACGGCCTCTCATTCGGCAGTTATTGTGCTCCGCTTTGTGCTCCAAATTCCTAATATCTAAGCCGAGCACCGTATCGATCTCTGGACCAATCTCTCACTCTGGGCTAGTAGCGCAGCGGGGCTGCGGCTCTTCCCGGTAAAGCCGCGGGGGAAGCAGCCGCTCATAACCGACTATCGGCCACACACGGCTTTTATTCTAGCTTCGAGCCACCGCGGTCGAAAATGGTCGCCACTTCACTTCCCACAAGCCCGTTTATGGACAACTTCCTGCTGCTGACAACTCGGGAGTTGGCAGTCTCCTTATGCTGTCGTCCGACAGCGAGTCGCGACTCCTTGCTATCGTCATGATCGACGCGACAGAGGACTGTTCCCATTACACAGCGGCAGCGATGGCTCCTAAGGATTGGTTGCTTCTAGTGCGGCATGTGCCTTCCGTGCAATCAGCTCGAAACCCTTGGAGCGTGCGGTTTCTTCCGTTTCCTGAAGTCGTTTGCGACCCAAGGCGGGATTTTTTTCTTGCCGTTGAATTTCGCCGATGGCAAGGGATGCTTCTAACTCGAATCGAACAAAGCCCAACTTCTTGGCTTCCACCATCGCATTGCGAGCAAGGCGCTCAGCTTCAGAAAGCTCTTTCACCGCGGCTCGCGCATAGGCATTTTGGATCGCAAGTGGGAGGTGGACAGTTACATCACTGCTCTTATTAGAAAGAGCGAGCGCTCGGGCCATCGCCTGTTGGGCATCTTCGATCCTCCCCTGTTGCAGGAGCGACCTCGATAGCAGCGTTTCGGACTGAACTTCAAGGTCCGCTTCTCGTTCCGCTCGAAATTCCTGGATGGCCACGCGCGCGCGGGTCTCGGCTTCAGAGGCTTGGCCGGAGTCGCAGTCTAGTTCTCCCAGAGCCAGCTGCGTTTCAGCCGCTGTGCCTTTTTCTCCCAATTGCTGCCTCAAGGTAAGGGCCTCTTCGTAAATCTTCCTGGCCCCGTCACTGTCTGCCTTCTGCCGCCGCAGTTTTCCGATCGACACTAGCGAAGCCGCGTAATAGCTCTTGTCGTCAATTTCGCGTTGTATGCTGACGGCCTGCTGGTACATCTGCATTGCGCCCTGTAGATCTCCCTGGTCTGCCAGGACATCTCCAATGTTCTTGATATCGATTGCTTCTGAAGTCTTATGTCCCACCTCGCGGGCCAATACGAGCGCGTCCTGAAATTCCGCCAGGGCGCTTCCCAGCCGTCCTTCCTCATAAAAGATGTCGCCGATATTGGCAGTGCTTACCTCCATTCCATGCTTGTCGCCGATCTCCCGGGAGACGTCGAGGGCTTCCGCGTACATCTTCTTGCCCGTTACCAAATCCCCTTGTTGCATATAGATCACACCAATGTTTCCGAGTTCTCGAGCTGTGGCTTTCTTGTCGCCGGTTTGTCGCGCTAACCCAAGAGCTTGCTCATATAATCTTCTTGCCTGTTCCAAATCGCCCTGGTTGATGGGTACTTCGGCCATCGCATGCAGTGCTCCGGATTCGCCGGCCAAGTCCGCAGCTTCGTGAAAAATCCGACGGCCTTCTTCGCAGTCGGCGGTAGCCTGTTTTGGTTGTCCAAGACTAGCCAGGGCCCGGCATTGAAATATTCTCGCGCGAGCAACCAGAAGCCGCGCTCCCAACGCATTTGCTTTTCTGATTGCCACATCGGCGGTAGCCACAACGCCTTTATTGTCCGACAGAGAATAGTCGGCCCACACTTCAGCCATATCGATACGAGGATCCTCGTTCGCTGCGGCAGACAGTCCCCTCAGCCTGGCAATCGATTTCAGAGCGTCGCTCCCGCGCTCTCCCGCGATCTGCGCGTTGGCGAGAGCGAGGCCATATTCGATACTATCGGGCGAGGAACTGGAAAGCGTCCGATAAACCTCAATCGCCTTGTCCCAATCCTTGTTGATCTCGTAGTAGCCGGCTTCCACCATCGAGTGATCTTCACGGGAGAGCTTGCCCGAGAGTTCCAAAGCCTTCTTCGCTTCCTGGCGTGCGGTCTCGTTGTAGCCAAGAGCCATCCAGGCTTTCGCCAGTTCCGCGTGAGCGAAAGGGTAGGCAGGATCCGAGCTCACCGCGCGGGTCAGCAAATCCCGAGCGGCGAGTGCATCAAAGGTTCGCAGTTTTGCCAAGCCTTCGGAGTAGAGGCGCATCGCTTCCGGATTGGAGGGTATGGATGCCCGTATTCCCACCGCTTCAACTTGGGAAACGTCGACCACTCCGACGTCCTCTCGCAACTTTCTCCCGACGCGGGAGACGAGGTCCAGCAATTGCGCCTCGGCACTGGTTTCCGAAACCGTGGCGACAGTTTCTCCCTTCGCCGTGTCCTGAAGACGAACGTCAAGCCGTATTTGGCCTCCAGAGTCTTTTCCCAGGTCAAAGTAAGAACCAAGCACCACGAAGTCATTGCCCAGATTCTTCCGGACCTGTCCGAGGGTCTCGGGAGCCAGGCTTTCCTGGTCGCGAAGGCCGAGGTTAAGTTTCATCCGCGCAACGGTTTCTCCCGGAACCGTGCGCAACTTCTCACCGGCCGCAAGTTCCGCCGCCAACATCTCGGACAAAGCAGTTGACACCCACGCCGTGTCAGAACGATCGGAAAGATTCTTGAAGCCTAAGATGGCGACGGAACGCCGTGCCTGAACCTGAGCGTTCTTGGCTTCCGACACGGCGGCATCCTGGCGCGAGACCCTGTGCATTTGCCAGATCGCCATACCCGCCACAATGCCAAGAACCACCAGTGCGGCAGCCAATGACTCCCGATGCCTGTGAAGAAATCTCCCGCTACGGTAAGCGATGGTGGATTTGCGGGCGCGGACAGGCATGCCCGCCAGATAGCGCTCGATGTCCTGCGAGAACTCGGCGACGGAACCATAGCGGCGTTCGGGCTCCTTGCGCAGCGCCTTGATCACGATGGTGTCGAGATCGCCGCGCAGCCGGCGCTGCAACTCAGCCGGCTGCAAGCCGCGCTGGATGCTCACCGACTCCGGGGTAATGGTGGTTCGTACATCACCACCGTCAGATATTTTTTCCTCCTTCTTGCGAATGACGGCGCTTGGTTTCTCAGGCTCAGTTTCGCAAACCAGCCGCTCGATCTCGAAAAGCGACTGGCCCGCACAGCGGTAGGGCCTATGGCCGGTCAGCAAATCAAAGAGCAACACTCCCAACGAATAGACATCGGTTGCGGCCGTGACCGCTTGCCCGCGAATCTGTTCTGGGCTCGCGTATTCCGGGGTCATGGGACGCCAGTTCGTGCCAGTGACCAGTGAAGTTTGGAAGCAGTCGGGATTCAGCAGTTTGGCGATGCCAAAGTCCAAGAGTCTGGGTACACCGCCATTTGCGATCAAAATATTTCCAGGCTTGAGATCGCGATGAATCACTAACTTTTCATGCGCGTACTGCACCGCGGAACAGACTTCGCGAAAAAGTCGGAGGCGGTCGTCGATGGAGAGCTGGTGACGATCGCAATACTCGTCAATCGGCGGACCCTCCACATATTCCATCACCAGATACGGAGAACCATCTTCGCTGCTGCCACCGTCGAGGAGTTTCACAATGTTGGAATGGTTCAGTGTCGCGAGGGTCTGTCGCTCATTGCGAAACCGTTGCAAAACCTGTTGGGTGTCGATTCCGGTTTTGACCATTTTTATCGCAACCTGCTTGCGATAATTCTGGTCGTCACGCTCGCCCAAATAAACCACCGCCATTCCGCCCTGCCCAATCTCGCGGACGATGCGGTACGCCCCAATCCTTCTTCCCTGCATCTCCCGCGACCGCGCGGAAAGCAGATCGGCGGCGGGGCAATCCTCTAGAAACGTGGAGGCGCCATCGAAGCTGGAGAGCAGCGATTCTACTTCGCCGCGCAGGGACTCATCGCCCGCGCAGGCTTGACGCAAAAAACTACTTCGCTCCTCGGGGTCTCGCTCCAGGGCCAACGTGAACATTTTTTTTACTTGATCCCACTTTTCAGGCATTTTTCTGGTCGCTTCTGCGAAGCTCACGCGCCAGCCATGCTTTGGACAGGTTCCAGTTACGCTTCACCGTGGTGCGGGAAACTCCCAGGACTCCAGCCGTTTCCTCGAGGCTCAAACCACCGAAAAAACGCAACTCCACAAGGTGAGCTTGCTCCGGATCGAACTCCGCCAGCCGGGTGAGAGCTTCATCCAATTGAATGACATCGGCCGCCTTCCCCTTGGAAACAACTTCCGCTTCTTCCAGGAAAACTTTCTCCAAGCCTTTGCCGCGCTTTTGAGCGCCATGGCTGCGGCTGTAGTCGACCAGGATACGGCGCATCAGTTGGGCGGCAACACCCATGAACTGTTCCCGGTTTTTCCAACGAACTTCTTTCTGATCGGCTAGGCGCAGATAGGCTTCATGCACCAGAGCGGTGGTTTGCAAGGTGTGATCACTGCGCTCGCGCCGTAAGTAACCAGACGCCAAGCTCCGCAGTTCCGAGTAGAGCAGCACCACCAGCTCGGCCACTGCCTTGTCATTGCCGACATCAAGTTCACCCAGCAGGGTGGCGGCATCAATGGGTGCATTCATAAGAGTCTCGAACGCCATCAACGGAACCAGTAGGATGATCGCCGTCCAACCTTGCGATCACATGAAGTCAGGAAAAACGGAAAGAAAAGATATGAAACGAGGGGGAATCCGACTTGAGCTCGCGAACATTCCCAACTCACCCCAAAGATCGCGCTCTCTAAGGGCGAGAGTATATATCAAGCCGAATCCGAAACCAACGGGGTTTACGCCTTTGTTTCCGCCAATTTGCAGTCTGCGGGCGCAGAAAAACAGGCCCCCGGCGGCCTCCACCAAAGAAATGTGAACCTTTTTCCGTGGTTTCTTCGCGTTACCAGATAGAGGCCGAGTTGGAATCGTGGGAACAGAAGGCAGCCAGTCAAACATCAAGGTCGCGATCAAAGTTCGCGATCCCGGCAACGGCGCTCAATAACAACTAACAGAAAAAAGGAGAATCTATGAAACGCGCAAGGCAGGAGAGCTGTCCAATGAAACCGATTCGCGTGGTGATGCTTTCAACTTTTATGCTGTTGCTGTGCGGTTTGCTAAGCCAGGCGCAGAGTGCTGGTCCACTAATAAAAGGAGGCACGACGGACTTTATTCCGTTGTGGAGCAGTGACACCACGCTGACCAGCTCGAAGATGTTTCAGAGTACGGCCGGCGATATCGGGGTGGGGACAACATCTCCAGCCGCTACCCTCGATGTCGATGGCACGATCAATGCCAAGACCAGCTACAACCTGGGAGGCGGCGTCTTTGCGATAGGCAACGGTTCGGAGGGGAACGCGTTCCTCGGCTTTGCAGGGAACTCCACGACGACCGGTACCGACAACACCGCAACCGGGGCTGGGGCGCTCGAGAAGGACACCTCCGGCTCCGACAACAATGCCTACGGCCAGGCTGCGCTCGTCAATGATAGCTCGGGCAGCGAAAACGTCGCCTACGGCACGAACGCGCTCTTCAACCTCACCACGGGCGGCCAAAACACGGCCGTCGGCGTGGATGCCCTCGAAGCCAGCAATGGCAGCGCGTTAACGTGCGTGGGCTTCAACTGTAGCGCGGGAGAGGATGTCCAAAACGGTACCGCCATCGGCGCCAACGCCATGGTGACCGCGAGCAACGCCGTGGTTTTAGGCAGTGTTGCCGGAGTGAATGGCGCTTCCGCCACCGCCAGGGTCGGCATCGGAACGACCGAACCCACCAACCTGCTCACTCTGGGTCGAGGCTTTGGCCCGTCTATTGCCGACGGTTGGGCGACCTACAGCTCCCGCCGCTGGAAGACCAACATTCAGACCCTGCACGGCGCCTTGGAGAAGGTGGAGCGGCTCCGTGGCGTCTCTTACGACCTGAAGGCGAATGGCCAACACGAAGTGGGCGTCATTGCCGAGGAGGTGGGAGCAGTCGTGCCGGAATTGGTCACCTACGAGGCGAACGGGAAAGATGCTCGCGGAGTGGACTACAGCCGGCTGACGGCGCTGCTGATCGAAGCTACCAAAGAGCAGCAGGCGCTGATCCGCCGCCAACAAAAACTGATTCGCACTCAACAGGCGGAGATCCGGGCCGCGCAGATCCAGAACACAGCGCAACAGGCGGAGATCTCGCAGCTAGCTTCGCAGGTTAAGACCATTCAAGTGTCGTTGTCATCGGGTCGGCCGGGAGGCTTTGAGGTCCGCACAGCAAGCGTCCGAGCTACTCCGCTTCAGTAGTCCTGAGGGGCGGGTCTGAACCTGCCCCCTTTTTTCTGACTGCAAATATGGTAGTGGGCTAATTTCGCAATTAGCCCACTACTGCAAATATGCCGATGAGCGAAGACGTCATACACCACGGCACCATGACTCCGGCGAGTCTTAGTACGTGTCGAACCTCACTGGGGAAATCTTCGCGGCAGTCTGGGTGATCTTTGTGATCGGCTACACGCTGGTTGGAGGTTTTTTCGCTCGCCTAAGACTTCGTCGCGGTCGTAGCGACGTCAAGGGGGCGCTGCGCCACCGCAAGGCCGTGTAGAAGACACGGGGAATCCTCTCCCATGGACGGCGAGGCTCTGGACAAAATGAGCCTCCATGCAGTTTACAATCTTCTTCCTATGAGCCAGTTTCAGCTTTGGGCGCAACCCTGGTGGGTCAATCTGCTGATCCTGATTCCATTGGCAGCCTTCTTCAGCTTTCGGCGGGCAGGACGGCTGCTGGGCGGGCGGCAGCTTGTTGTGATCACTCTCTTCGCGGCCGCATTTGGTTTTGTGGAAGCTTCCGTAGTGGTATACCTGCGGGCTGCGGCAGGTTTGCTGCCCGGCTACACCGGAAGCTTGGCAGACGTTCAGCTATCCCTAGAGATCTATCAGCAAGCCAAGTCCATTTCCCAACTTCCCCAGAGCCTAGCGACGATTGAGGTGTACCGCGAGGCCGCCACAATGATCATGCTGGCAACGGTCGCGCTGCTGGCTGCAGGCACGACGCGAGAGCGATGGGCGGCCTTCCTGTGGGCGTTCGCATTCTGGGACATTTTCTACTACGTTGGGCTGTGGGCAACAGTCCGATGGCCGACCTCGCTCAAAGATCTCGATGTGCTCTTTCTGATTCCTGTTCCGTGGATCGCGCAGGTCTGGTTCCCGGTGCTGGTGAGCCTTCTGACTTTGTTGGTGATTGTGCTGTGTTGTAAACGTTTCCGCCTTTGAAATTGGCGGCCAATCCGTTAGACCCCCAACGAATGAAGCGGACCAAGGGGTTGATGCCGTCCTCCGCGGTAGAAAACGGAATCTGAGCGACCGGAGTAAAGTGGGTCATGTCAAAAAGATCAATTGTGTAATTAGAGGACTCAAATCCGATCCTCAACGAGTAGATTGGCAGTTTATCTAGCTTCGGGAATCGTCCCTTCCCGCAGCCCCGTCGAGAATCAGTGCGATCTCTCGATGGCCTGCCTTTTGCGCGATCTCGCTCAGCGTCTTGCCTTCGGGCGACCGTAACGTCCCAACCGCCCCGCGCTCGATCAGCAGTCGTACGATTTCTTCACGACCGCGCGTAACGGCGTAGGCCAGCGGAGTGTGCCATGCTTCAGCGTCCCAGGGAAACAGCCCGTAGTCGCGGAAAGCCCGGTTCAGCGCTGCGGGGTCTTCTTCCAAAACGGCTTTAACGCGTTGCGCCATGTCGTATTGGATCGCCTCGATGAGGCCGGTCGACCCGCGCAGAATCAGGTCGCGGGCTTCTTTGTGACCGGCGTAGTCGGCCCATCCGGCCGGCGTGCCGTGATACTTCTCTTCGCGCGCGCGGACATCAGCATCGTGGTTCATCAACACATCAATCGCGCTCACGTTCCCGTGAAACGCCGCCGCATGCAGCGGTGTGTATCCGCTCGTCGAATCGATCGAGGTCTTGGGATCGTCGTGTACATTCACCGACGCTCCATTGCGGATCAGCGTTTCGATCACATCGCCCGGCGCGCGTTCGCTGGCGCGAACGATCAAATGGCCCCATCGTCCGCCGGGCTGCAGTGTACCGGGATCTCTACGCAGCAGTCTTTCGACGTCCGCGGTTCGATGCAGAGCCACTGCGGCCGGCAGTCGCACCTTGGCTCCGCGCTCCAGCAGCATCTGTGCGAGGACGTGCCTGCCGTCGAACGCCGCCAGATCGAGCGCAGAAAAGCCCGCCTCGTCGAGCGACTCCGTGTTAGCGCCGAGGTCGAGCAGCGTCGTCACCGACGCGGGTTGATTCTTGATGACGGCGAGATGCAGCGGCATGCTCCGCATCCTCGTTCCGTTCATCCGCCGCTCGAGATCGCTCGGCGTATGCGCGACCAGCTCACGAATCACCTCTGCTTCGCCCATAGCGACCGCGGAAAAGATATTGTGTCTCGCGCCGTGCGCCAACAGATACGCTACGATCTCGAGATTGGGCTGGATGTAATCCCATGCCGTCGCCCACCCGATCACGCCAAGCTCGTGGTAGTCGCCTTCGCCGATCGTATCGGCTCCATGTTCCACCAGCAGACGAATGATGGGGAAGCGATGCTTCTCCACGGCGAAATGGAGCGGATACGCGTTGTCACCTTCGCAGCGGATGTTGGGATTGGCGCCGCGCCCGAGCAGCAGCTTGACGGCCGCCTCGCTGTTGCCGAAGACGGCCCGGTGCAGCGGCGTTCTCACGCCTTCCCCGCTGCGCTCGTCAATGAGCTCCGGATGCGCATCAAGCAGCGCATTGAGTCGCGCGAGGTCACCCTTTCCAGCGGCATCGCGCAGAGACGCGACCGCCTCTGCGGTGAAGCTGGCTGCTTCAAGCGTCTTGACGTGAGACTGCAGCTTGGACCAGGACGCGAATCCATATTCGCTCGCAATCACCAGCTGCGCATCCGCGAGCGCGAACGGCGGTGCGGCGACCTGTTCTTCCGACAGGTTTCTCCAGCGCGGATGGTTCTCGCGAATGCGAGTTAAAGCCTCGGAGTCCGCGGCCTGCTGACGCTTCAACAGGGACTTGGCTTGTTTCTTGAGTTGTTCGAGACTGGGGCTCGGCGGGAGTTGCCTTGACATGAAAATCTCCTTTCCGTTTATGGCCTGTGTCCGCACCGCAGGCAGAAAGAAGATTTGTCAGATTGTAGCCGTGCAATACCTGCAGGGTGGGCTTGGCCCTTTCCGCGGACTGGATGCGCCCCGTGCGCCGAAACCCCACGATAATTCCTGAGTTATGGTCAAGTCAACAGCCGCCTGGACTCAATGCATGGTATCGGCTCCGCAACGCTCCCCGCACACATCGTTCCCAAGCAGAACCACGCGTCCGACGTGCAATACGAGTGCATTTCGGCCTACCTCTTCCTGCCTAAGAAGGGTTCACCGCCCTATCTATCGCACATATACATTGACCGGGGGATGGGGTCTTGAGTGTGAAGTTCTTTGCCACAACCATGGTGTCGCGGCTCCAGTGCACGAAAAATGGCCCTTGCTCACTTCAAAGTTTCTGGCACGTCCTTTACAATCGTAAGTCGCAACAAACGGGGCCGAAATCATATGCGGATGACTGATTGCGATTGCTCGCCCGAACATGGCGAACCCCGTGGGCGGTTCAACTCTTCAGGAAACGAGGGCACATGCGCCAGACCACGAATTGTGCGCGTAAGACCATATTTTTGCCGATGGGGGTTATCATTACTGCTATCTTGATCACGGCGGCCGCCACTAATAAAGCCTCGGCCGCCAACAACGAATTCGGCCCAACCAATCCCTTTTATGCGGCGAGTCCCTTGCCGTTTCAAGCCCCGCCGTTCGACAAGATCAAGGACAGCGATTACCAGCCCGCCATTGAAGCGGGCATGGCGCAGCAGCGCGCGGAAATGCGGGCGATCGCCGATAATCCAGCCCCTCCGACCTTTGAAAACACGATCGTGGCGATGGAGAAATCGGGCCAGCTCTTCAACCGGGTGATGCAGGTTTTTGGCGGCGTCACCGGCGCCAACCTCAGTCCGGAGTTGCAAAAAGTTCAGGAAATTGAAGCGCCCAAGCTGGCCGCGCATCAGGACGCAATTTTCCTTGACTCCAAGCTGTTCCAGCGTGTTGACGCCATTTACAAGCAGCGCGACTCCCTGGGTCTGGACGCCGAAGCTCTGCGTCTGGTGCAGTTCTACTACGATCAGTTTCTGCACGCCGGCGCCAAACTCTCCGACGCCGACAAAGCGGAACTCAAGAAGCTGAACGAAGAAGAGTCCACGCTCTCGAACGCGTTCAATACCAAGCTGCTGGCCGCAACCACAGAAGGAGCTTTCGTCACCACGGATCGAAACGCGCTGGCGGGCCTGAGCGAGAAGAGGCTGGATGGCGCCGCGCAAGCGGCCAAAGAACGCAAAGTCGATGGATACGTGATCCCCTTGCAGAACACCACGCAGCAGCCCGATCTTGTCTCGATGCGCCAGCGTTCCACGCGCCAGACCATTTTTGAAAACTCCTGGAATCGCGCCGAACGCGGCGGAGCCAACGACACGCGCGACACTATTGCCCGGCTCGCGCAGTTGCGCGCCCAAAAGGCAAAGCTGCTCGGCTTCCCCAACTATGCGGCCTGGAGGTTGGAAGACCAGATGGCGAAAAACCCGGAGGCGGCGCTGAAGTTTATGGATGCGCTCGCGCCGGGATCGACCGCCAAGGCCGATGCCGAGGCCAAAGATATTCAGGCCGTGATCGACGCCCAAAAAGGCGGCTTCCAGCTCCAACCTTGGGATTGGAACTTCTATGCCGAGCAGGTTCGCAAGGCCAAGTACGACCTCGACGAAGAAGCAGTCAAACCCTACTTTGAGCTGAACAATGTCTTGCAGAACGGTGTGTTTTATGCAGCCAATCAGCTCTACGGGATCACTTTCAAACAGCGCACCGATATTCCCGTCTACCATCCGGACGTGCGTGTGTTTGAAGTTTTTGATGCCGACGGCAAGCCGCTCGCGCTTTGGTACTGCGACTACTTCAAGCGCGACAACAAGAACGGCGGCGCGTGGATGGACGTTTTTGTGAACGAATCGAAATTACTCGGACTCATGCCGGTCGTATTCAACGTCGCCAATTTCAGCAAACCCGCGCCCGGCCAGCCGGCGCTCATCAGCTTCGACGACGTGACCACCATGTTCCACGAGTTCGGGCACGCCTTGCACGGCATGTTCGCCAACACCGTGTATCCGGTTCTTTCCGGCGCACAGGTGGCGCGCGACTTTGTCGAGTTCCCATCGCAGTTCAACGAACATTGGGCACTCTATCCGGCCGTTTTCGATCACTATGCTAAGCACTACCAGACGGGCGCGCCCATGCCGGCCGAACTGGTCGCCAAGATCAAGAAGTCGGAGAAGTTCAACGGCGGCTATGCGCTCACTGAGATCGTCGCAGCCGCCCAGCTCGATATGCAGTGGCATACCCTGTCCGCGAGTGCGCCACTTCAAAACCCTGACCAATTTGAAGTCGAAGCGCTCAAGCAGAAGCATCTTCTATTGAGCGCTGTGCCGTCCCGCTATCGCTCCAGCTATTTTGCGCACATTTGGCTGGGCGGCTACGCGGCCGGCTACTACGCTTATCTGTGGAGCGAGATGCTCGACGACGCTGCCTACCAGTGGTTCGAAGATCACGGCGGCATGACGCGCGCCAATGGCGACCGCTTCCGCCAGATGATCCTTTCCCGCGGCAACACCGAAGAACTCGGCAAAATGTACGCAGCCTGGCTAGGCGGAGAGCCCACCATAGAGCCCATGCTGAAAGACCGAGGTCTGCTCCCGGAGGAAAACGCAAAGTAAGCCGCCCCCAGGCGATTCCTGACTGCGGGAATCGCGCGCGGGTCGGGTGCAGGTTTCGTTGACTCGACCTTCAAGGAGGCCCTGAAGTTCCGGTGGGCTTTAAGTGGTTTGTCGAAGGATTGCTCGCCGGCCGCTTGGGTTTTGGCGGTGAGGAGAGCGCCGGTTCCTCCTTTCTCCGGCGCGACGGCAGCGTATGGACCACTGATAAAGACGGCATCGTTCCTTGTTTACTCTCCGCAGAAATTACGGCGCGTGCGGGCAAAGATCCGGGTGAGATTTATCGTGAGCTCACCCGCGAACTGGGAGATCCCGTCTACGAACGCATTGACGCTCCGGCTACGCCCGAACAAAAAGCCGCTCTGGCAAGATTGTCGCCGTCCGACATTCACGCTACCGAAGTTGCTGGTCAGCCGATCCAGAATATTTTGACCATCGCTCCAGGAGACGGCAATCCAATTGGAGGAATCAAAGTGGTTGCCAAGGATGGCTGGTTTGCAGCCCGCCCTTCGGGCACGGAGGAAATCTACAAGATTTACGCCGAGAGTTTCCTCGGTCAGAACCATCTACGACAGATCGAGGAAGAAGCCCAGACCATTGTTTCGGATACGCTGGCTCGCAGTGCCCAGGCGGCCTGAGCCGCGTTTACACAAGCTTGCGCCGTCTGTTTGCTCTTTTCTCGTCTTCAAGAACTTCAGGACCGGGGGTAGGGGCACGTTTTGCGCCCGGTTCGCCTGCGATCCATCTTGAATGAAATTTGCCTCGGCGACTAGCCGCGGTTTAGAATTTCTCGCCATGAAAAAACTCCTCGTATGCACACTGTTGGTTTTCGCTTCCGGCCTGCTTCCCGAACAACCCCTGAGCGCATCTGCCCAGCCGGCCATCAGCGCGCAAGCGCCTGAAAAACTTTCCTCCGATACCCCGAAGACCACCGTGCTAGGCAATGCCTTCATCGCCCCGAAAGATTGGTCCATTCGTGTCACAGGACCGGCAACCATTCTCGAAGCGCCCGAAGGAGACTCATGGGTCGCGCTCGTCGACGTTCAAGCCAAGACGCAGGACGAAGCATTAGCCGCGGCGTGGCGTGTTTACAAGCCCGACGCAAAATGGCCGCTCAAAGTCGCCAACGATCTGCCCGACCGCGATGGCTGGAGCCGACGCCGCGATTACGACTATCAGACTTCGCCCAACGAGAAACGGGGAGTGGAGGCCGTCGTCTATTATTCCGGAGCGAACTGGACCGTCGTCATTGAAGATGTGGCAGATGCGGTCGCGGGAAAACGCGGCGGACAGCTCACCCTCATTTTCAGCCGCTTGCTTCCCAAAGGCTATAGCCGCGAATCCTTTGCTGGAAAGACGGCCAACACCCTGGACTCGGCGCGCATTGCGGAACTCAGCCGCTTCGTTGAGCAGGGGCAAAAAGCTTTGGGAGTACCCGGCGTCGCTCTCGGCGTGGTGCAGGCTGGCAAGGTCGTATTCGCTGGTGGTTTCGGTGTTAAGGAGTTGGGCGGTACGGAGAAGCCAGACGGTGGCACGCTGTTTATGATCGCCTCTAATACCAAGGCGATGACGACGCTGCTTCTTGCCAAACTGGTCGACGAGCACCGGATCACCTGGGACACCCCGGTCATCAAACTGTTCCCGAGCTTCAAGCTTGGCGACGCCGAAACCACGCACAGCGTGCTCGTCAAGCACCTGATCTGCGCCTGCACCGGAATGCCGCGCCAGGATTTGGAATGGATCTTCGACTACGGCAAGATGACTCCCGAGAGCACTATGGCTCTGCTTGGCACCATGCAGCCGACATCGAAATTCGGCGAACTCTTCCAGTATTCCAATCTGATGGCCGCGGCGGGCGGATATACGGGAGCTCATGTCATCCATCCCGATATGGAATTAGGCGCCGCATACGACAGCGCCATGCAATCGTATGTTTTCGATCCCTTGCAGATGAAGCAGACGACCTTCGACCTCAAGCGCGCTTTCTCCGGCAATCACGCCGGATCGCATGCGCCCGACGCCGACGGAAAAACTGCCAAGGCCGTCACAGCCATTAACGATGCCGTGATTCCCGCGCGCCCCGCCGGAGGCGCGTGGAGCAGCGTGAACGATATGCTGAAATATGTCTCCATGGAACTTGCCGAGGGCAAGCTTCCGGATGGAACAACCTACATTTCGAAAGAACCGTTGCTCGAACGGCGCACTCCACAAGTCAGCATCGGCAAGGACGTCACCTATGGCATGGGCTTGATGGTCGACACCACCTATGGAGTACCAGTAGTTCATCACGGTGGCGACCTGGTGGGATATCACAGCGACATGATGTGGCTGCCGCAGCAAAACGTGGGGTTGGTCATCCTGACAAACGCTGATCCCGGTTGGCTGCTTCGCGACCGCATCCGCCGCAAATTACTTGAGGTTCTCTTCGATGGACATGCTGAGGCCGAGGCGCTACTCAATGCCGACGCGAAGAGCTTCTATGCCGACCTGGCCGCCGAGCGCAAGTTGATGACGATCCCGGCCGATGCGAATGAGAGTGCCAAGCTCGCCAAACACTACACAAATGCGGCGCTTGGCCAAATCACCGTCGGCACCTCGGGCGCTTCCACGATCTTTGATTTTGGCGAGTGGAAAAGCGAAGTCGCCAGTCGCAAAAATCCCGATGGCACAATTTCCTTCCTCACCACCGCACCGGGAGAGTTGGGCTTTGAGTTCGTGGTTGGCTCGGGAGCCAAGCGCACGTTGACCATCAGAGACGCGCAGCACGAATACGTGTTTGAAGAACATTGAGGCACGATGGTTCGATGAGTGAAATCGCTGTTCCGCAATCATTTTCTTGTCAAACTGGCGGCGGGCCCTCAGGCTCCAGAACCACGGTTGGCTTCGACACGATTCCCGCGGTCTGCTGGTCATCGCTCGTTTGCTTCTAGAAAAATCGCAACGGTAAACCTAGTCCGGCTTCCGAGTGAAGATCAGAAAGTAATCCATGCCGTCGGCTTTCACAAAATCGTGCGATTCGCGCAGTTCGTAGCCGGCTTGGTCGGCTTCGCGAACGACCACATCTCTATTGACCCCATGATTTGCTCCGTTGCCATTGCGATCTATGATTCCGACCCTGGCCCCGGGTCTAAGCGATGAGCCAAGATTTCGGAGGAGGACAATCGGACGGGCGATCTCGTGGTAGGTCTTGAGCAGTAGCACGGCGTCGATGCTGTTGACTGGGACTTGTGGATCGTCGGGCTTGCTGAGGATGGTCCGTATGTTGTGGAGTTGCTCTTTTTTCACGCGCTGCTCAATGTGCTGAATTGCCTCCGGGTTGATGTCCACTGCATAAACCGTGCCCGAACTCGTGACGCGGCGAGCGGCGTGCACCGTGAACCAACCCGATCCGGCACCGATGTCGGCTACGTTTTTGCTGGGCTCAATGCCTAACAGATCCATGACCCGATTGATCTGCAGGCGTTCCTCTCGCCCCGGGGAATCAAAAATGGACAGATCGCCAGTGTAAGGGGTGCTGGTCTGGCGCGGGGCCGACGGTTCTGCGGCACCTGACTGGGCACGAACCGGCGCCGACTCCCACACCCAGAGACCTGCCACTAACACTGAGACCGGCCCGAGCCATCTGAGGGTCCTGCCAAGCAATTTCCAGTTCATTGTTCCTCCCAATTTTGCTGGAACGAAGCTCAATCAGTTCCACGTGGTGTTTATTAGAGCGTCTTGCGCGGGCTTAATCAATACCGCGCTTCCGCCCACGAACCACGAAAAGGGTCTCGCACGTGGCGAAGGACCGTTGTAATAATTCAGGGTAGCAACCGTCTTTAGTGATGAAAGAGAGTTATGGGAGGCGTACTCTGCCAAGCGTACTGGTTGAGGAGTCGGCGATCACGATCCCGGACGAACTCGAGCGAACTTTTCGGGCGCACCACGGTCTGGTGTTCCGCACAGCGTACCGGATTACGGGCAACGCCGCGGATGCGGAGGACGTGTTGCAGACAGTGTTTCTGCGACTCGCACGCCGGCGAGCAAACGCTGATGCGGTCGAAGACATGGTTGAGAATCAGGAAAGTTATTTACGCCGGGCGGCCATCAATGCAGCGCTGGATGTCATGCGATGGCGACAGGCCAACCCAGCGGTTGAACTGCCGGATCCCGATGAGATGGCAGCGCACGATGCGGGCGATCTTATGCCAGAGCTGCGGCAAGCCTTGGGGCGGGCGCTTGCTCAACTGAAGCCGAGGGCGGCGGAGATCTTCGCGTTGCGCTTTCTGGAAGGGTTCAGCAATCCTGAGATTGCAGAGATGCTTGGTATTTCCCAAGTGCTGGTGGCTGTCATTGTCCATCGTACCCGGCAACAGCTTCGCAAGGAGCTGCTTCCGTATTTTCGTTCGGGTTCTGGTTCGGATTCCCGTTTAACGAACGGCTGATTTTAGGAGGTGTCCCATGCAAGAGGAACTTAACCACGCCCGATCGCTTGGCCTGTCGGTGGCGCTCGGGGCCGTCATAGGCGCGGTGCTTGGCGCCGTTACCGGCCACGCGATCGTCTGGGGACTGGCCGGAATTGCCGCCTATATTGCTATTTCGCTGGTAGGCGGAGCTTGGAAACGCGGGGGCAATTTAGAGGAGACAAGTCATGGAGAACGAGAAATTCGACCGTTTGCTGTCGGCGATTCGCAACGAACAACTGGATGACAAGGTGGTCGCCCAGGCGGCGGCGCGCGTCTGGAACTCGATCGCCGGAACGCCAGCGGCCGACGCCAGCACGCACAAGTTGCGCAGCTGTGAAGATTTTCAGGCACTCATTCCGCAATACCTGGGGAAACAACTGGCGGGAGCACGGGCTCTGTTGTTCGAGGACCACGTGCACGCATGTGTCGCGTGCCGGCACGCGGTGGAGCGCGCCCGCGGCGGCGAACTTCAAGCCATTTGGCGGCCAGAAGTAAAGCGGCGCAGTTTGCCGGTATGGCGATGGGCGATGGCGGCAACCGCGGTGGCGGCGGTGGCGCTTGTCGCCTTTGCGCTGACCATGGGCATCTTCCCGGGGCAAAAAGTCGTTCGGGGCGTGGTTCAGAATGTGGATGGTTCGCTCTACGCCGTGGCGGGGGACGTTGTGCATATCGTTCCGGCGGGATATGAGATCCGGAGCGGAGATGAGATCCGGACAGCGAAAGGAGCGAGTGCGGTGGTGCGACTGGCCGACGGTTCGTTGGTTGAAATGGGCGAGCGAGCCGACATTTCGCTGTCGCGCGAATGGAAGGGCACGACGATTCATCTGGATGGCGGCCAGGTGATTGTGCAAGCGGCCAAGCAGCGTACGGGTCGGCTCTATGTTGCAACCGGCGATTGCCTGGTTTCGGTGAAGGGAACGATTTTCTCGGTCAATCGCGGCATCAAAGGCTCGCGTGTGGCGGTGATCGAGGGTGTGGTGCGAGTGGACTATGGCGAGCAGACGAGCGAACTGCATGCCGGGGAAGAGGTGACTTCGAGCCCGAATGTCTCGACCAATGCGATCCATGACGAAATCGCCTGGAGCAGGAACGCAGCGAAATATCTTGCCTTGCTGGGAGACTTTGCGGTCCTGCAGAAGCAGTTTGCGGCGATTCCGGGACCGGGACTGCGCTACAGTTCCGATCTTTTGTCGTACCTTCCGGATGACACCGTGGTCTATGTGGCGATTCCCAACCTCGCGACCACCCTCGGGGAGGCCAGTCAGATCTTCCAGGACCGTTTGCAGCAGAGCACGGCGCTGCGCCACTGGTGGCATCAGCAGCAAAAGGGTAACGGACCAAAGATCGAGGACGTAGTGGATCAATTGAAAACGTTCAATAGCTATCTGGGCGACGAGATCGTAGTCGCCGTGGGAAAGAACGGTCCGACCTACGGAGCGCCGGTCGTGCTCGCCAGAGTGCGCCAGCCCGGGCTGGAATCATTTTTGGAAAAAGAAAACCGGCAGCTCAGTTCGAAAGGCTCGCAGTCGGCTCTGCAGATGGTTCGCAGTCCGTGGGCGGTCTCCCCTGCGGGCGGACAGGCCTTGCTTGTCTATATAAAGGATGACTTGTTGATGGCGAGTTCGGATAGCGCCGAACTGCAACGTGCGGCGGCGCGGGTGCAGCAATCCAGCGCCGGTCACTTTGCCGAGACGCCGCTCTACCAGCAGATTGTGCGCTCCTATCAACAGGGCGCGGGATGGCTGTTGTGCGCAGATATGGAACAAATCGTGGCGGGTAACGTACAAAGTGGTAGCAACCGCGAACTGCCTCCGGGGATCGGAGACGTCAGATACTTGACGATAGAACACCGCGAAGTTGGCGGGAAGAACGACAATCGTGCCGACCTGACATTCGCTTCGGAACGGCAAGGTGTGGCAGCGTGGCTGGCCGCGCCGGCTTCCATGGGCTCGCTGGAATTTGTTTCGCCCGAGGCCAGTATGGTGACGTCGGCGGTCATTCGCAATCCAAGGAGCATCATGGAAGGACTCCTCCAGATGATAGGGAGCAGCGATACGAACTTCAGCCAGCAGCTATCGGAATTCGAGGCGAAGACAGGGGTGAACGTGCTGGACGACCTGGCGGCTCCGCTGGGCGGCGAAGTGACCATGGCGTTCGACGGCCCCATGTTGCCGACACCGCGGTGGAAGCTGATATTCGAGGTGTATGATCCGGCGACGTTGCAGGCGACCATTGCGAAACTGGTGGACGGCTACAATCGCGAGGGTTCCGCAGAAGGCCGCTCCATGCAGCTTGCGAAGCGGAGAGTTGGCTCGCAGACTTACTTTGTGATCACTAACTCGAACTCGCAGCACACGAATTCAGAGGTCGACTACACGTTCGTGGATAGCTATCTGATTGCCGCACCCGATCGCGGCACACTGGCGCGGGCCATTCAAGAGCGCCAGGCTGGCTATACGCTGACGCATGCATCGGCATTTCAAGCGCTCCTGCCAAGCGATGGATATACGAACTTTTCGGCGATCTTCTACCACAACATCGGTCCGGTGGTTGGCCCCATCGCGGAGCAACTGAAATCGAGCGGAGCGCTGACGTCACAGCAGCGGCAATCGATCGACGCGCTGACAGCAAACTCTGCGCCGGGGCTGATTTATGCCTATGGCGAGCCCGACCGCATCGTGGTTGCGAGCAATACCGGCTTCATGGGATTCGACTTAGGTACTCTGCTGACGATGGGCGATAATGGGCCTTTCTTGCCGCAGATGCTTTTGGGCAGAGCGCTTAGCAATTCGGGCAATTCTGCACCACGACCGCAGTCTCAGTGAGCGTAGTTTGGTAAACATGGTTTGGCAAACATAGCGATCCAACGCGGAGCCGCAGAACTGGAGAGTGAGCAAGCTCGGTCTGCTGCTCCGCGGACGCCACTCGTCGAACTCCAGGGTCTATCGGTGCAGTTTGGCCGCCGCGAAATCCTGCGGGATCTCACGGCTTCTTTGCGCGGGCGCGCAATTGGACTGCTCGGTCCCAATGGCGCGGGCAAGTCTACTCTGATCAATACCCTGCTCGGCTTCTACCGACCCTCCTCGGGTTCGGCGCAAGTGTTTGGCTACGACATTCGCACGGAAACCAGGAAAATCCGCAGTCTGGTTGGGTACATGCCGGAAAACGATGCGTTCATCTCGCAGATGAGCGCGGTGTCATTCGTCTGCATGATGGGGGAACTCTCGGGATTGCCTGCTTCCACGGCGCTGGAGCGGGCGCATGAGGCATTGTTCTACGTGGGGCTGGCGGAAGCGCGTTATCGCACGCTGGGAACGTATTCCCAGGGCATGAAGCAACTGGCCAAGCTGGCGCAGGCGATCGTTCACGGACCCAAGCTGCTGATTCTCGATGAGCCGACGAACGGCCTCGATCCTTTGGCGCGGCAGCGCATGATTCGCATGATCCGCGAAATCCGCGACGGCAACGAACTGCGCATTGTGCTGTGCTCGCATCTGCTGCGCGATGTGGAAGACACGTGCGATGAGGTGCTGATCCTGAAGCAGGGGCGAATCGCTCACTACTCGAATCTGGAAGAAGAGCGGCGCGCGAACAAGAGATTCCTGGAGCTGGAAACTTACGGGGCAAATGGCGACTTCACCGAAGCGATCGAGAAACTAGGCTGCGAGTGCGCGGTTACGGCGAACCACATGAAGATGATTCTTGCGGATGGAATTGAAGTTCGCGACATCTATCGCTTGGCCGCCGAGCGCGACGTTCGCATCCGCCGTCTTAATTTCAGGCGCGATACGCTCGAAGATATTTTCATGAAGGCGATGGAAAATTGAAATCGAGAGGCTAGGGAGCTTGGATGGCGGTCTATAGGCGCAGCTACGGGTCGTACACGGGACCTCTGACTCCCGCATGGTCGCGGTGCCTGGTTCTGTTTCGTTATTCGCGGCGAAACCTGTTTCGCTCCAAGTTCCAAACCGGATTGTTTGCCCTCTGCTTCTTTTACCCGGTGGTCTGTCTGTGCGCGATCTACCTGGCCCACAACTTGGGCTTTCTTGAGACATTGGGCGGAGCCGCCAGCCGGTTTGTGATTATCGACAGCAAGTTTTTCTTCTACTTCGTAAACGTGCAGGGTGTGCTGGTGTTTCTTCTAACCGCGTTTTCGGGGCCGGGCCTGATTTCACCGGATATCGCAAATGGCGCGCTGCCGCTGTATTTTTGCCGTCCTTTCTCGCGCGTGGAATACGTGCTCGGCAAGTCGTCGGTGCTGGCTATTCTTCTTTCGCAGGTGACATGGATTCCCGGCCTCGTTCTTTTCGCCGTGCAGGGGGTCTTGGCCGGTCCCGCTTGGGCGTGGAGTCACCTCTGGATTGCCGGCAGCCTGGTCGTTGCTTTCGTGATCTGGATCGCGTTTCTGTCGCTGCTCGCGATGGCGCTTTCGGCTTGGGTGAAATGGAGAATCGTCGCCGGCGCGATTCTGCTGGGTGTTTTATTCTTTGGCGCCGGTTTCGCACAAGCCGTCAACAACGTAATGCGCACGCAATTGGGAGACTTCCTCAACATTGTGTATTTGATGGCGACGGTTTGGACCTCCCTGTTCGGAATCGAAGCCGAGCGTGCGATGACCGTGCTCCAGGCTTGGATCGCGATCCTCGCCTACTGTGGCCTCTGCCTCGCCCTGCTCGTGCGCAAGGTGCGCGCCTATGAGGTGATCAAATGAAATTCGCGCGCGCGGCCGCATGCCGGAGGGCCGCATGAACGACCGCATCGTTCTAGAAAACGTTTCGAAGTTCTACGGCGAGATTCTGGGCGTGAACCGTGTGAATCTCTCGATTCCTGCTGGAATCACGAGCTTGGTGGGGCCGAATGGTTCGGGCAAAACCACGCTGATGAACTTGCTGACCGGCTTGGTCCGGCCCTCGCGGGGACACATCGATGTGCTGGGATACCGCACAGACGAAGCGGAAGCGCTCTTCAATATCCTCGGTTATTGCACGCAGTTTGACGCCTTTCCCAAAGGACTGACGGGCTATCAGTTTGTGTATTCCTATCTCCGGCTGGGAGGCCGGGATGCGGAAAGAGCGGCACAACTCGCCTGGCGGGCCATTGAGCGCGTCAACCTGGTCGATGCCGCCGAGCGCAATGTCGCGGGCTATAGCAAAGGGATGCGGCAGCGAATCCGGCTGGCACAGGCCCTGGCGCACGACCCGCGGGTGCTGGTGCTCGACGAACCTCTCAACGGACTGGACCCGCTGGCGCGCGCGGAGATGATCGCACTGTTTCGAGCGGCCGCGGCACAGGGTTGTTACGTGATCATCTCCAGCCACATTTTGCACGAAGTCGACGTGATTTCCGATCAGGTGATCCTGCTGAGCAACGGCTACGTGGTGGCCGAAGGCCAGATTCAGAGCCTGCGCGGCGAAATCCAGGAGCATCCCGCGCAGATCCTCATCCGCTGCAACCGTCCGCGGGAACTCGCCGCCAAAACGATGGAGTGCAACCAGACCATCGCCGTATCGATTCACCATGACGAGCGCGGCGTGCTGGTTAAGACCCGCGATGCCGACGGTCTATATCTCATGCTGAACCAGATCGCATTGAACGGGATTGAGATCGAATCGGTCGCTCCCGCCGACGACGACGTGAATTCGGTTTACGAGTATCTGATTGGCAACGATGAGGTAGTTCGATGACTGAACGGATGACCAATCCGATCACGAAACTCTGGTGGGCGCAGATCCGCTCGGTGATCCGACTGGAGATGAAGAAAACCTTTTTCGCCAAGCGTGGTCTGTGGGTCTATGGGGTGGCGCTGCTGCCCGTCCTGCTCTTCATCGGATATACGGTTGCCAATTCACACCAGCGGGACCGGAGCGCGCATCTGGCCCGGCAGAACGAGAGGCCGCTCTCCTATCAGGACCTGACGGCAATCAAATCGGGTATGACTAGCGAGGAAGTTGTTGCCATGCTGGGAAAGCCGCCGATTCGTTTTCATTGGGACGAGCAAAGAGCGGTGGAGAGAGGGGAGTCAGTTAAGGTAGCCCGCGAGACCTATCACTACTCCGACGGCAGCAACGATCTGTACCTGGAGCTGGCCGATGGCAAAGTGGAAAGCGTTAATTTTCGCGATGGCTCGAACATCGGCGAGGATGCCATCATGTTTGCCGGCGTGTTCCAATTCTTCTTCATTCGACTGGCCGTTTTTTTCGGTTGCCTCGGAATCTTCATGAACCTGTTTCGCGGCGAAGTCCTGGACCGCAGCCTTCACTTTTACTTTCTAGCCCCTATCCGCCGCGAAGTCTTGATGGCGGGGAAGTTTCTCGCCGGTTTGTTGGCGACCTGCGTCATTTTTGTGAGCAGTGAATTACTCCAGATCATTGCTTTCACTTGGCATTTCAGTCCGAATATGCGCGATCTCTACCTGTACCAAAATCACGGACTCGCGCATGCAATGACCTATCTGGGAGTGACGGCTCTGGCCTGCCTCGGCTACGGAGCTTTCTTCCTGGCTGCGGGAATGCTGTTTCGGAATCCGATCCTTCCGGCCGGGGCGATCTTGATCTGGGAAGGCATCAACCCCTTCCTGCCGCCGTTGCTTAAGCAGTTCAGTGTCATTTACTACCTGAAATCCCTTTGCCCGGTGAGTGTCCCGACGCCACCGGGCACTCCGCCTCTGTTTGCGATGTTGATCTCGAACCCAGATCCGATCCCCGGTGCGATCGCAGTCATCGGCGTCGTGACCGTGGCCCTGCTGGCCCTTTGCGCCTCGAGTTTCCAAGTCCGGCGCATGGAAGTCAACTACACGACCGAATGAGGGTCACGCGTATTTTCCCAATATTGAGGTTTGCAGGGGGCGGCGGATGCTGATTCCGAGATTGTTAATCGCTGTATAGCCGGTGGCCGCTGATCCAAGGAGAATGATAGATGCGCAACTTCACCTGTCTGTTGGTTGTACTTTGCATCCCTGCCGGTTCATGCAAATACCTGAGATGAGGGTTCCCGCTAGAAAAAAAGTGCGTAAAAAAAACCTGAAATTCAGGGTGGGAAGTTGGGTTCAAAGTCACCGAGCCGGTTGTGAGATTGGCTCAACCCATTGAAACCAAACAGTGGGAGTTGGTTGCGGGGGCTTGCAGTGCACCGAAGCCGCCCGACCTGCCGTTTCGATACCGATTACCAGTCAAGCGTCGTATCCCCCTGATTCTGCTGCCTCCTAATCCGACAGGTGGATTTGAGCCCCCGGCGTGGGGTCTCTGACCGATTCTGCGACTCTCGGCTACTGGCAGGGCTTGGCCCCGATCTAGGGTGTCCAATCCCTGTTGGAACCCTCGCTAAATCGAGTTCGCGGTGTTAGTCTTACTTCCGAGGGGTTCCCCCTCCCGTGCTGGTTCGGCTTGAGTTGACGGGCTGCCTCGCCCCAGCATTAGACACCCCGAGCCTGAGAACCTAAACACCATATCTGTTACAGCACCCAAAGGAGAATTCCCATGAGTACAGCTACATCTTTACCTGCGAATCGAGTTCGATCCAATTTCGTCAAAACGACGGACGATCTCATCTTATATCGGGAGCAGGACGCAAGCTATGGCGATGATAGCGATGAAGTGAAGACGAGTGTGGGAAGCGTGTTTTTCGTGGCAGATCAGACTGAAACGAAGAAGTGGAAAAGCAAAAGCGTTGAAGCCGTTCTGTTCACCATCGGGAGCAGCCCCGGCTGGTTCTGGATGCCGAAGTGCGAATTTGTGAAATTCACAGAGCCGCACGACATCAAAAAGCAGACTGGCATTCCGTTTCAACCCTGAAATTCGTCCGTTTGGTTAGCGGCTTTCGTCTTTGACGAAAGCCGCCTTGATTCTTTCGCTGAGGTAGGGATCAGTCATCTCTCGTTCCAGATCGGGAGCCTGAGCAATACAAAATTGATTCGGGTCGCCAGTGGATACGGACACAGACTTCGACTCGTAGTATTTGCCGTTGATGTACCAATAGGTGCTCGGGACCGCTCTTCTGTCACAGGGAATCACACCATCCGTTCCCAACAAGCTGAAATGCTGGATGAACCATGCGTATTCTTCTTTCGATTTGTGGACCTTCACGAAGCTGAAGGACTCTTCTTTGCGGTAGTTGTCGGGATTCAGGGCCGCACAATAGTCCTCGATGAATTGAATGTGCTCTTTCAGCCAGACGGCGAAATCCCTGAGTTGAACCCCCGAGAATTCACGCATTTTCTGCCATTCCTCAGGCAGGAAACCTTCGCCTCGATTCGGCTCCCACGTGCCATCGTTGAAGACGATAACGTTCACGAAGCCACGGTTGTAATAGGGAGCACCAGTAGCCCTTACGAATCCATTTTCCGACAGAATGTTTTCAGTCTCAGAATCGGCGTACACGACCCGAGCATTAGGGTTTGAGTTGAATTTGTCGCGTCGAATGTAAGGCATCGTCAGTCCTTTCGACTGATCCTAGCATCTGTCACTGCCGGAAGAGTGAAAACCTTCCCTCAATGTGGAAGACGGACAGGAACACGGATTAGGAACGGGTGAGGTAAAATCTCCGCAATGCTCATCCTGAAAAAGCTGCCACAGGGAGCCATCTATCCCCAGATTACGCAGGCTCCGATCAACAACTACGCTGACTTTTTGAACTTTTTCCGTGGTGGGCACACTATTGACGACAATCTGGGGGCTACGGTTATCGCCGCGACGCTGCAAGCCAAAATGTTGGAGATCGCTATCGCCAGCAGACATCTCACAAAGACAAGGGGGGCGGCGAGCCCCAGCGAATCCCTTGCGGACATTTTTCTAACTAAGTCAGGATCGGAACTCATTCAAGGCTTCTTTGATCGGGCATTCTGCGAAGCCGCAATCGCTGAAGCCAAAAAGAGCGTTGCTGAGAACGATGGCAGGCTACATCCTCACGTCGGGGCGGTTGTCGTAAAAGATGGGAATGTTCTGGCTACTGGATACCGAGGCGAGAATGGCAAAGGCGACCATGCCGAATATTCCGCCATGCAGAAAATGAACAAAGCTGATTTGGAAGGCTGCACGGTGTACACAACGTTGGAGCCTTGTTCTATTCGCAAACTGCCGAAGACGCCATGCACCAACCACCTGATCGACAGTAACGTTAAAAGAGTTGTATACGGGATGCCTGATAAAGATGAGTCAGTATTTGGTCACCACACCCTCATTGAAGCAGAGATTGAAATCGCCCTGTTCCCCGACGATCTGGTGAAGGAGCTTCTAGCTCTAAACAAGGAATGGTCTGACTCGCTTAGGGTTAAACCGATTGTTCCGCCTAACAACACCCCACCCCTTGCCAGTGTTTCCTACTACAAGCTGGGAACGTCCATGCAGGACAACACCTACTTTTTTGTTCGACCGCCAAAGGACGGAATCGGCTTCTACACCGTAGAGGACGCCGACAAGAATGTAGTGGCTTACGCTCCGACATTCGATGAAATCGCCATTGCGTGGCACGCAATGGACAACAAAAAGAGAATCGTGGAGAAGTTGGTGCGTCAAAGTGCAGGTAGCAGCGATAAACGTCTGAACCTTACTTAGACTGGTCTCCAGAGTTCACCGCTATCCCATAAGCAAGCGGATCAACCACGTGGCGAACGATGACGAAGCCTGCTCCGCACCCCCAGAACTAGCGGAGGTGCAGAATCGACTCTTCTCGTAGTGGGAGAGGCAGTGTGTTGGGGCAAATCTTTTCCCTGCATGTGAAGGTTGGCACCGAATTATCATCTTCCCATGCCCGCTCTAACAGACAAAGAGGTAAGCACCTACCTCGTCTTCCGAATCAAGACGAACGAACTCATCCATCTGCACCTGCTGTGGTTGGCAATCAAGGATGGTAAATGCGGTGAGTCGATCTTTGAAATAGACAACCGGATTGTCCGGGAAACACTCCGTACCGCTGCAATAGCGTGGTTTTCAACGATTGTTGATAAGAACGGCCTCAACATTTTCCCCCTCTGGGAGAAGATGTTTCCCCAATACCAAAAGCGGATCACACTTTATCGAACAGCCATCCAGCCGGAATTGGAGTTGCTGCGTAGATTTCGTAACAGAACAGCCTTCCATGCAGACCCAATATTTTCTAGGTTTTTTGCTCCCCGAAAAGAGATGCTTGACCACATCAAGGAAATCATCGAAAGCATTCAGCATTTTCTCACTCTGTCGAAATTCCTCATCAAACGAGAACACACCGCTGACCCGAACCTCCAAGGCCGTATGATGGATGTCGTCTTTAACACGGAGTTGGAACTGGGCTTCACTCTCAAACGGGAATGGCTCATTAAGACCAACGTCATCGACCGGACGAGTATATTCAGTACAGAACGGTTCTGAGTAGCAAGTGATCCGGCCCGCCCTGCTGCAATCGAAAAGGGAGTGGCCGAGGCCAGCCTGAAAGATTCTATCTGCGGACGCTACTGACTTTCGCGGAGAAAGCAGATTATCGAGGAGCACTTCGATGAACGAACAAGATAAAGAGGAATTCGAGAAGCAGGCTGCGGAGATTTTACGGACCAAGAACGTGGACGACAAAGTTCACTTAGCAGACTCGGGCGGTCTTTTGACTCTTTGTGGGAAACCCATTTCTCAGTTAAAGCAAAGCATGGTGTGGGACGAAATAACTTGCGATGATTGTAAAGCAATATCGAGCAGAATAGTTGCTGCTGGTCGTTGATCGCACACATAGGTTGAGCACCAGAATGGCCTCGGTACTGCAAATAGCTACTCCAGACGCTATCCGACGAATCCAACGGGTGCAAACCGTCACAATCGCATGGATGAGTGTGGAGGCCATGGTGTCCCTCTTCGCTGCTTGGCGGGCACGGAGTCCCGCTCTGCTTGCCTTCGGTGGAGACAGCACTATCGAACTTCTCTCGGCGGTAGTAGTGCTGTGGAGATTTCGTGCCAGTGCTGCACACGAGGACGTGGAAAAGCGGGCTGCCCGTGTCGCGGGAACCTTGTTGTTCGCACTGGCTGCCTATGTCGCAATCACTTCGGTCGCGAGTCTGTTGGGCTATAGCGAAGCCAAGCCCACGCTTCTAGGGATAGCGATTTTGGTTGCCGCCGCAGTTGTCATGCCGTGGCTTGCGAAAGAGAAGAGGCGGCTGTCAGGAGCTACAGGCAGTGCTGCGTTGAGGGCGGATGCCGCTCAGTCGGTGCTCTGTGCATACCTTTCATTGATCGCCTTGGCGGGACTGGCGATCAACGCAATCTGGCACGTAAAGTGGGCAGACCCGACTGCGGCTCTGCTCATAGTTCCGCTCGTTCTGTTCGAAGGCTGGGAGGCAATACGCGGCAAACCTTGTACCTGCTGCTGAAAACGGTGCCTCGCTGACGCCATCTTGACTCACGCACCGAAGACTTCTAGTCTAAAAGGGATGGTTTTTGCGAGACGAGTCCTGCTGGCAGTGCTCACCGTCGCTGTCGGTGCATACGCATCCGATTGCGGCGGCATGACCACGCCCGAACAGGCGATGCAGTGCTGCAATTCAATGCGGTGCTCTTCACACCATCATCATGGTCAGGAATGTTGCAAGACCATGCCAGCGATTCACGCTGCCGTCGGCCAGCCCCCATCTGTGCAGGGTGTCTCCTTCTCGCCCTTCGCCCTCGGAGTAGTGCGGGCCTTTGCTGAGTCCCAAAGCATAGAGTCTTCCGCCCGCATGATTGCGGAATATTCCCACGCTCCACCAGCTTCTTACTCACCAGCCATCCTTCCTTTGCGTATCTAGTCTGACCTCCAGTCGGCTCCCCGGCTTCACGGAGACGTGTGCTCGGGGAATCCCTATCTTCGCTGGAGGAAAGCTGTGAGATTAAGAAGGGTATTCCGCGATAGCTGCGGAAAGTGGGCATCACTCTCGTTCGTCGTGTTGCTTTGTGTTTCAGCAGCAGAGGACAGGGTGCTGCACCCGAAACGGCACCGCCGTTGTTTCCCAGTGGCGGACTCGTTTCCTACAACTCCATCTTCACCACACGCGGTCTCATGCCGCAATCGGTAGGGAACATTCCGGCGACGGCTCGACCTACGTTTGAACATGAGGGTGACTTCAACTTCACGTGGGGCTTCTATCGCAATTTCGATCTGACGATTCTCGTTCCGATTGTCACGAATCACTTTGATATTGCGAGCACGCCGACCGTTGGAGGCACAGGTCTTGGCGATGCCATGCTGCTCGTAAAGTACCGTTTCTATCGGCGAGATTCACAGCGGGGGACAACGCAGGCATCCGTCACCCTCGGCCCCAAGATTCCGACAGGCCGAACAGACTTGAACAACAGCAACGGAAGTCCGCTCCCTGCCAGTTTGCAGCCCGGCTCGGGTTCGACCGACCTATTCCTCGGAGCGAATTGGACCTACACGGGGCTTTTCAACGTCAGGCGTCTCGTGGCGGATGAGGATTTCCATTCCCTGATTCGCTCACTGGGGACACAGCAAACTCGGCTCGGCAGTGACATCGAATCACGCTTCTGGCTGTCGTACAGGCCTTATGAATCGAAGAACGGAGCCCGTGAATGGTTTATCGGCCCCGTGTTGACTTGGCTGCACTCTCAGGACGACCGCATCTCTGGAGCCAGTCAAGGCGGTAGCGGAGGCGACCTGTTGCTGGCTGGGATCACGACCTACGCGGGCGTGCGTCCCGGATTGCATATTTGGCTTGGAATGGATTGGGACGTGGCACACTCCACGGGCGGACTGTTCATGCCCGTGCGGCGTCACATCAGTTTTGGGATTACGCAGCAGTTTCGGCTGCACTTTTGAGAAGGGAGGAACGATGAACACGAAAAGAGTCGCGATGCTTGTTCTGCTCGGTTCGATGGTCGTTGTGCCCGTGGCTCAAGCACAAATCAAACACATCGAAATGCGTGTTGAAGGCATGACCTGAAATTTTTGAGCCTATGGTGTGAAACAACACCTAGGACGCCAGTCTGGCGTTCAAACAGTAGAAGTAAGCTTGATTGATGGAAAAGTCGATGTCACTCCCAAGGAGGATGGGCAGATTGATCCCGCTCAGCTTCTCAAGGCGACATACGACAGTGGCGTGACCGCTGCGGAGATGGATATGACCGCACGCGGAAAAATCGTGAAGGACTCTTCGGGCAATTTTGCCATTCAGGTTGCACCGAATCGGTCATTCGTGCTTGCCCCAAATGAATTATCGAAAGGGCTTGAACCACTTGTGGATTCGACCACACTGGTCACTGTTCGAGGGCAGTTGTACAAGAAGCCCGCAGGGAAGAAGAAAACAGATGCTTCGGCTCCCCTGAAGCTGCTGATTCTCGAAGTGCAGAAGAAGGAATAGATGCTGAGACCAAGCCTTTTGTTTCTGAGCCTCGCGGTGGTTGGACTTGCCGGGTGTAGTCAGCATCCGGCGAGTCCCACTCAGCCGAAAGAGGCCGTAATCGCGGCAGGTGAAACTGGTTCACACTTGCCTGATTTCTCAGTGAAGGATTTGCAAGGACACTCGCTGTCCTCGGCTGACCTCCGCGGAAAGGTTGTGCTAGTTGATTTTTGGGCGACATGGTGCCAACCCTGCAAGAAAGAGATGCCGGGCTACCAGAATCTCCTAGACCGCTATGGCTCTCGCGGATTTGTGGTAATCGGATTCAAATTCGACACCATGCGGGACATGGAAGACCCGGTTCAGTTTGCGAGGAAGATCGGCGTTCGCTATCCACTAGCAGTCGCAACCGAGGATGTGAAGCAGAAGTTTGGGGGCATCGAAGGATTGCCAACCACGATGCTTTACGACCGTCAGGGCATATTGCGGACCAAGGTCGTTGGGTTTGAGTACACGGATAACTTCGAATCGGCCTTGAAGCCGCTTCTCTAAGCGTCGGCGGCTTTAACAAGAGAGACCGACCCACCCTTGCCATTTCCGCAGTAGGAGTCTCGGCCTCACTCCGGGTCGAAGCTACAGACGAAGCGGGCTACCAGACTCTGGAGTCTCGGGATGCCTGTGCCACACGGCGAAAAGATAGAACGTTGTTGTTCGGTCGCGGATAATCGGGGAGCCTTCTCTTCAAAACAGGGCTTCTCTTCAAGAACAGGAACAGGAACGGGCTCGACTGGTACAGCACCAGTCCCATGAGGCCCAGTTCGGTGCTCATACTCTCCCACGCCGGATACGCTACGAGGGCACCCACCGCGATCAGGCCGAGGCCGATGAAGAACACCTGATGGTTGCCGACCACGTACCGCCGCTTGTCGTTCCACTGAATCAGGCGGTAGACGATGGACACTGCGAACGGAGCGACGAATGTGAAGATGACCTTCAGGGCGAGGACGGAATCCGCGTCCAACAGAGTGTGCCCGGTCACCACGAAGTGAATCGCCAGCCCGGCAAATAGCAGGGGCACGGCGACGATGAAGATCACGAGGAAAAGGGCCGTCTTGATGAGATCGGCGACGAAACGAATAGGCCACGTAAGCCAATGAATGGCTTCAACGTTTTCGGCGTTCATCTGAGCGACTTTCGTTGGGTTCATGTTCGGTTTGCCCCTCCCGGCTTGTCTTCGTCAATAGTCACAATCTCATCGACATTCTCGGCCCGGTGTCTGTGCCGAGTTGGGTAGAATCGGCAGCATTCGTGTTCGCAATTCTCGTTCGGATGGACCATAACGGTCACACCATTCGGACACTTCAATTCTTGCCAGCCCCGTGCAACTCCAAGGTCATGGACGGACTTGGACCACCGGACCCAGCCGTCTACTTGGTAGCCACAGGCACAATTCTCGTTGGCGGGCCTTATGCGGCCACAGCCGGGGCATTTCGTCAACTCGCCTTCGTCGAGAAGCGTCCTAATGTCGTTCTCAGCCACGCGGAGGAAAAGTACTTGTAATTCTTCTTTTTCTTCGTCGGTCAGGCCCTCTTTCTTGCTCTTCTCGATCAACGCCCACATCCGGCCCTTTGCCATACATCACTCCTCACTTGAGAATCCGGTAGCGAGCCGTTTGTTTCGAAGCCTATTTCCGGTTTTCTTCTTTTGACTTGCACGAAAGTATGAGTTTTTCACTAACTCGCTTCCGCTGAACTCGACTGCACAAGGTCAACCGCTTCAACAACTCGGGCTGGCGGAAGCATGGAGCCTTCGTCACTAGCACGTGATCTCGTTACCAGTTTGCAAACCAAGCTGCGGGAAATCCCCCATTTCTTGGAGACAGCCGTCAGGGTCATGCCACTCACTCGGTCGCGGACGATGGCTGGCCGATCAATGTTCATTGGTGCCCGTCCGATTCGCACTCCGTCGAGCTTTGCCCGCCGCATGCCAGCCAAAACACGCTCACGTATCAAGTCCGATTCGAGTTCAGCAATTGACCCTATTAAGGTCAGAAAAAGTCGGCCCATTGGGCCGCTGGTGTCGATGTTTTCCCGACGCGAGATAAACTCGATTTCCAAACTGTCAAATTCATCCATAACCTGCAAAAAGTGCTTCACGCTTCTCGCCACGCGGTCGAAAGCAGCTACGAGCACGACAGAGAACTTCCGTTGCCGGGCATCCGCCATGAGCTTATCCAGCCCCGGACGCCTTGCCTTGCGGCCTGAGATTCCCCAATCTTGATATTCCTGCACGACCTCAAAGCCTCGATCCGCCGCAAGTTGTCGGAGATCATACAACTGCGATTCGACGTGCTGGTCGGTCGTGCTCACTCTTGCGTAGATAGCTGCTTTCTTCATTCGTTTCTCCTGTGACGCGATTTAGCTATTTGCTCCGGCAAGCTTGCAGTTGCCCTCGATCAACTGAATTGGCTTTCCCGTGCAACCGTCGATGAGAACGGTTTCCGATCCAGCCTTTTCTCGAAATCCCGCTCGGAGCAGACATGACTTGGCTTTCGGTACGCTTGGAACCATGAACAGATTGCTGGCGAATTTGTTTTTCTGAAACGGAAGGGCAAGAAACGGAATGCCTGACCTGAACAGAGCGGCCTCCGCTCGCATGATGTGCTCGCCCTCTTCAGCAACGCGGTTAAATAACTCGCGTTTCGTCTTCGCTGCCTTTGGGAAGCTCACAGCCTCCACACGCTCGTTCTCATCGACCAGAACATTCTTCAACTCATCGAGTGTCACGTGCCGCCAACCGAGACCTTCCTCGTGCATTTCGAGATCGAAGCCGCTGTGCAGGGCGAATGACAATCCCATGCCGGGTTCCTTTATGACGATTTCGAAATCGTTTGGCACGTCGGGACGGTAGCGGAGGCGGACCAACAGCACCGCGATACCGTTGACCCGCAATCGGCGTTCGGTCCTCTCTTCGGCCTCCGTCACCGCTGTTGTGCCCTCCAGTTCTCGCTTTCTTCGACAGGTATTCTGTACTCGCAGCCTGAGAAATCGCATGCCCAGAAGTCCGGCTCGTCGATTCCAAAATTGTGGATCATACCCGAGCGACATTTTGGGCACGATGGTTGTTCTCTTTCGATGTCGTCCGCCGTGAAACCTCCACCTGATGAACGGAAGAGCCGCTGAGCGGCGTGCTCGCAAATTGTCATCGCGGGATCGAGAAGGCCCAACTGGTTGCTGACACAATCTGAGACCAATTGGCCAATTTGCCTGTCCGTCAGTAGAGCCAGTCGCTCTTTCAAAATGCCAGCGAAAAAGAGCGTGCCAACGACCCGCTCAAAGCGTTGCTCGGAGTTCGAGATTATCCGTTGCACTTGGATCAGGTCAGCCACTCGAAGGTTTTCGTCTGGCTCTTGCTCCAAGTAGCCCCCTACTTAGAGATATACCGAGCCCGGAAGGAAATTGGCCAGTGAAACGGGCAGGTGTTACCAAAGATGTGGCTTCCTCAATGGCCAATTTGTTGGCGTGCTCCGTATATTGTTCTTAGGAGGCCATGACTGATCCCGGAGCCTAGCAATTCAACACAAGAAGTGAAAGTGGCCCCAACCCCCGAGCAAGAATTGCAACTGGCTATCGAGCAATGGCTCCACGCCCGCGACCATTTTCACGGCGGGAACGGGATCGGTACGTTGGACGAGTTCTGGGACGCTCATCGCCGCCTTGTCGTCGCTTTCACCGCTGGCTGGAGTGGCGACCAAAAGCTATTTTCGGAGGCGTATCACAATTTCCTGCGAGCCCTCGTGCAGGGGTATGAGCGTCCCACGGTAGGTTGGCGGCGATCTGACCTGCTGACTTAGCCCTTCCCCCAATAACAGGAGGTTTTCTATTGCTCACCGAGACAATTACGTGCCCGTTGTGCAACGGCGAAGGCAGGCTGAAGCGAACCGAAATTCTGGATCGGCTCGGAGTCAAGGACTTCGCCCGCGTCGCCCAGCTAAGTGCGGAGGAAGCCTTTCGCTTGCTCCTCGAAAAGCATACCGAAGATCAGCAGCAAGTTTGGCTTCGGTTTGAGACCGAAATCCAGCGTGTTCGATTGGGACTGGAGGAAAAACTTCGGTTTGAGCAATCACAGAAGGAACACCTGAATCGCCGCATCGAGGATCACTTCAGAGAGATCAACCAGCTTCGAGAACGAAATCAAGAGTTGGAACGTGAAATGGCGAAGTCGGCTCGGATCGGCAAACTCGAAGAATCGAACTTCGCTGAAGAGGCACGAAGATGGCCGGGCATTCACTGCGAGAGGGTTTCTCGCAACGGGGATTTCATTCTTGCCTACCGTGACCCCAGCGGTGTTCCGCTTGAGCCACGGATGATTGTGGACAACAAAGACAAAGCGATTCTCGCAGAGAGTGACATTGGAAAACTCCTCCGAGACGCCAAGGAGCGTCTATGTCCAGTCGCCGTCTTGGTCGCTCGGGAAGAGAACCAGCTTCGGCAAGTTGACAAAGAAACTCGCTGGGCCTGCAAGGACGGAATCTGGCTACTCCGCACCACGCGGCAGTGGCTCCCGCGTGACCTCGAAGTTTTGAAGCCCCTGTTCGAACGGATGCGAGCGGAGGGCACTGAGTTTTTACAGAAGAACGCGGCTCTCAGCGAGGAAGTTAGACGTACTTTAGTTGATCTTGGTGAGGTAGAAAAGGAACTCGGAAAAGCAGCGAAGGCCATCGAGTCGGCGGCGGGATTGACCGCAAAGCATAAAGTCCGCCTGCACACTCTCTGCGATCACGCTTCGGCACCCAAGATGCCGTCCAAACCAGAAGCGACTCTCGGCGGACGAAAGGAAGTGGCGGGATGAAAGCGGGCTACTGGATCAATATCAGGACGGGACAAGCCGAGCTTGTACAGGAACACGCCAACTTTCTGAAGGATCATGTTCATGCACAGAAGATTGGTCTACCTGAAAATGTTTACGAACAACTGAAAGATATCCCGAACGACTACAGCGGGCCCAATCGGGAGAAGATTCTGCGACTGGCTATGGGCGAAGGGCTGATTCGATTGCGAGGGCACGGACAATGGATCGCCATCGAATTCACTGCCCCAACGGAAGCCGCCCTCCGTGCCTGCCGCAACCTCTTGGATCAAGTGTGTGGGCCTTTCACAGTCCTCCGGTTCAACAATCTACAAACGGGCGAAACGGTTGAAGTGACATATCAGGAATTCGAGCAGCGAATGAAGAAACAGGATTCTATGCTCAGATGAAAATCTCGAAATCCAAATTTGTAGCGGGCTGCCAGTGCTTGAAAAGGCTGTATTGGCAGGTGCATGAACCGGAACTTGCTGGGACTCCTGACGCCGCAGCGGTCGCCATTATGGAGCAGGGCCGCGAGGTCGGCTTGCTTGCCCGCCAGTTGTTTCCCGGCGGTGTGGAGGTTGACGGCTCTGGCGGGCTTGAACAGGCTATCCGCATGACGCGTGAGTTGATCGCAAACCCCGAGGTTCCCGCCATCTTTGAGGCGGCTTTCGAGGATGGCGGAGTGTTTGTGCGGGTGGATATCTTGCACCGTCGTCGAGACGGCAGATGGCGTCTGATCGAGGTCAAGTCCACCACCGACCTCCGGGATCACCACTTGGAAGACGTGGTGATCCAGCACCGCGTCGTTTCTCGCTGTGGGCTCGACTTGGCTTCCTCGTGCCTCGCCCACGTCAACCGAAACTACGTGTTCGACGGCGGCTCCCTCGATGCGAGGCGATTCTTCAGGATCAAAAATCTGACGCGGCGAGTCGAGAGGTTGCTGCCCAAGCTCACTTTCCAGTTGCGTGCGGAGCTTACCGTGCTTTCCATGCCGAAGGCACCCGACATCTCAGTTGGTCGGCATTGCACGGAGCCAGTCACGTGTGAATTCTTCGACCGCTGCAATCCCCCGCTCCCAAGCGATCATATCGGCTACCTGCCACGACTCCACGCCAGTGCGGTTGAGCAACTGGAGGAAATGGGCGTCGAGTCGATCCACGATATTCCAGAAGAGTTCTTGCTCACCGAGCGGCAGCGGCGGGCGTGCACCAGCATCCAAAAGGGCGAGCCGTGGTTCAGTGACCAACTGGGCAAGGAACTCGAATCGCTTCGCTACCCCCTCCACTTCATGGACTATGAGAGTGTGAATCCAGCGATCCCGCGATTTCGAGGGATGCGACCTTACGACCACATTCCATTTCAGTGGTCAGTGCACATGCTGAAGGAGCCCGGTGCTGAAACCGAGCATTTCGAATTCCTCGCCACAAATCGCGATGATCCTCGACCCGAGTTCATCACTTCGCTGTGTGGTGCACTCGAAGAAAGCGGTAGCATTGTTGTCTACGCTGCATTCGAATCGCAGAGGCTCGCCGACCTCGCGGCGTGGCTGCCAGAGTTCGCGGAGCAGATCAAGAAAATCCAGTGTCGTCTCCGGGACTTGCTCCCTGTCGTCAGAAACCATGTCTACCATCCCGCATTCGCTGGGTCCTACTCGCTGAAGGCGGTGCTGCCTGCCCTCGTGCCCGACATGAGCTATGACGGCATGGCGGTCGCCAACGGGCAGGACGCTGGGCTGGCTTGGGAATCGCTGGTACGTGGTGGGCTGCATCATACCGAGCGAGAGATGACCGTCAAGGCTCTGCTGGACTACTGCGGCAAAGATACGTTGGCGTTGGTCAGGCTACTGGGAACCTTACGTCTGCATTAGACCAGCGTCACTGCACTCAGCCTGCTGTCGTCACTTCGTTGTCGCTATAGCTACTATAGTCGGCCGTCAATTCCTCGCCCGGCTCAACGTCACGAAGCGTATAGAACTTCAAAGACAAATCCGCCGCTACATTGGGATGGTCTGATGTATTTAGGTACCAAGATGGCGTCAGTCTGTTGAAACTTGAAGGGCATTGGTACTTATCACCTCGCAGCACGCAGAAGTCTTCGTAAAGTCGGCGTAGAGCAGTTGGCAAGGCTTTTGTCTTGCTTGTTCGGATCGAGACCAGTTCATCGTCATCAGGCTCAAACGGATATGTGCCTTTGGGAATTTGTCTAATTGCAAAAACTCCTACGCCGGAGATCGGGGACTCCTTCAATCTGGCGTACACACCGTCATGCGGGAACGTTCTCCGAAATGGATGGAAAACATCCGACCAAAAGTCATCCCAAGGTTCTTCGGTGAGGCGGTATTGCTTGTAAACGTACCATTGCAAGACTGCGACGGCTGCTGCCAGCAGCGGGAAAGCAGGATGGATGATCTTAGCTGCCAGAGCCAGATGCGAATTAGGAGTGAGGAGAGCAAAGAACGTGGCCGCAATGTAGTACGCAAAGCCGGTCACCAGAGTTGTGAATCCCCACTGATATCGTACCCATGTTTCCCACGAATCGGCCCCAAGCATGTATTTTTCAGACTCCGCCAGACCTGACGCACTGTCATCCAGAGACTCGGCAAGGCAAATCTGTCCGTAATGCCAAGCCAAGCGTGATCGCTGTCCGTAAAAAGCCAACGCAGCAAGGACACAGGAGACCGACCCCAAGATCACGAAGAATGGCCCAGCCGCCAAAAGTTGATCCTTGAAAGTGTTCTTGTCGCCGAGCAAAACATTAAGGACTCCTGCGGGTGCGGCAATTGCGACGGCAGACAAGATGCCCATGATGGTCATCTCTTTGTCCAAGTATTCCAAATACTTCTTCGTGTCAGTTGCCATGTTGTGCCTCTTCCCTGACTAATTGCCTGCGACCGCAGAACAAAACGCCGACGTGTTCAGTTCGTTGAGTAGAGGCTCTTTCCTTGGCCGGAATACGAATCGAACACATGCTGGTAGACCCGCTCGCACTTTTGCTGATACAGGTCCGGGGTATAGGTTCTTGGCAGTTCATCGAGCACGGTTTCGATAGTGTATCGAACCGCCGCTCGTGTGCTTTGGCGTTTCTTCCAGTCCAAAACTAGCTTCTCTTGCTTCAAGGTCTCCAGCAGTCGCTTCGCGACTTTCTTGACTTCCCGTTCTTCCGCCTGCGTCAGCTTGATCTCGGGCTTGGTCAAGAGGTCGAAGATTGTCAGTTCCTCCTCAGTCAGTTGCTCTGCGATCCCACGTTTCTCCTCCTCGGATAGCTTCTGAGCAAACGCAGTCAACTTTGCGAACCACATCTCGATGTTCGCAGCACCCGAATTGTACTCGTCAATCATCTTCTGGAACTCTTGCAGGAAATCAATGCGGGTGCGGTTCAGACGCACCATACGGACGAGCTTTTGAGCAATTGCCCCCCGCAACTTCTGGGCCTCGGTCGCCTTCCGACCTTTGTCGAATTTCGCCCGCAGCGTTTCAAAGTCGATCTGGCTGAGGTCGATGTAGTTCGCAGTGGTTGCGGACGGTTTAATGACGTACCCCTGCGTGGAGATCGAATAGTCGAGGAGGCTGGACACTTCGTCCATCACGTCAGAAATATCTGCTGCCGGAACATCCGACCGAATCTTCGCCGCTATTACGGAAAACACCCTGCAAATGGCACCGAACTCATTGGCAGCAACGTCCGGCAGGAGGGACTTGAACAGCCGATCTACGTTCCCAGCCAACTGGAGATAGCGGCGTCTGGTGTCGTCATTTACGACGAAGGCGGCGACGGCATCATCCTTTAGCTTCTCTCGATCAAAGCCGCTCGCCTCCTGAATCGCGGCGGGATCAACTCCTCGCTCTTTGCTGAAGGTCGTTAGGTCAGCGATGGCAGCACAAAGCTGGTTGAAGAGTTCGATTTTGTCGCGGATGGGGGACTCGCCTGTTCCTCCGGGAGTCGTGCCGTAGATCGCCAGAGCCTTTTGAAGATTTCGGAAGATTCCTACGTAGTCAACAATCAAGGCATTTTGCTTATCCTTCCAAACCCGATTCGCCCGTGCGATGGTCTGCATTAGGGTGTGGTTCTTCATCGGTTTGTCGAGATACATCGTCGAGCAAGACGGCACGTCGAAGCCCGTGATCCACATCGCACACACGAACACGATTCGCAGCGGGTCATCAGGCTTCTTGAACTTGGTCTCAAGGTCTTCCTTGACCATGCGTTTTCGGTGCTTGGCGATGTCCAATCCCTTTTTCTTGAACTCTTCGATTTCGTTTTGGGAGGGGGAGACCACAACAGCCATGTCGGTCGATTGGAAAAAGCGGAGGCGTTCTTCCAGTCCCGGCCTGTCAGCAGGATCGGCGTTGGAAAGTTCCTGCTCCAGCCTAGCCAGTGCCGACTTCCAATACTTCTGAACTTTGTCATACATCCGCACAGTCGTGGCCTTGTCGATAGAAATGACCATGGCCTTGGCCAACACTCCACGCCCCGTGTAATGAGCAACGAGGTCTTCTGCGATCTTGTCTATGCGTTCTTCTCTAGTGATGAGGTGATACTCTCTGGCGAACTCCCGCTCCAGTTTTGCCTCCTGATCCTCATCCAGTTCCGCCTCGTCGATGATCGTGGCGATGTCGCTCGTCAGATTCTCATTTGTTAGCTGAAGCTCGGGGATTCTGTTTTCGTAGTAGAGAGGAACCGTATTGCCGTCATCAATTGACTGCTTGAAGTTGTAAATGGAGATGTAGTCGCCAAACACTTCCTTCGTGCGTTCTTCTCCAGCGATCAGTGGCGTACCCGTGAAGCCGATGAAGGCAGCGTTGGGCAGGGCATTTCGCATGTTCAAAGCGAAAACGTCGTACTGGCTGCGGTGTGCTTCATCCGTGATTACTACGATGTCAGACCTGTCCGACAACTTCGGGTACTTCTCGCCGTCTTCTGTCCGAAACTTCTGGATCAGGGTAAAGATGTAGCGGTGATCTTCAGCGTTCAGCAGTTGCTTCAGATGTTCCGCACTCTGTGCCCGAACCCTCTGTTCCTCCTCGACTACTGCACCCGTTGATTTGAAATTCCGGTATATCTGACCGTCCAAGTCTTCTCGATCCGTGACGATGAGGAATGTCCAGTTGCCGGGGACCTTTCGCAGAACCTTCTGGGAAAAGAAAACCATGGAGTAGCTTTTGCCGGAGCCCTGCGTGTGCCAAAACACCCCGAGCTTGCCTTGGTTCGCTTTGATCTGCTGGGCAGCCGTGATCGCCTTGTTCACTCCGAGGAACTGATGGTTCTTTGCCAAAAGTTTGTTGGTTTCGCCTTTGGCTTCGAACAGTGTGAAGTTTTCGACCAGATCGAGCAGGCGGGCAGGATCGCAAACTCCCCGGATCATGGTTTCCAGACTGACCCTGCCTTCTTCGCCTTCGTCGTTGGTCTTCTTCCACTCAGAAAAGTGCTCCCATCCAGCCGTGATGCTGCCAATTCTGCTCTTCGAGCCGTTCGACAGGATGGTGATGCCGTTGTACCAAAACACCTGTGGGATCGTGGTGCGGTAGTCAGAGAGGTTGAGATCGAAAGCGTTCTTTAGGTGCTTGTGCGAAGCCTTCAGTTCGATGAAGAGAAGAGGAATTCCGTTCACGAAGCCGATTAGGTCGGCCCTCTTTCTCCCATACTCGCCAGAAATCCAGAACTGGGATGCGAGGAAGAAATCGTTGTTGATGGGATGCTCCCAGTCAATGATCTTCACCGTCTCGACAGCTTCGTTGTCGTCCGAGGTTCGGTAGGCGACCCTGATGCCATCCTTCAGCAGTTTGTGAACTTCCTGATTGGCACGGACTGGACTAAGCACACTTCGGTCTTTGGTGAGTTCATCGAGAGCCAGATCGAGGGCTAGAGGGGGCACTTCTGGATTCAGCTTTTCGAGAGCAGCCTTGAGTCGCCACTCCAGCACGACCTGCTCGGTCGTTTCCCGGCCCAGAGTCGAGTTCGCCCCACAAATCTCGTGGTAGCAGTTAGCAAATTTCCACCCGAGCGATTCAAACAGTCGAATCGTGTTGGCTTCCAGTGCCCCTTCGGAATCGGGATCAATGAAGGTCATACGCCTTGGGCGACCGCCTCAGATTCAAATCGCTCCAAGTTGATCTCGCCGGAGATCAGCTTCGGCAAGAGCAGGTCTCGGGTTGCCCGTAGTATTCCGTTCCGCCGTGAGCAATTGTCCGCTAATTCCTCGCAGGCCCGTATTGAAGCACCGATTTCACGTTGAACGGCTAGTGCTGGAACACGAAGTTGAAAGCGTGGGAAGTTTGTCAACGGGACACGATCAACGGTTGCACCTGAAATGATCTTCGAGGTCACTTCTCTTCGCCATTCTTCACTCAACAGCGAGTACAGAAGAAAGTATGGGTCAGCACGCTCCAAGTCGGGTCGAATCAGAGCAAGACGCCGACCGAGGCATCCCCTGAAGCCTTCACGAATCATTCCGTAACGATGGAGTGTCGCCTCATAGCTGAAAACGATGTCGCCCGCGACCGGCAGCACTCTTCTAGTCCACCTTTCAAAATCTCGCTCAGCGATGTGCCGAATGCTAGTGAAGTCGAGTTCCCCACGCTCCGTGACATTCTGGATTCCGAGAAAGATAGGTCCAGACTCCGAAGGCTTAGGCGTAGCGTGCGGGCCGTCATACAACCCAGCGTACAGATTGCTAATCGGAACGAGATTCCAGAGCTTATGTGAGTGAGTGCGTGCTCCCGTGAAGATCGTGTCTGCGATGTTCTTGGCGACCTTGATTCGCCGAAGGTTGTTTCCGATCAGGGCGTCGTAGGCACGCAGGACTGACGACAACTGCTGCTGAACCGAGAGGGTAGGGAGACCAACTTGGAAGTTCTCGATAGTCTCTTTTGTTAGGGCTTCTCGTGTAGCACCGCCCTGAGCTAGTGCAAGAAGTCGGCTCTTGTATCGAGGGCTGTTTAGGCAATAGAAGACGAAGGCTGGATCGGCGATTTCCTTCTTTACACGGACGATTGCGACGTGCTGATTAACTCTCGCTGGCAAGACTTCTGGTGGAACCATACAGCACCGTGCTACGGAGGCTCCAGTAATGTTTAAGAGAATGTCGTCAGTCTCAACAGTGACACCAGCAAGTTGCTCTGCTTGGCTTTCGTCGATATGAGCAAGGCCGTCTTTCTCAAAGTGGAAATCATAGACATTGAGACTCCGAATGAGTGAAATACCCGTGTGCTGGTAGGATTCTTTTCCCCCTCTGGGAGTGGCACCGCTCCCGATCTTTGAAGATATGCTCTCTAATCGGACTGGCTTCCACAAACTGTTATCAAGCATTACTCATTCCCAGTAGACGTTGAACTCTCTCTGCTATGCACTCTTGCAACTCCGCTGCCTCGGTGTTAAGCACTTCCAATTCCTCATTGAGTTCTTCCAGCCGCTCCATGAACTCGAAGCTGTCAGCCACTCTTTCCGCAACGCCAACGTAACGACCGGGATTGAGGCTCCAACTCTGAGCTTCGATCTCGGCAAGCGTGGCGACCCTGCACAGTCCCGACAGATCAACGTATTCGCCCTTAGGAAAATGCTGCTTCATCAACTCGGCACTTCCCGCCTCAGACTCAATGCCCTCGCCTCGATAGAGCCGCACGATGTTGGCAACGAACTCGATTTGTTCGGGTGTGAAATCCCGATGTGCTCGGTCAATCTGCCGAAAGATGTGGCGGGCATCGACGAAAAGAACCTTGTCTCTCCTGTTCGTCTTGGACTTTCCACGATCTAAGAACCAAAGTGTGCAAGGCAACACTACGGTGTAGAAAAAATTCGGCCCGACAGAAACCATCACGTCTACTGCCCCCGCTTGGAGCAACTGACGCCTGATCTCCAATTCCGACCCTCTGGCATCTCCAGCGGAATTGGCCATAACGAACCCAGCACGCCCTTTCGCATTCAGGGTGCTATAAAAAATCTGAATCCAGAGATAGTTCGCATTGTCGGCCTTCGGCAAACCGAAGGGGTAGCGTGGGTCATCCTTGATCCGTTCCTTATCCACCTTGTCTACGTTGAATGGCGGATTCGCCATCACGAAATCGAACTTGCCGACGCTTTTGTGAACGTCTTCGTAATAGGTCACAGCCTGCCGGATGTCACCAGATAGCCCGTGCACGGCAAGGTTCATCTTGCACAGCCGGATGGTCTCGGCGACCTTCTCCTGCCCGTAGACCGAGATTTCATTCACACTCTTCTTGTGGTGCTCGACAAAGGCTGCTGACTGCACGAACATGCCGCCACTTCCAGATGCCGGATCGAGAATCTGTCCGTGGAAAGGCTCGATGATTTCGACGATCAGCTTGACGATGCTGGTGGGCGTGAAGAACTCGCCGCCCTTCTGTCCCTCCGACATGGCGAACTTGCCGAGGAAGTACTCGTAGATTTTGCCGAAGGCGTCGCCCTCAATCGTCATCGGGATGGACGAGAAGTTTTTCAGCAGCGATACCAGAAGGTTCTTTTCCAGACTGTTGTACGTCTTGGGGAGAACGTCCTTGAGGTCTTCGTTCTCGGCCTCAATCGCTTTCATGGCCTCGTTGATGGCCTTGCCGATGTCGGTGCCCTCTGGCAGATTCAGGAGGGTTCCGAAGCGGGCCTTTTCGGGGAGGTACAGGACACCCTGTGCTTGGTAGTCGGTCTTCCCGATCTTGCGGCGACCGCTGGCTTGCTGGGGCATCTTCTTCTCAGCCTCAGCAAACTTGTTATCGGCGTAGCGGAGGAAAATCAGCCCGAGAACCGGGATCGAATACTCGGACGACTTCAGCTTGGAGTTCGCCCGAAGTTCGTCGGCGGCGTCCCACAGGCGTTTTTCAAGATCGGTGTGATTTGCAGGCATAGCAGTCAATTCTAAACTGCTGATATTAGCAGGCTTGGAGGCCGAAGGGAGCTATCTGCTATTGAACGCAAAGGCATGGGCTTCAAGGCGATCAGCCCGATCAAAAATCAAATGTGTACTCTGGACGTGCGAGTTAGAAGCCAGCCATCAACAGGGGAATCGAGCGAGGTGTAGCAGCATCAAGTGCCAGATGCGAAACGTAACCAGCCGCCACACCGTTTACGAAACCAGCCGCGAGACGCCACAGAAACTCGAAAAGCTTCGAGAGCAACTGGGAGATCGGGTCAACCGGGACGGGAACAAACATGCCGCCCAGTGGTGCCATAGGAATCGCCCTGCATTTCTCCGCGTTTTCCCGACACGCCGCTTCAATCGCGGCAAGGGCATTTCCCAACGCTACAATCCCACCGCCAGCGGCACAAATGTGGGCCACATCTCTATGCCATGAGGAAATCGCGGGTTCCAAAACGTCCGGTAAAAGACCGCCGACATATCCTCCAAGTGCTCCCCCCGCAACTTCAGTCCACCAGTTCGGAACGTTTTGTTCCTTGGCCCGATAAGCTGCATACACTGCACCGCTACCTGCACCAACGAGTTTGTGTGTCTTGCTGTCCGGCATAGAAAACTCCAATATCAATGCAGAGTAGCACACCGGAAGTGGCGAATACAAGGCGAAAGGGTGTAGGATGCCCGGATGGATGAAGGCCGCAAACGTGTCATCGGGATCATGGCTGCGATTCTCGCCGCACGGAAGTTGTCGCCTTACGATGGCGGTAAAAGAGTTCCGGCTACAGTTGCAGCGATCTCCGATGCAGTGCGATGGGCGGAAGCGATCATGTGCGAAATTGATCGGCGTTGGCCGGACACTGGGAAGAGCGAGAGATAACAATGAACCTCCCTGATTGGGTGCAGGAAATCTTATCTGGCTTTGAAAGCCGAACCGACCCACACAGTGAAATCCAAATCTCAGACGCCCTTCGGCGTGCCGTTGATGCACATCAGGATATGCCCGAGTCTTCGGAAGAGTTCAAGAGCTACTACGCCGAGTGGTCAGCGTTCTCATTCATGGTGAGACCAGAAGAAAATAGTGTTTGGGGCACATACTTCGCTCCCCTAGCGACAGCGACTCGAAACGACGGTTCAGAATTTCGCTCTCCTGATATCGCAAACATGGATGCCGCCTTCGTAACCCATTGGGTGGATCGGGGACACTCCGTGAAAGACCCCGTAATGCAGGCACGCTACGCTGATCTGGTATGGGATTTGAAAAGAAAAATCACGGGAGAACGCACTCGCCCTCACGAGTTCGCTCAGATCGCAATTGCCGCGTATCTAGATGCTACGAAAAAGCGATTGCACACAATGGAAATTCAAGGTCTGTGGTGGTTGAGGCGTGCCCTCGGACTTTCTCGAAGTCTCGGAAACGAAGTAACTGTAAAGCAGGTGGTGCAGGCAATCTTGGATTTCGTCGATGAAGTCGCCAAACCTCGGAACTCTGGAGTGTGGCTCTTTCCCTTCGACGCATTGTATGGCCAAAAGGGGCTTATCACACCAGAGCAGGAATCCAAGATCATCGGGGACTTGGAAGCGATGTTGAAGAGAACATCAGACATTGGCCAGTCTGCTGACTTCGATCCTCACGCGGCTGAGGCAACCGCAGACCGTCTTGCGAATCATTACCGACGACGAAACGACCGAGATAGTGTTCACCGAGTCATCAAGGTTTACGGGAAAGCGTTTGAGGACATCTCCGAGCAAGCGAATTCCATGTTGGCGATGGCGTGGCTCCAACCTGTGATCGAGCGATACGAACAGGAGGGTCTAAGAGCAGAGGCAGAACGACTCCAGCTATTGAGTGCTGAGAAAGGAAGGAAAATAAAAGACGATTTGAAAGAGGTCTCTACGACGGTAAAGATCACGAAAGAGGAGTTGGACGCACAGATTGAGCAACTCATCGGAAGCGGTGATCTCAACATCTCTCTACAGAACATCGCTCAATTTTTCATTCCGAAGGTCGATCATGCGAAAAAACTTCTGGCGATGATGCAGGCGGATGCTCCATTACTGAGTGCGTTCGGAGTCAAGATCACTGAGAGCGACGGCCACACTAGTGCCCAAGTAGGCTCTGTTGAAAAAGACCCTGAGGGCAGATTGCACATGCAGCTTGGCCAAACGCTAGGCTTCTACCAGCCGATCCTAGTGCTCACGCTCGAAAGATTGAGAGAACGATACAAGCCGACTCTGGACAACATTTTCAAATTTCTCGGTCAGTCCTTTCTGTTCGCCAACAGTGCGGAGGGCCTGTTGCGAGACGGCTTACAGGCTTATGAGCAGGAAAACTTCGTCAAGGCTATCCACCTTTTGGTTCCTCAAGTCGAGCATATTCTACGTGATCTTTTGGCCTTCTTAGGAATTCCGACGTTGAAGACGGTTAGGAATCATCCGGGGATCATGGATGCGAAAAGCATGAATGACATCCTCAGCGACGAACGGACCAGAGAGGTCTTGACCGAAGACTTGTGGAGATATCTGACAGTGCTTTACATCGAGAAGAAGGGAGGGCTTAATCTAAGGAATGATTTGGCTCACGGCCTTGTGCCCCGCGAAGTGCTGAATAGATCAACCGCAGATCGTGTTTTTCACAGTTTGCTTGCGTTGAGCCTCATGAGAACTCAAGAGCAGCAAAAACGAGATTCTCAGACCTGATCCCAAGGTCTGGGAGTGCCGTAACCGGGTGAAACAGAGCGAGTGAAACGATCTGCTTTCTCGGTGAGCAGTTGATTTATAATCGTGTGGTAGCTCACAAGTTACTCCCCGCCTATAGGTTGACTTTTCGAAAGTCTCAGTAAGCCTGCATGGTTGACAGTCAATTCTTTGACGAGTCCCGCGAACAGTCGCAGATCAAAGCACGAATCGTTGCAAAGTATTTCTGGGCATGGGCAAACGTAGTCAAGAAATTCTCCCAACGCCTTGCCTACATCGACCTTTTTGCAGGCCCCGGAAGATATGAGGACGGCACTCTTTCGACGCCGATCCTCGTCCTCAAGACAGCAATTGAAGACGAAGACATGCGTGGAATGATCGTCACCCTGTTCAATGACAAGGATGCCGCGAACGTCGGCAAACTTGAAAAGGCAATCGCCGCGTTGCCGGGAATTGACAAACTGACTCACAAGCCTCAGGTCACCAATGAGGTCGTCGGAAACGACATCGCGAAGAGGTTCGCTGCCCTGAAGTTGGTGCCCACATTCTTCTTCGTTGATCCGTGGGGGTACAAGGGACTGTCGTTGAAGTTGATAAATTCCGTTTTGCAGAACTGGGGTTGCGACTGCATGTTTTTCTTCAACTACAACCGCGTGAACATGGGATTGAACAACGATGCCGTTCGCGAACACATGAACGCTCTGTTTGGCGAAGAACGCGGTGACGCCCTCCGAAAGAAATTGTCGGGTTTGCTTCCCGCAGAAAGGGAGAACCTCATTGTCGAGGAGTTGGCGGATTCCTTGAGAGAGATGGGGGCTTCTTTCGTCCTGCCGTTCGCGTTCAAGAACGAAAAAGGAACTCGCACAACGCACCACTTGATTTTCGCCAGCAAAGACTTCAAGGGTTACGAGATCATGAAGGAAATCATGGCGAAGGAGAGTTCCGAGGTCAACCAAGGCGTTCCAACGTTCGAGTATTCGCCTGCATCAGAGAAATTTCCTACGCTGTTTGAACTCCTTCGACCCCTTGACGATCTAGCTGACATGCTGTCGGAAGAGTTTGCAGGCCAGACGCTAACGATGTACAACGTCTATAGGAACCACAGTGTCGGGCGTCCGTTTTTGAAGCGGAATTACAAACGCGTTCTGGCCACGATGGAAGCCGACAAGAAATGTAGTGCCTCGCCGCCCGCCGAAAAGCGTCAAAAGAGAAAGGGAGAAGTGACTTTTGCCGACGAGGTTCTCGTGACTTTTCCGAAGCACAAGAAACACAAGAGATGAGTCTTCAGTCACATATCGAGTGGACAGACGCGACGTGGAATCCCGTCCGAGGCTGCACCAAGATTAGCCCCGGCTGCAAGCACTGCTACGCGGAAACCTTCGCGGAGCGATTTCGTGGAGTGAAGGGCCATCCGTATGAACGCGGCTTCGACCTCCGCCTTGTTCCATCGAAGCTGGAAGAACCCCTTCGCTGGAAGTCTCCTAAAATGATCTTCGTGAACTCCATGAGCGACCTATTTCACGACGGGGTCCCGGACGCCTATATCGAGAGCGTCGTAGAAGTGATGGTCAAAGCCAATTGGCACACCTATCAGGTGCTCACGAAACGTTCAAAGCGACTGAACGAAATGCTCAGTAGAAGTCTCCGAGTCGCAGGCACCCAAGAGCATATCTGGTGGGGTGTCAGCGTGGAGGACAGGCAGTATGGAGTCCCTCGCATCGACGATCTGCGTTCCGCTGCCGCTCGTATCCGGTTTCTGTCCATTGAGCCGCTTCTCGAAAATCTAGGAGTAATCGACCTCTCAAATATCGACTGGGTTATCGTGGGCGGCGAGAGCGGCTTCGGAGCACGACCGATGCAGAAAGAGTGGGTTGTTTCGATTCAGAACCAATGTGCAGAAAATCGCATCCCGTTCTTTTTCAAGCAATGGGGAGGTCGGCAAAAATCGAAAACCGGACGCTTGCTCGACGGTAGGACATACGACGAAATGCCCGCAGACAGAAACCTGCTAATTCCATCGACCCCAGTCGGAGGTTAAGATCGGTGACGTACTCTAAGCCACGTCAAGATTCACGAGCGGCTTTGGGAGCGACACTTCCTCGATTATCTCTAAAATCTGAGGATACTTCGGGTTGTCGTTGAACCGAACTCTGTACCCGTGCTGACGATGGAGTTCGGCAGCGAGAGCGGTTGTCGCAAACGCGTAGCAGCTTTCCACATACGTTTGGCTCTCTTCGCTCAAAATGTCAAAGCGAACCTTCTCCTCTCCCTTCCCGAGAATATTCTTGCGATACGGTCGAATGACAGCCAGTTGGCCCTTCGCGGGGAATCGAGCCGCCGACCCTTTGACCATCGAGCGAGCTATAGTTCCGGGCTTGTAGCCGCGATCTGTGTCGGGGCCTCCGCGAGTTGCCGCAGCTTTAGCGGCTTTGTCAACCCTCTTCAGAACTGGTGTCTTCTTGCCGAGAGTCCATTCAAAATGGACAGTGATCCCGGTTTTGGTGTGGGCTGAAAGCAATTGCTTCCACAGGTCCGGGTTTTCTCTCGGCTCACCGTGCTGGTTTCTCCAGTCATTGCTTTTCCATCCTCTGGCTCGGCCCAGATTATCTTTCACGTACTGGGAATCCGTGAAAATCTGAACCCGAGAGACGCCGGACCACGGGCCACTTTCACGAATCCACTTCAGTACCCGGATGCACGCGAGTAGTTCCATTCGATTGTTGCTACTCTCGTCGCAACCGAAATCAAGAATCTGCTCGTCCTCGCGATCTAGGTGATCCGGGTAGTGAACAATCGCCGCACATCCCGACCTTCCGCCCGGATTCTTGTAGCAGGAACCATCCGTCGAAATGTGGATGGCATGAGGGTCGGGAGGCATTCCGAAATTATATTCCCGGCAATGACACAACGAACTAGCGTCGGGGTGCACGACGAAGAACATAAGAGGCAATCGTCGCCAAGAAGATCAGGAGTGATATCGTAAAGCGGTTCCACGTCTCCAGCAATTTGTAGTTCTCTCCCTCGCGATCTTGCGGTACGGGAGCAGGCTGGGGGCTGAAATAACGAAGGGGTTCAGTGGAAGGCCCAATGCCAAAACGTCAAGTCAGACTCGACCCTCAACTAGCCACAGAAGCCAAAGCTGTCGTCGCACTGGCATTCCGCAACGGCCCCATCGAAGATGTTCACGCGGGAAAAGAGTGCCCCAATTGTGCTGGCAAGGTCGAATACTCCCACATCACGCAAGACGAGATGAAGAACATCATGAAGCGGGCTGTGGACACGGTTTACAAGTTGCTCTGGCTGAAACAGAACGATCCTGAAAAGTTCGAGGCGACGATTGAGTTTGGGAACCGCCACACGAAGTTTTGGGACGAGCCAAAAGCGGACGTTGCCTAGTTCTGGGGGCTGGACGGCCAAGCCATGCTCTGAGGGTAAGGCTTTAGGGGCAATCCGCCCGGTCGCAGGGCCTCCAGTACGCGGTCGCCGGGTGGTCACAAAGGGTTATTTCACCTATGGAACACTGTGCCTGACCTGAACCCCTCCGGGCACGAAAATGGCTCCAAAATCGAGTTAAACGAGGATTCCCGAACGGTTGCCTCGCCATTGCAACGAGCAGGAGGTAGAGTTATAGCATGACTCGGAGCGAAATCGTGGAGACGGTATTACCGTCTCCAAAGCAGGTGCTCGACCTGATTGTCAGTGCTGAGCACCACCGAAAATTTGTGTGGACTGCGGGCAGAGTTCTCAAAGAAGCCGCACTCTGGACACGCATTGAGAGCTTCGACTACCACGACCGCAGATTTGTGCTTAAACGCCTCACCAGCTTCCTCGAAGATTTAGCCGCCCAAGGCATTCTCCAGCGTCGCCGCGAATTGCAGAGCATCGGCTACGGGAGCGAGATTGGGTTTGATTACAGCCGGTCTTGGGAGGGCGATCCGCATGTCCAGCCAGAAAAGGAACGTCAATCAAAGGGAGTACGCTAAAACTGGCGAGGCATTGCACCTTCTCACTCATTAACCGAGTCAATAGGCTGCACTGCCAGACGGAGCGATTTGGCAGTCTCCCGAAGGTTCATCCCCTAATCTGCTTCTTGCAGTCCGTTTTCAAAAAGCAAGATTTTCTGCGAAAAATTCTTCGAGGGGCAAGGCCTCTTTGGGTACGGTCGAGTTTTAGATAGTCAACCCGGTCTTCGGCACCTTGGGCAACTACCTCGGGGAGTTGGAATCCACGGGGGACGCTAGGATCGGCGTGTGAGTGCCGCCCACCGGAACTCTCTTACCAGAGGATAATCTGCGGAGCGAAGTTCTCCGCCACGATGTCGATAGCGACCTCTTTCTCGGCTGGAGTGGAGAAGGAGAAGTAGGACGCACCGATATCATCATCCGCCGCTACTTCGAAATCTTTCATCCCCGCTTCGGCCAAGGCCATGGCCACAAAATTCGAGCTTGCGGACGGAACCGCGAAGGCGTGACTGGGGCGGATTCGAGCATACTTCATGTGAGTGCGGGTGCCGATCTTCTCCAAGGGACGCGTTGGATTCCGATTCAGCGGGACGCTGGCCGGGGCGGATATGGTTCCCGGTTGAACCTCAATCGCCGGATTGTAGGCGTCGTGGATCACTAGACTTTGCTTCACCATCTCAATCGAAATGTTTGGCTCTGTGTAAACGCGGTTGATCCATTTCCTGTTGAGGTACACGTCCCACGGAACGGGAGCCGTGCCCGACTTTCTCGAAGAGTACTGCCGTGATGGCTGCTGAATCTCTGGTTGCCGCTGGCCGGGTTGTTGCGGCTGCTGTTCCGGCTTTTTCGGCATCATGATAGGGCTCTGCCAGTCTTGATCCTGTTGCTGACGCGGCGGGCACGTTACATGAGACTCGATGCCGTCGCCCCACGCGACCATCTGACCTGCGGCAATCGGTTGGCCGCACTCCGAGCAGACCGGGCTACCGGACTGCTGTGCGGTCTTCGGCAGAAAAAGAGGATTGAGCATTTTGTGTCCACTAACGCGACTGCGAGAAAACGTCCGTCGCCTTGAATCCAAGCCGAGCATAGCGTTTCTGAAGAGCCCAGAAGTTCTTTCGTGCCCTCCAGAGTGGGCACGCAGGCTTCCGGGAAAAGGGTGTCTGGCGGCAAAGCTCCAACCAATGCCGCATTCTCTCGGCGATCAGGTATTCGTAAATTTCTTTTCGTGCCCTCATGCGGGAAATCCTCCGTCCAAGTATTCGGAAGCCAGTTTTTCCGAGGAATCGAGTGTCGCCTTCACCGCGTGAGTGAACGATTTTTCCAGTGTGGATGGCAATTCGCCGTTCTCAACACCACATGCTGAGCACGGGAACTCGCGAAACAAGAGCCTCTACCATTGGCTTTCAAAGTCCGCGAAATGGCCGTGAAAGAGTGATGAAAGGGTTGCGAAAGTTTCTTCATCTCTCGCTGGGAAGCGGTGTTCGAAGAATTATCGAGGGCTGGATATAGGCACGCCGCCTATGGTTCTCGATTTGTTTCGGGAGGTGTGCATAGCATGCTTTGCAGCGGAGTATGTTTCCGCTGCGGTGTAACCTCGGGCCGACTTCAAGCAAGGTCCGGTTTCGGCAGTTCGCCGGGCTCGAAAACGATGCCGCAAATCTCGACGATGACATCACAAGAATGATCGTTCATCGAGGTCGAAAACCTTATTTGGTGGATTTGCGGACCATAAGGGAGCGTGTAGTAAGAATCTCAGTGGGTTTCTACAATCAAGGGATAGAGTCCACCGAATTGATTCTGAATGTATAAAAGAAGAAGAAGTACCTCTCTTTCTTATATATACAGACTTACATATTCGGTGGAGAATTCGCTGTATTGGTGGACGCAAAAGTCCACTGAATTACTTATCTCCGAATTCGGTGGACTCTCGTTTCCACCAATTGTTTCACCGAATGTTCCACTATTTCCCCCTGTGTTTTGGATTGATCTTGCAACGCGGGAATTTTCCTCGCCGTCCGCGTTTATCCCGGCCCCGGTCATCCTCTTCTGCTTCCGGGATCAGCACGCCCATGGTGATGAGATTTTCAATCGCTGTCATCATTACCCGGCCATCTCTTTTCCGGTGCCAATGTCGGTCTGTGACCGTCTTCCACGGCTGAAGAAATTTCTTCCCGGCCCCGTCCTCAGCAAACGCAGGCAGGAACATGTTGGCGAACTGGGCTTCCGGGTTGCGATCATCGGCAATACTGGGTAGGAACTTTTTGCGGATTTCCGCCTGCCAGTCCATAAACGTGAGTGCTTTTGCCATGCAGTCAGCCGTCACGGTTTCCTCATCATTTGCCGAAGCTGTGATGATTGCCCAACGCTTTGCATTCTCGATTAGGCGTCCGGGGTCAAGCATTCGATCTTCCCAGCGGTGGTACGCCGCGTCGAGCAGGGATTTCGTGGCAGGAGCGAATCCTTCCACCAGCGTGCAGCCAGCCTTGTGTTTTCTGGCAAGCTCTTCGACTGGCATCTCGTCAATCGGCACTGAGTACTGAACCGGAATCTTATTTGGGCATTTCCACTTTTCCCACTTCCACTTTTTGCCGCTGTAGCCGAAGATGAAGCGGCTATACAGGCCTTTGGTCGTGCCGCTGCCGAATAAGTTGGTGAATTCCTCGGGTGTCTCTTCGGACGCTGTAACGCCGCCCAGCCACGACAATCGACAGTTAATCGAGAATTTTCCTTGGCGATCCGGCTTGGAGTACTCATTGTGGTCCCAGAGGTACTGTAGCCGTTTCGCGAGCGTCGAACCTTCCGCACCAGTTTTGATGAGCACGTCGCCAATCTCCTGCGTAATGAGCAGGCGTTTCGCCGGGCCGATCACCTCGACTTTGTTCTTACCCTTGCCCGAGGATTTTGAGCCCAATACCTGTGCAAGCTGAAAGTCGCCGCCGATAGTATCGACGCCGTAATCCCGGTCGTTTTCGAGTCTGAGCATCTGAATCGCACGTTCGATACTTTGATCCTTGCCGTGGCCGACTTCGGCGATCAAGGCACCGTACAAATTGATGCGTGTGCCGTCCATGGTGTGAATGTTTGGTTTGACCGAGTAGCAAACGCCAAGAGCCGGGTATGCAAGGCCAAGCGGCATGTTTAGCTGCTTTGCGTATTCACCGAGTTTCCCGTACAAGCAGTAATCGGGAAACTCCAGCGTCATCTCGTCGTTGAGCAGTTGGGCCGAGGCTGGCACTTCCTGCTCTTGAACATCATCCGAATCCTCCTCATAGACGCGAGCGATCTTGGCGATCAACCGTTGCTGCTCTTCGATTGCATCCTTCAGCCCGGCTCTGGCAGTGAAATCGCCTTTGCGGACGCTACCCGCATCTTGGACAGCGATGATGTCGTACTCTCGGGCGGCATGGTGCTGTGCGAAAGCGATGCCGATCTTGACGACCTTATCGAATACTGTTTCAGGGATGTGAGTTTTAGGGTTTTCGGTGAAGTATGCGACAGCGGCGTCGATGGTTTTTTCGTACTCGTATGTCTCACAAAATTCACGGGACTCAATATCGCGTTTCGCCCAACCGAGGAATTGTTTAAGAGTGAGCGGAAGCTTGGAGCCTTCCTGATGTAGATCGTTGAAGCACAACAACACGGCTTCGAGCGTTTGCCACGAATTTTGCACACTGTAATAGTCTTCGACGCCTGTTTTTTTGAGCAGGCAGGTACGCATCAGCCGCTTGTAGCGGTGGGCGAGTGGGCCTGTGATGTCTTCCGAAAATATGCGGTAAATCAGTAAATCAACTATTGTCATCTTGCTTCCCCAAACATTCGGTGGGCTGATGGTTTGGGTCATCAGCCCTTTCCGAAGCAATCTCGTTCACGGGATCAACGAGAACCCTTATCAATACTGCCTTTTTCGGCTTGCCGTAATTTCCCGAGCCAGTCGATGAAGCGTTTTTCTGCTGCTGTCCAGTCACGTGGCAGTTTTCTCCTGATCTTTGCTTCCTTCTTGTCCAGACCCTCCGACGCCCCCCGCATCATGGCCAACATCTCGGCTCCGGGATGGAAATACCAGCCCTTGGGCACCTTAGCGTTCCTCATTGTCGATCTCCCTTTGGAGTTCACTGACTTTCTTGAGTAGCCGTTTCAACTTGCGTTCTGGGTTCGCTCGCCGTCCGACAGGGCGACGAGCGTAAGGAAATTCAAGGACGGCTGCCCGGATAGTGTCAGGGGAGCAGCCAAAGTGCTTGGCAATGTCGATGTGCGGGATTCTTGGGTTATCGCGGACGAAATCGGCGATGATCTTGCGGTTGGCCTTCGTATCGGCCTTCTTTTTCTCTAAGTAAATGCTCATAATTCCCTCCAATAAGGGGAATCAATAGCTCGGAAAATCCAATCACAAACGTTTTCGAGGCTTGTCTATCCGCCCCCGGCTTTGAATCTTTCGCAGCATTTTGATTGTGCGGGAACACAATTGTGCGGCGACCTTTGGTACGCGAGTAGCCGATTCCCTATTACTTCTTCTCGATTCAACTTAGAGCAAATTTCGGAGACCGGGGCTGTGTGGGTGATGGATCAGAATTGGCCCCTCATTCTGCGGGTCGCCAGAGCACTGATAAGAGCCAGACATTTCAGCTTGAGCAACAAGCAGGTCATTAGATTGGTGGGGCTTCCCACGCCGTGCCGCTGCACTTGCACCGTCTACCAGCCCAATCAAGCCAATGTGGCGTGGGGTTCGACAGTCCATCCTTTATGTAGTGTCTAAACAGCCTTTCCAGAATATCGGCCAAACCTCGGTCCTAAGCCACTCCGAATGGACCTACTTACGGCTGGCCAAACTCGTCGCCGACCCGGTATTTATATAAGTGAAGTATCAAGAGCGGAATCACTAAGCGTGATTCCCACCAACCGAGTCGGAAACGGGACAAGCGTCCACGGCCACGGTGGTTGGCACTCAGCCGGATACGGCACCTGAGGAGGGTGCAAAAATGACCACAGACATAGCTGTCCTGAATCTCGAAACTACTTTCGAAAAAAATGGCCGGGACTTCGAGGAGTTGGTCGATCAGGTCATCGCAATCAGTATGAAGTGCCGGGAATTCAAGGCTGACGAAGACGCCTTCAATGCCCGCGAGCTAACGTTCAAAGCGTATTTCAACCAGCACATTGATCTCATCCACGAGTTACGTGCCTTCTTTCCCACCACGAAGGGTACGGCTTCGATCAAGGGGACCGAGATGACGTGGGCTCAGTTCTGTGACACATACTTCGGCGTCACCACTCAATGGGTCGCTGAGCAATTCCGGGAATTGCGTAAGACACGGGAGGAAAAAGATGCCGCCAATGCTCGTGCTGTCGCCGAGATCGTGAAGAGTATCGTCCCGCCCCCGGCCCCAGTCGCGGTCCCATCTTCGGTCACGGAGATCACTATTCCTGAACCCGGCCCAAAGGGCGACCGGACTCAGGAATGGGAGCACGCTGTTGGCAATTGGCCCCCAAACAAGGCTGAGCTTCAAAAAATGGTTGGCTTGCTCCGTGCTGACATCCGGCATCTGTCGGCTCAGACGAAACTTGCCCGCACCTTGGCCGAATCGGTGATCGGCAACTTTCAGGACAAGACCTGCCCGACTGTCAAGATCGCTCAGAACCTTCTGAAGTTCTTGGATGCCAAGCTCACCATTTACCAATGCTCGGCGTGCATGGACTGGTTTGAGGTCACCGCAGACCGGGTACCGCCCCATTACGCGGCCTTGCCCGCTACACATGGCACGTGGCATAAGCCCATCAGCAGCCCGGACATCGCAGGATGGTCGGCTATGCGTGCGGCGGAGCGTCGAACTGCGGCTCGGGCTGCCGGGTGTCCTTATTGCCTCAAATTCGACTCAGCCCGGTCTTGCCCCGCCCACGGTTGGGTAGAACGTAGCCCGAATAGCAACTGGAATGGGGAGGAACGGCAATGAAATACCGTCCTGACATCAGCGTCGATGAACTGCGGAAACGGCTGGAACAAAAATTTCCCGATTGCTCTTGGCTTTGGACGGGGAATCAGGTTGAGTTGTTCCACCGCCTGTACAAAGTACTGTTTGTCAGCCGGGGTACTTTGCATATCGAGAACACACTCGGGCGGTCGATTTATCTTCACACCCATGGGCGATTCGTCCATGCCGTGTGCAGGGATCGCCGCAACGCCAAAGCCATCAAAGCCGCGTGGGACCGTGGGGAACGCACCTTCGAGGGCAAACGAATCGGCGGTGGCGGAACTTACGTTTACCGTTGGGACCGTGCAGACGCCAACGAATTACTCGAATTGATTGAGGAGGTTTTATGACTTACGAACAGTATCGACTTAATTTAGAAATTGCTGCCGGACAACGGGCAAGGTTGATCGAGAAAGCTCAGCGGCAGTTTGATGTCGCCGAGCGGCTAATGGAAGAAGCTCAGCGTGTATACGAAATTGCTGTCAATGCCCCCTTCGATGGCGATGAGGAGAGTATATGAATAAAAATGCTTTCACCGATTCGGGCAACTCGCCGCCCGAGTCCTCCGTCGATGCCGCCTGTTCCACGCCCGATGTCGTGACTCTTTCAGACGCCTCTTTGGCGGTGAGCGGATCGTCATCTTTATCGCCGACCAAGAAGCGGGTTAAATCAGCGACCTCATCAGCCAAATCGACCAGACAGGTCAGTCCAGAAGTGGCCGGATTTATCGAGCGGGTGGTTGTACCCGCACTCGTAAAGCGGTACATTGCACAATTGAGTTCAACTGGGGAACACGGTGGGTAACGGGATGACATCCAACAACCGATGTGCTGCTTACGCTCGCGTTTCGAGTGACAGGCAGAATCCGTTATCTCCCAGCGACCAAGTGCGGAACTGCCGAGAATTCGCCGACACCATCTCTTTTGTCGTCCTTGAGGATCATATCTACATCGACACAGATAGCGGCGTCGGTTCAGATCGCACAGCATTTCAGAGATTGTTGAACGCTTCCCGCTCACCGGGGAGGCCTTTCGACACAATACTCGTGGACGATACGAGCCGCTTGTCCCGAAGTCAGTGGGAGTCGATGAGAACCATTGAAGAGTTGAAATTTGCAGGCGTGCGAGTCATCTTCGTTTCGCAGGGCATCGACACCAATTCAGAGCAGTCCGACGTGCAGATGACCGTCCACGGCTTGGTGGACTCGCTTTACGTCAAGGAACTCGCCAAGAAGACGCATCGTGGTCTGGAGAGTTGTGCTCTGCGGGGTCTTCATACGGGAGGCCGTTGCTACGGCTACTCTACCGTGGCTGTTGGCGAGGGTGAATCGAAGCGGTTGAAGATCAATGAGACCGAGGCAGCGGTAGTCAGAGAAATCTTCGAAATGTTTACCACGGGGCTGTCGCTCAAGAAAATAGCGAAATGCCTCAACGCAAAATGCGTTCCACCGCCAAGGTCGAAATCCAGCAATCGCGGAACGTGGTGCCCGACTGCAATCAGGGCAATGTTGAAACGAGAACTGTACAAGGGCGAAACTGTCTGGAATCGCTCGAAGTTTGTGAAAGTACCGGGCACGAATAGGCGGATTAGTAGGCCAAGGCCTGTGAGCGAATGGCAGCGATTTTCGGCCCCCGAACTGGCAATCGTGCCGGTTGAACTTTGGAACAGGGTGCAGGGCCGATTCAAATCCGTTGGCCGAGCTTCGGCGGGGCAGGCGAATCGGGGTTTGCTTCCCCGTTCCGTTACGAGTCCCTATCTCTTCAGCGGCCTGCTGAAATGCGGGTTGTGTGGGAGCAATCTCATAATCGCCAGTGGCGGCGGCAAGAAAGCGAAGTACGTCTGTTCAGGATATTTCAATCGAGGCATCTGCTCGAACAACCTGTACATACGGCAAGACGAATTGGAAGAGCGTCTGTTGGGTAAGTTACGAGCCGAACTCTTGCAGCCTGAATCAATCGAATTCGCAATCGAAACCTTCGGGCGTCAGCTTCGTTCGTCACTCGCCAGCGTGTCGAACGAATTGGGTGAGATGCGTTCACGGAAGGAAAAGCTGGAAAAAGAGATTCGCAACTTCACCCAAGCCATTGCGGAGAATGGGCACTCCAAGTACATCCTCAAAGAAATTGCAGTTCGTGAGAAAGAGATTTCGGGGATCACCGACCGATTGCTTTCGTCCGCCCCAGATTCAATCCAGACTCAGATCGACGAGGTACGACGGCTGGTCGAAGACGGCATCCAAAATTTGCAAAGCTTGTTCAGCGAGCATTCGCCCGCAGCCAAACAGGAGTTGCACCGCCACTTGGGTGTGGTGCGGATGTACCCCTCGGTGGACGGAGAAGGCTGGTATTACATCGCTGAGGGTACGTGGGACTTGCTGGGTGCCGACCCCCTCGCACCCGACATGCGGGTCTGCGAGGAGGGGCGTATTCGGATGGTTGCGGGGGGTGGATTTGTTCCCCAGTCGGTCACTGATTCCTCGGAACTTACTGATTCTACGATGGTCCGGAATGTCAAGAAAGGCGAGAAGGGCGACTTGTTCATTCAGTTTTCATTCAGTTTTTCTCGATCATTGTTCCGAGGGATCTGTTGCCGATTCCTTCAAGACAAGACAATTTTTGTAGAGGCCCTGCTTGCATCGGAGTTCCGCGGGACACGGCTTCATCGGCAACGTGGACTGGGTGAACGCCAAGGATGCAATCATCGCGCTTACGACGAAGAAGAAAGGCGAGTGGTAAGTCATTTTGTCGGCAGCACCCAGTGGGCAGTGATAGCAGTCACCCTGCATTAGCCGACTTCTGTGCTTTTGGTCACAGCGTCCCTGTTTACCCAGACCGCAGTATAGGAACACAGAGGGCAGGATTGTGAAACCCGACGTACTGAACCGACTCAGGCGCGTGGCGGGTAGGCACACACTGACCTTGACGCATTACGGTCGTAAGACCGGGAAACCGCACGAGGTCACGATCTGGTTTGTGTTAGCCAACGAGAAGTTCTATATCAACACCGCAAACGTGAATCCACTTTGGATTATCGGCGGGGTTCTCTTGATCGGCCGCAAAGCTTTTGGCTACGTCGTGAGTATCGGGCTGCTCTCCCAGGCAAGCATGCTGTTCATTGCACTGGCTGTGTTCCTACCGTTGCAGTCGTTTCTTATGGGCGGTCCAGTTCGTTTGGCCGATGCCGTTATGATTCTCGTTATGGGCTCGGTGTGTTTTGTTCCGCTCTTTCTGTTTGTGCGAAAAGCGGGCTCTAGACAGCGCTCCCCACTCTGACAATGGTGTTTCCGTCCGAGACTCCCAAACGACACTTTCGGCGTGAAGAGCGTTGGGCGAGGCTCCAGCATCAATGGCGGCGAGCTATTGTTCGCTAAGATCAAACTAAGGGTTGCAGCGTAAATCAACCGATGAGGAACCTAGCAGCACTATTGTTGATATTCAGCTTAAACACGGTGGCACAGCAGGTCGAGCCGAAGCCGCTGTCCAACCCAGAACCGGGTGTGCAGGTGAGGCAGGAATTCCTCAGAGCGTACAACGCGAAGGACGCGGACGCGGTTGTGGCACTGTACGCCGAAGACGCCACACTGGTGAGTGACGGCGGCACGTTCAGAGGACGGGACGAGATTCGGAAGTGGGTCAAGGCAGGACTGGATCAAGGGAGCAGGCTGGAAGCAATCGAGCCAAGCGTTGAAAAGAGTTCTGGAATACTCGCCTATGGGACAGGGCGAACAAGAAGGCTTGTTGGCTCCGTCGTTCATCTTGGACAATACCTGATTGTCATGGAGAAGATTGGCGGGGAGTGGAAGATTGTGCAGCACTTCGCCATGAATGCTGGAGCAACCCAGCCGTGAATTGAATCAGTTGCGGCGAATCGTAAGTGTGTGTTGGTTCAGCCTGAAATGGAGAGAGGGCGCTCTCCGTTAGCGAGTATTCCGCCCCTTCGGGCAAGGTCATTGTAGCTCGGATTTGCTAACTTGCGAGTGAGGGCTTCCAAAAGCCTTCGCGTTAGCGCTGATACAGCGAGCCCTATGTATAATGTCGGCGTTCGGAGGGCTGCTATGTTATCTGCGATGCCGATCGGCGCTGGCGCCCGACAGCCGCCGCGTTTTGCGGCGCCACTTCTATTCGGGGGTGCGGCGCTGGTCGTTCTCCTCGTGCATCTCGCCACCAACGGCACCCTCGGCTTCCACACCGACGAGCTCTACTACATCGATTGCGGCCGGCATCCCGCACTCGGATATGTTGACTTTCCGCCGATAGTTCCACTGCTTGCGCGTCTGGAGACGACTCTCCTGGGAGCCACACCATGGGCCCTCCGCTTGCTCCCGACGCTGCTCGGCGCGTTCATGGTTGTTCTCTCGGGCGCGTACGTGCGGCGCCTTGGTGGCTCGCTCCGCCTGCAGGCCCTCGCCCTATTGATCGCCGTCACGGCACCCTACTTCCTCGGCGCGAACTGGGTCTATCAGACCGTGACGTTCGATGAGGTGACCTGGATGGTCACGTTCTACTGGTTTCTGTGTTTGGTCCAAGAGCATCGCCCCAGGTACTGGATCTACCTCGGCCTATCGCTCGGCATCGGATTCGAGGTCAAGTACACGATCGGCGGTCTGGCGGCTGCCATCGGGATCGCCATCCTGTTTACTCCCGCGCTGCGCTCGGACCTGCGGACGCGATATCCGTGGATCGCGGCTGGCATCGCGCTGCTTATCTGGGCGCCGAACCTTGCGTGGCAAGTTGCGAAAGGTTTCCCTTCGCTTATCTACATAGCCAATCACCAAGGCTCCGGCGGCGGCCTTGTTGTTAACCTGATCCTGATCGGGGTCTACCTCTTCTTCTTGATTCCGCTCTGGGTGGCGGGATTGGTATCACTGTTTCGCAGTGCTACCCTGCGGCCCATCGGGATCGCCTGCCTTTTTCCTCTCGTTCTTTTCATGTTCGTGGGTAAGTCCTACTACGCGGTGGGTACCGTGCCGATCGCCCTTGCTCAGGGGCTCATGGCGGTCGCCGGCGTCAAACGGCCGAAGCTGCGGACCGGCTTCCAGATCGCAGTCGCGGTTGCCTGCGCGCTCCAGCTGCTCACGTTTGCTCAGCTGACGCTTCCCATCACACGGCCGGACCGGATTCACTCGCTCGGCCTGGACGCCAAGAATGAGCTTTTCGCGGACAGCGTGGGATGGGAGGACGTCGCACACGAGATCGAGTCGATATACGGCAATCTCCCCGACTCGGAGCGAACGGGAACGATTATCATCTCGGCCTTCTACGGTGTTCCAGGAGCGCTGCAGATCTACGGAGACAAGAGATCGCTCCCCGTCGTCGTCAGCCCTCAGCTGAGCGACTGGTACTGGCTTCCCAGCGATCTGGTGGCGACGAACGCGCTGATGGTCGACTACGAGCCGTCGGACGTCGCCTGGATGTGCTCATCCGCGACTCTCGTGGGGCACCTGACGGTCCCATACGGCGTGCGCGGCCTGGAGCAGGGCGCGCCGGTCACGTTCTGCATACTCAAAGCCCCGATCCCACAGGACTGGGGCCGACTCCGCAACTTCTCCTGAGGATGGTTTGCGGCTGGTCACCATGCCATCGATACAGACGCTTATCGCCTCGTGCGCTATCCCATCTATGTGGGCCTCATCTTTGCCGCCTTCGCAACCGCCATCGAGAAAGGAACTTCTGACGCGCTGCCATGGCGAAGAATTTACGGTGGCGCACCTGCTTTCACGCGGCCTGCTGGCGGCGATTCTTCCGCTGTTCCCTCGCCGCCTCCAACTTCCGGTCGCGTTCGGCGTGAATTTCGCGCTGGCGTCCGCCCAGCATATCCTTCGGCGTAATGTAGCCGATGGCACTGTTCAAGCGGATGTTGTTGTAATGCTCGACGTAGCCCTGCACGAGGCGCCGCGCATCGTCCAGCGAAAGCGGTGTTCCGGGTCGGATGCACTCGCTCTTTAGCGACTTGTGCCAGCGCTCGATTTTCCCGTTCGACTGCGGATAGTAAGGCGAGGTGCGGACGTGCCATGCCCGAGATGCGAATGAACTCCTTGAAATCCCGAGCGATGAACTGCGGCCCGTTGTCGGAGATGATTCGCGGCTTTGCCTCCGGGTACTTCTCCTTAGCTCGTTCGAGAATCACTTCGATGTTGGCCTCCTTCATCGACTCCCGTAGATCCCAATGCACTAGACTTGCGTTCCTTTTTCATACGTTCGCTCCATTATCTTAACGGAGGAGCGCTTTCTCCATTTCCAGCAGAGGCAGGACATAAGAGGCAAACAACTACGCCAAATGAAAACTCATCCGTCCATCATCGCTGTTGCTGGGCTGCTATTTCTCTTTACTCTAATTTTTGGTCTTTCTCTGAGCAGAAATCTCAGACACAACGACCCAAGAGCTTCTGGGAAGCCACTCACGGGTGCGCTACCTGCCCTGCATAAGCTCGTCGCGCTCGCGACAGTCATTACCGTAGCAGTGATGATTCGCAACCTCCACCGAGGCATGGAGTTCACAGGCATCGAATTAACTGCCGTGATCTTCACCGGATTGCTTTTGTTGCTGATGTTCGTTACTAGCAGTCTGCTTAGCCTTGGCAAGGCGGTAAACGGAGTGGTGCAAGTCGTTCATGAGGTATTCGCACTTCTGGCCTTCATTTCTACGTCCGGAGCCATTTACCTTCTGTTGCGTGGCAGGTGGTGGTAGACACAAGACGGGACACGTGAGAGCAAAATTGCTGTAAACTAGCAAGGATTTTATGCCAGCCGAGGCTAATTAACTCTTCCCCCCGCCGCCACGGTATCGCGAACTACTGGCCACAAGCGCCTTACCGACGAAGAAACCTAGCCGACGGCAATTTGATAACTCCGGATCTGTTCGACGCCTCTCTTGAACATTTCCAGGCAGATATCATGTTTCCAATTCGCTACGCCGTTAATAATCAATGCTCAAGCGCTGTAATCCGCTAGTTCCGTTTTCATTTCTCGCTGTGTTTTAGTTATTGAGGTGTGCTACTACGGCTCTTGCGATCGAGGCAATTTTGCTTGATAAACGGGAAAAAAGCCTTGGCATCCGGCAGCTTAGGCACGACGACAACAGGGTTTTCGGCACCATTCACAATCTGCTGATCGAACTCCTTCAGCGTCCCTGCTCCAGGCAATCCCGCCAACGCTTCTCGCCGCAGCGATTCCGCCATGTAATCGACATCCAAGGCAATGTCAGCGGGCATTGGTTCCGTGAGTCTCAAATCTTGAGGACCGAGGTAAAGGAAGGCATCTACCAAATCTGCCATGGGTTTTTGCTCGTTCTTGGGAAACTCGTTGTACACGTTGCAGTCGCTGTCGGTCCAAATCGTTGGAGGGAAAAAGTGAGTTAACCCTAAAGCGCCAAGCCAGGTACCCTTGGCCCGCGCAAGCGATGGGGCCGGCCAGGTTGCAAATGGGCTGCTGGACAGAGTCGACAAATCCGTATCGAAGTTGGCGAGGTCGCTAATGACAAAGGTGAGGTTTGGATAGTCCTTCTCATAGATCGTCACGGCGTTGCCGGCACCGACGCCCGCTCCGTGCATCAGATGAAATAGGCCGAACAGCATAAGAGCCTTGCGATGCTTTGAGAGAACCTCTTTTTCCATCACAGAAGCGATGCTGGCATCGCGGTCAGAGAATTTGGCAATGTCCTGAGAGCTTTTGACTTGCTCCCAGTCAATGGGAGGATCGCCTGCCAGCACCCGCAGGCGCTTTCCAGGCGAGGTCTTCTGATTGATAGCGCGAACGAGAGGAAACAACTGCTCGAAGAATCCCGACATGCCGCACATCGGCTGCGTCGTGTTTCGCCACACTTTCCGTACTTCCGTGAATGGCACATTCTCTCCGGCTATATAACGGTCCAAGACGGCCTGGTACAGCGAGTTGCCGCACTCGACTTCAATGTCGTTCACCTTTTCCGCAAACGCTGGGTTGCGGATCAGCGAAAGAATAAAATCATCTACATCTTTCATCCCATGGGCTTCCGACATCCCGACGACTTCGTACTTGTCGAACGCGGCAAGAATGGCAGGTACAGCAGCTTCCGGAGTTGGTTCTGAGCCCCTCGGCTTCGTCTGCTGCTGTACTTGGGCACGGCTTATTACTGGGATCACCGCCGTTAGAAACAACAACAGGACGCAGCATAAACGAATGAATCGAGACAAGTGGGAGCTTTCGGGCCGCGCCTCGGAAAGTGTTCGGCCAATTGTCGGCTTGTCCATTTGGAGTGCTCCTGTCCGGAGTGCCGAACGAGAACATGCTACACGAGATTTATAAAAAGACTCCAAAGTAAGTGATGAGTTCCTCAATTTGTTGTAGGGGATTCAACTCTGCTTTGTGCTCTCGTCGCAAACCGCCTGATGTCGTCTGCAAAGCTCTCCATCACAGGCATCGAAACGCCAAGCTCGTGCCCGGCACCGATAATGTCTTCATAGAACGTTTTGACCTCAGTGGGGTCACCAAAAGAGTGAGCGGAACATCGCTTCGTGTATTCGTCATGCCGAAACAGCCAGCGAGTCATCCAGATGTTGACTCGTCTGCGCAGAGAGGATTTTGTGAGAAAGGGTTCTGTTTCCGGATACAGCGACAGATCAACTCCGCGCTGCCTCACCACCTGTAGGCATTCGCACACAGCACGCAGTGCTGCCGAAGTCGCTTCGGGGTCGTTCAGCATGGCATCGAGGTTCCCCGCTTGCATGAGTGCCGCCCAGAGACCACCCGTAATCGCATATTGAATCCACAGGTAGTGCAACATTTCCGAATGAAGCCGAGTCGGAATATCGGCTGACGAAAACAAGGTCTCGACTTCTCTTGCGGGTGCCGAAGGTTCGCCTTCCGGTGAGCCTATGTCTATTCCTTTCAGAGCCGCAACGAGAGTGCCCTCGGAAAAAGTGCCGCCTGCCTTGGCGTCTCCGTATACGTACCGCGCACGCGGCAGAAGGGGGTCGATGTCGTTTGTGCCGCGCCAATTCTGCGTCAGAAGCAAGAACTCGGCAGCGCCCACTAGGGGGACGACTTCTTTGAGGGTTTGCACCAACGCATAATGCTTCACGGGGACGATGACCAATTCGAAGGTGTCCCTTGGCGACACCGTTTCTGCGGTGTGCAGTCTGAACAGCCCCCGGAAGTTCCGTTTGTGTCCTTTGCGTCGGTCAAACACGTCGAGCAGTAAACCGTCACGAAAAGCAGCAGCCCTGCCCGACCGCACAAGGTGAACTACTCGATGTCCGCTTTCGGCAAGCGCCCAGCCATAGATCGAGCCAATAATTCCAGCGCCCACTACAAGCACGTCCATAGGGTCAACCCTTCGCACATTCAGTTCTTTTTCGCAGCAGCAGAGCGCATCGCTGGTTCGCCAAACGCGATACACTGTGCAATCAGCGCAAGCAACCAGATGTACCAAGGAATCGAGTCATGATAATGAAATTGCAGGATGACACACACAACGAGGAGCAGACCTCCGAGCATAATTCCCCTCCTGACGGACTGGTTTCGGTCTGAACGGCAGACTAGCACAGCAGCAAGAGTAATTCAGTGAGCGGGAATACGCTTCCTGTGCTTCAAATCACAGCATGGCACTTCCGCACACCAATATGCTTGGGCAGGTGAGCGAGACGGCTGGAAAATCAAGCTATGCTGACGCCCCGTGCAGAATTCGCCGTCGTCATTCTTGGGACGATCTTCGTGTTCAGCGGGGTTGCCGCCTGCTGTATTGCGGCGGTTCGTCGCGGTAACACGGGACGGATTCTGGCGTGGTTTGGCATCTTCAGCGCATTGTATGGAGTCCGCCTGTTTGCCGCAGTGCCTACCGCCTTTAGCTTGCTGGTCGGCCCCTTTTCGTCGAGCGCCCCGCAAATCGTATGGATCATCACCTACGTCATCATGATTCCCGCACTGTTGTTCTGGGCAGAGCTAACTGTAGGGACTTTGCGCCGTATTGCCCGGATCATGGTCATTCCCGCCTCTGCCATTGCTATCGCAGGCACAGCCTCAGTTTTGCTCCATCAATCTCCTGTCAGATTCATGCCATACAACAACGTGCTTGTAATCGGCTCGCTGCTTACCGTCGCGATAGCGAATATCGTTCCAAGTATCGGGAAACAGTGCTTGCTTATTCAAAGCCGAGTTTCGGCAGCCGGGACTCTGATTCTGGCGGCTGCGGTTATTCATGACAATTTGAACGGAACTTTTCTCAACCTTCGCAGTTATCCCTTTCTTGAGCCGCTGGCGTTTGCCCTGTTTGTGTTCTCGCAGGGGTGGGTCGCCGTAGAAAAGGTGTCCGCGGACGAACGCCGCCTGCTCTCCATCGAAGACGAACTCACTATCGCCCGTGAGATACAGGCTTCAATCCTCCCCAGTGGCATCCCCGAAGTTAGGCACCTGCGGATCAGCGCGGCTTATTGCCCGATGACCGCCGTCGCAGGAGATTTTTACTGGTTTATCGCCATCGATCCCAACCGGGCTGGTTTCTTGGTCGCCGATGTTTCAGGACACGGTGTTCCAGCAGCCCTTATTGCCTCGATGATTAAGGTAGCAATGCAGTCGGTGGTGGCCTGTGCGGATAACCCGGCATCCGTTCTACGCGGAGTGGAACGAGTCCTTTCCGGGCAGTTGCGTGGTCAGTTCGTGTCCGCAGCATACTTGTGGCTCGACACTGAGAAGCGCAAGGCGCTGTACTCGGCTGCGGGACATCCACCACTCCTGCTCTGGAGCCAAGGCAAGCTGGAGAGCATACAGAGCAACGGTCTTATTTTTGGCGTAGTACCGGAGAGCGAGTATCCAGTTTGTGAGATTTCAATCGCCGCAGGTGATCGTTTTCTACTCTACACGGACGGCTTGATTGAGCCGGAAAACATCAAGGGCGAGTCCTTTGGCGACCGTAGGCTAGAAGAAGTCGTGCGCGAGAACCAGTTGCGCCCTCCCTCCGAATTATCTGACCGATTGCTTTCCGGACTACGGCACTGGCAGACTGCACCCGCAGCCCAGCAAGACGACATCACTCTTATCGTGATCGACGTGCTTTAGAGAAAATGTCGCTCACCAGAGGAACGGTACAAGCCGAAAGAGCGTGTGGAGACAGTATTCGGCATAGCCGGGCAGTTCTTGGCGAAGGACTTTCTCTTCGTTGAGGAGCCGGAGAACGATCAAAGGGATGAGGAGGGCAAAAACAGGTAAGGCGAAGTACGAACCGAGCGCCAGCGGCGTGAATAACAACCATATCGCCGCGCCTAAATACATGGGATGGCGGACGATGCCATAGGGACCGGTGGAAATCACTCTCTGGCCAGACTCGACTCGAATCGTACTGGCTGCGAAACTGTTGCTCTTCAATGTCCAAAAGATCATCAGGCAGCCGCCGAGAACGCATGCCTCCGAAAGAATCGTCAACCACGAGCAAGTGTGACCAGCCAAATCGGTGGTCGAGACTGGAAAGCAGGAAGGCGATCAGCATAATCGCTGGGATGAAGTTCATAATGAGCTTCTGTTGGCGGACTGTTTCCTGCCTCCATCCGCCTCTCAGCCTGCGCTCGATTAATTGTGGATCGTGCCTATACAAGTAGCCAAAAGCGGAGACAGCGAAGGCAAGCATAATTATGAAATAGACCCAGCCCTGCCAAAACCTGAAGGAGCCAGCGGGAAGGAACAAAAGAGACCCCCACATAACTGGCATAAATACGAAGCGGAGGATCAATCTCGATTTGAGAGTCATCGGAAGAAACTCCCGCCATTCGACTAGCGTCCGACCCTGAATAATTGTCGCGGCGAAGCAACGGATGAGCAGTGACGTCAGTCACCCGGCTTAGGGCGGTAGCCTCACAAGGTATACCGGGCGAACCAGCAAAATAGAAAAACTTCGCCGTTGAAAACAATCGAGTTCTGACGGCTGCGGCGGAACCCTTTCTGACCAATAGTTGATTCTGCTGGGTTTGCCGCTTTTCACATCCGATTTGGTTCAGTGCCAACCGGATATTACGCAGAGGCTTGGCAGATTCTAGAGCCGTTTGATTGTCGCGAACCAAGCCGGTGCGCCGTGGTCATCGTGGTATCTCGTCTGAATCCTTTCCGGTCCGATGGCGACGACATCCCATCCATTGCGGGGGGTGAACGCTGCTCTCAGTTCTTCCTGACTGACGGGGTGCGGGCCAGTATCGGGACCATCGTCACTGAAGCACAACACATACAGAGTTCCATCGTGCTCGGTCACCGACGCTAGACTCGCCACGTATTGTGTTCGCTCGTCGCCATCGAAGGTGTGGAACAGTCCGCAGTCCAGAACCGTCTCAAACGCGCGCCCCAAACACTCCAACTGAAAGGCGTCAGCCGCAGCGAACTCAACCTCGATCCCACGGTCGGCGGCTTTCTGTCGGGCAATCGCTAGTGCCGTTTCAGCCACGTCAACGCCCAGCACCGACAATCCCAGCGAGGCGACGTGAAGAGCGTTCTCGCCGCACCCGCAGCCTGCATCGAGCACCGCTCCGGCGAATCCGCCTTTGGATGCCAAACGCACAACTGCTGGCTGCGGGTGCCCAATATCCCAAGGCGCAGGGCCGTCGTGGTACGACGCATCCCAAGGCAGTCCCGACCGGCGTTCGTGACTGGTCGGGTGCCGACCACTGAACGGGTCGTCAGCGAGGGTTCCTGATCGCTCCAACATCTTCGTCCCCTCCCTGTAACTGGTCTTATCGCTCATCGTAGCACGCCGACCCACAGGTCTTGACCACCACCCGCGCCTTAACTGGCGAGAACAGTTACAACAGGGGAATCGTATCGCATCTGGAGAAACGTAGACCCGACATCCCAATTCTGAAGCAAGCCAAAGCCGAGCACGCGAAGCTGCAATAGCCTGCCTTGAAAAGGTTCCGGTTCTTTCCGATAATCGGACTCGCCCATGCCAAAGCACACAATTAACTTCGACGCGGTGCGCAAGATCGGCTTGGCGTTGCCCGGCGTGGAGGAGAGCACAGCATACGGAGCACCCGCGCTCAAGGTTCGCGGAAAACTCATGGCGTGCGTGCCTACCCATCGCTCGGCTGATTCGAATTCGCTTGTGGTTCGCATTGACTTCGACAACCGCGCCGAACTGCTCGCAGCAGACCCGGATGTTTACTACGTGACCGACCACTATCTCGAATACGGCGCGGTGCTGGTTCGCCTGTCCCGCGTCACGCCCGATGTCCTGCGCGACCTGCTCGGGATGGCTCACAATTTTGTGACCGCACATGAGGCACGCCGTTCGCCATCGCGCAGCCGACGCAAGCCTGTCTGATTCTGGCTGGCTTCCGAGCGATCCGAGAGCGACAGACTTTATCCGTCGCTGATTCTTGCATTTGAAGTGTCTCGGCTGTGAAGTTTCGGGTTTTGAACCTTAAACTTTCGACGCTTACTCTGAACTCTCAACTCTTAACGCCGTTGCTTCTCAAGCTCCTCCACCACTCCATTCAAATCCGGATACCCCGCGCCAAACTTCCGCGAGAACCAATTTCCGCCGCGCTCTGCAATCTTCTTGCCGTCCGCAATCACCTCGAACTGACCAGTATTCCCCGGCGTAAGGACCGGCTCAATCCCCAGGCGCTTCTTGATGAGGGTCACGAGACTCGTGACCTGAACTTTGTTGTTCTCTCACGTAGGGCAATGCACGATTTCCACTTTCATTCTGTCCTCCAATCTGCCGCGTGGATTGTAGATGAAGCCCGCTTATATTGCTACGATAGGCATTGATCGTTGGGGAGAGGAACCATGACCGTCGCATCCACTACGAGCGCTAACGTTAAGCAAGCAGTGCCGTTCTTCGGCGTGACCAACATGGAAACGTCGCTGCGGTTCTATGTGGACGGGCTTGGGTTCAAAATGAAGCGAGGTCGGTGACAGGGCAGCGTTCTAACCAACTGAACTACGTCCCCACTTTGTTTTCTTACCTTTATCGGAAACCCGCGTATCTATTGGCTTTCCTCAGGTTCAATCGTTTCGCCTGCGTCGCCCATTTCAACCCCATAGAACCAAATTCCGAGGTTAATGGACACCATGGACACCAAGCTAAACCACCTTCCAAAACTGTTCTGCAGGCAAACTCAACCCAGAGCAGCTGTCCCTGCCCCGTAAATTGAATTGTAGCAGAGCGAATTCGGATCAGTACAGGTTCTGTCCCAAAGTGGCGCGGTTGAGGAGCATGTTCTGCACTACGGGCAACCGCACTCGGAACTTTCGGCGTCGACTTTCGTTGTGGCACAAGCGCTGGTGGTCGATTGGGACCGCCCGCCAGGAAAAGGCCGCCTCGAAAGCGGGTAAAAAACTCCAACGCCAACGAAAATAAAACAACTTATCTCGCCGATCGTACCCGAAAATGCCGTATGTGCGGCGAATTTTGCACCCTTCCTGCACTTTGTTGAAAATCATTTTCAATTTCAGCTTCTTCGCAACTGCTTGGCTCTTCTGTTTGTGGGCCCTAGCTTCAGCGGCGGGCGAACGCTGGGCGGGCGCCACCACGGAGTGCGCCGTTGCGCCGCCGCCGCTTTGTCGTTATCGTCGAACAGAAGGGGAGCCATGATTTTGGCCCATGTGCCACTCAGCGTAGTAGGCCAGCAGGCAGAGCAAGATGTGTGAGCGTACGCGGTCGGGCTGGCGATGGTGGAACCGGAGGACACAAACTCTAGTTCTCGTATAGCAGCACGCCCTCGGTTTCGTGCGAGTCCACCGGACGGTAGTACAGCTTGTTGTCTTCGAGGAAGACCTCGATGAACGCCGGCCGCGTGGTGATGGTGCCTTGGATCAGCGCCTCCGACAACGGATCTTCGACGTACTTCTGCAAGGCACGCCGCAGCGGACGCGCGCCGTAGCTGCGATCGCTGAGTGTCTGATTGAGGACCCACTTCTTGGCCTCGTCGGTTACGGTCATGGTGATTGATTTCTGCGCCAGATTCTGGTTCAGCTGGCTGACCATAAGCTCCAGGATCTGAATGAGGTCGTTCTCAGTCAGCGCGCTGAACAGGATGATTTCGTCCAAGCGGT
>Ga0074046_10000093_pt1 | contig 73906 bp, 68 predicted proteins | sample BogForMeECP23OM3_FD_94441 | JGI IMG/M metagenome (GOLD analysis project Ga0074046, IMG submission 94441) | Bog forest soil microbial communities from Calvert Island, British Columbia, Canada - Bog Forest MetaG ECP23OM3 | ecosystem: Environmental > Terrestrial > Soil > Wetlands ... | reverse complement strand
TTCGTAATCGACAGGTCGTGGGTTCAACTCCCACTCTCGGCTCCAGATTTTTCTAGCCCCAGGCTGCAAATCCTCGCCGCGCGTTCGTCACACTAACATTGCCTCCAATCAGGTTAGACTGGCTGCGCAGGTTTCCATCCGAAGGGAGAACCGCGATGAGCGATGGCGGAGGCGGACGTTCGGCAGGCATCGGCGTGTGGGGCTTCGGCAGCATGCTGGCCATCACACTGTCGTGGAGCGCGCACCATTCGATATTGTGGATGATCATTCATGGCGTATTCAGCTGGTTTTACGTGGCCTATTACGCGTGGATGAAATGACCCACGCGCCCGCAACATCAACCACCCCATGAGCACCAACGGAAACCGCCTGCCACCGGGGCCCAAAGGCCTGCCCATTTTTGGGATGGCGCTGGAGATCCGCAAGGATCCCCTCGGCACGCTGCAGCGGCTTGCGCGCGAATATGGCGACCTGGTCAGCTTCACCGCGATGAGCACGCCGCGGGTGCTGGTCAGCCGCCCGGAATTTATCCAGCAGTTGCTGATCATCGATCACGCCAAGCTGCACAAAAGCAAGCTCACCAAGCTGGTTGTCGCGCCGCTGCTTGGCCAGGGCCTGCTGATCAGCGAAGGCGACTTCTGGCGCCGCCAGCGCCGCCTCGCGCAGCCCGCCTTTCATCGCGCGCGCACCAACGAATATTCGCCGGTGATGATCGAGTGCGCGCTGGAGCGGGCCCACGAATGGCGCTCCGGGGAAACCCGCAACATCGCCGAAGAGATGATGAAACTGACGCTCGAAGTCGCGGTGCGCACCCTCTTCGGCACCAGCCTGGCCAGCGAATCCGTCTCCATCGGGCAGGCCATGACTTTCCTGATGCGCTACTATCTGCGGCGCGCCCGCGCTCCCTGGCACATTCCCGAATCCTGGCCCACGGCCGCGAATCGCCGCGCCCGGCGCGAATTGCAGTACATGGACGCGCTCGTCTACCGCATCATCTCCGACCGCAAAAAAGATACCCAGCCGCGCAACGATCTGTTGTCGCTGCTGATGGCGGCCATGAACGACGACGGCACCCGGATGACGGAGAAGCAGGTGCGCGACGAATCCATGACTCTTTTTGTTGCCGGCCACGAAACCACCGCGCTATCGCTTTCGTGGACGTGGTATCTCCTCAGCCAAAATCCCGCCGCCGAAGCGCGGTTGCATGAAGAGCTTCGCGGCGTGCTCGGCGGCCGCCCTGCGGGAGTCGGCGACCTCGAAAAGCTGCCGTATCTCAACGCCGTCATTCACGAATCGCTGCGGCTCTTTCCTCCGGCGTTCATGACCGCGCGCATGAACGTGGAACCGGTGACGCTCGGCGAGTACGAAATTCCGCCGCGCACCACGCTGCTGGCCTCGCAGTGGGTGATGCATCGCGACCCGCGCTTTTTCGAGCAGGCCGAGCGCTTCCTGCCGGAGCGGTGGCTCGACGGCCTGGAGCAGCGCCTGCCCCCGGGCGTCTACTTCCCATTTGGCGATGGACCGCGCCGGTGCATCGGGCAAGGCTTCGCGCTGCTGGAGACCGCGCTGGTCCTCGCCGCCATCGCCCAAAAATTCCAGTTCCGCCTGAAGCCTGGGTTCCCGGTAGTGCCTGAGCCGCTGGTGACGCTGCGACCGAAGTTTGGGATCGAGATGAAGATCGAGGCGCGGTGAAGGGGGAAGTGGCGAGTGACGAGTGACGAGTGGCGAGTGTTCCGCTCCGCTTCCTCCTGTAGTGGCCGGTCTTTAGACCGGCAACCCCCGAATCTGAATTGGTATGACCAGCAGCCCTACCCCCCTGTTTTTTCGTAAGAGACGTAGGGAAAGGGCTTGCGGTCGGGGTTTGCATGTGAGGGATCGAAAGAAGCTTCGGAAAGCGACGAGTGGAGGGCAGGGGAGTCGGAGCGAAGCGGACGGCCGGAATGGAGGGATAGGAATAGGAGAGGAACCCTGCGGCAGGCTCAGGGTTGACGTCTCTCGTTAGATGTCCCCACCCCCCACCCCTCTGTTTTGTGTATGTGCGGGAATAATTAGACTTAGGGGAGGGTCGCTCGTAGGTGCGGGAATGATTGGACTTAGCCGCGAGGGCATTTGGGGCAGGAAATAGCGAAGGGTCTAGACAAACTACTTCCCGCGCGAACCCTTCGCACAAACCACTCAGGGCAAGCATGGAGCATAGTATCGCATCGGTAACCAATAATCAACAGTATTCTGTAGTACTGGGACGATTTTTCGCTGGAAAAGTAACGGGCGGGGATCGCAAGTTGAAAGTCGAGAGTCAAAACTAGCGGTTCGAAAATTGAAGGAAACGTCCCGTCTGTCCCCGGTTTCCCCAAAGGCGGGAACTGAATGGTTCTGTTCACGACAGGGAGAATTACGGCGTCACCCAAATGACGAATGTCAGCTTGTCGCCTTTGTAGTCCCCCGTGACTTGCCAGCAGCCGAGCGTCGGAAAGAAAACGCCACTCATCATCGACGAATGGTCACGCAACCCCGCAGCGTTGGCGTGGTCATCGGTCCTAAGCGGGGAGGAAGCAGAATCCAAACGTTTGCCTGTGACCGTAAGTTGCGGCGGATTCTCCTTGCGCCAGTCGTAGCCCTCTCGCCACCATTGGAGCTTCTGTCTGAAAGAGGTATCGGTGGGTTCGTAATGCGGTAGATGGCCCCATGTTCCGTTTTTTGGTAGTTGAATCCACAATTTTTCGCTTCCGAACCAAAAACCATCGGGGCTGACCTCGCTCGGGTATGGTGAGGGCGGCACAAAGGGTTTTCCGGGCGGCAGCGTAACCGGGCAAATCTGTGGCACAGCCTCTGCGATTGTTGTCGTGCCTTCCGTCTGCGCTCTCGGCGATTCTTCTATCAGCCGTTTGGCAATCCGAGCTTCTGCCAACCCTAGAACCTTTTGGATATCGCCGAACGTAGTGGTTGGGTCGTTGTTGTAATCCATCAGCCGATGTTCGTAGTTCTTTCGGTTCGGTGCGATTTCGTCAACCACGAATCGGGCTTCCTGCATTGCAGCCCCGCGATGTTTAAAATTGCCGCTCACTTCATCGGTGGCCTTTTCCAAAGCGCAATAAAGACTGAAGGTCTGGGCCTCCGCTGGACAGTCCCGGGTGTCGGCGCGGTTCCATTTTGATGGCGAATCGAGAATTTCCCGTGCTCGCTGGATAATCTTTAAGTCGGCCTTCGTCACAGGGGGCCGTACTTCCGGGTCCTCATCGGGAGGTTTAGCAGTGTTGTCGGAAGCGGTCTGCGCCACAACTGACGATGGCGCGGCAAGAATCATTGCAACCAATGACGCGCGCGACAAAAGTACTCAGAGGATGTGGGTTGAAAACTTTAGGCGCTGGCTCATAAGAATGCCGCCTTCGCAGATGTTACACCCAACGGTGGTAGGTGGGCGAGGGAGAGTTCACCCCGTTATCGAAACCATTCAAAACGAAAGCAGCGGCGGAGAAGGCGCGTTTAAAACTGCCGGAGCGGGAACGGCGGGAGGTTGGGATGGGAGTGGTTCGAATAGCGAAATAGCGCTCACTTGAGCCGTCTGTCGAAATAGTGCAACAGAGTTCGTATGGCGTTGATCGCAAGCATGGCTTCTGGTTCATCGAGGAGCGGGTTGGGGTGCGCCAGAGTCTTTTTATTCCGCACTGGATTCAGGGCGTCAATTATCTGTGCCATTCCACGGAAAATCTGCACGGTCATCTGCTGTGCATCTGGGTCACTGACTTTAAGTGCTGGATGGTGTCTGCGGATTGCAGCAAACAAACTTGTGATGCTGGCCTCATCATCCTGAACAATAAATTCCCGTTCTCAGATTGCTTCAAGATAACCATGTAATGCTGTATGAACTCTGTCGAGCGCGTTCGCGGGTCCGCTTGTCCGAATGAGAGTTTCCGCATCGGTCAACGCGGCTTCCACTACGGCAGACGTAACCACTAGCCCGTCCGGTGCCGCGACGCTACGCACATCCCCGCCCACATCCAACTCGACGGCAATAAAACGGATGGGTCTGCCCAGTTGTTCGAGTGCGTTTGCAATGTCGGGGTAGGCGTGGTCGTGTAGATATTCGTTGTGATCGTTTTCGCGCTCAAGTTCGGTATACGCTTCAATATCGGCTTTGTAATAGAGAAGTTCAAACTCATCCCCAAATCCATTGGTGCCCCGCCACAATTCGTAAGGAGTATCTTTCAAATGATTGAGGCTGCCGTCGTAACAGAAACGTCCCTTCATTAGTCGAAGAGCGTTTCGGCGCAGGGCTTCCCATTCGACTGTCGGCACGCGCTCGACGGGCTTGATGTCGAGTGCACTCTTCGGTGAGCGGGTAAACAATCGCAGCATGTAAAGAGTTTATCAGGTGGACAACATCGGACCCAAAAGCTGGGGCCGGGGTCCCCACGAATGACCGGGTGGGTTGGAGGGTACCCCCTGCCGGGTGCCGGGGGTGTCCCAAAAGTTTAGAGAAGGGAAGTTGCTAGGCACGTTGGAGCCGCGTGGAAAGAGGAACCATGGGGACAGACGGGATGTTCCTTTCGAATTTATCAAGCTGCTCAAATGCAAGAAAACTTTCCGTCTCCATAGTCGAAACTGCGCAAGATAGTGAACGTCTTCTGGGTCGAGCCTTCCTTCAAGTGCGGGATCAGAGGAACGGGGACTATTTTCGGTGCGCGAGCGGGATGTACGTGTCGTTTGACAGCACGTCGGTGTCGGGTGAGGGCGAGGTTGGCTCCGCCTTGGGCGGCGGAGCCGCCAGTAAGCGCGGCATGAAAACGCTGTAAAAGGCCCCCACGTAGCCATATTTATGGACATGGCATTGCTGTTTCCAAGTAAGGTTGTCGAGTGTCCAGTCCATGGCGGGAGGTTAGCACCTGCGGATGTCGGTCAGCGATAGTACGTTGCCGCCGGGACGCGCTTATCGGGCACTTTGGCTCATCACTGGTCTGTCATTTCTGCCAATAGCCGCCCAACCTTGGGTGAAAGCATACGCGACTTCAACACTGTCCCTGCTATTCTTGTTCGAGAGGAATCCCATGAGATTAGCTGTTCTCGGCCTTTTGGTGTCCGCCATGCTCCCGTCCGTGGGCGTCGCCCAGCAGGGTCCCGTCTTCACCATCACCCCGGAAGAAAGCGACGTTAAATTCTTCGTGAAGGCCTCGGTGGCCATCGACGGCAAGTTCAACAAGTGGGACGCCACGCTGACCTTTCCGTCCACCGCCGCCGAGTCAGCCGCACTCGACATCAAACTTTATGCCGACTCCGTGAATACCGGAAGCAGTATGAAGGACGGCAAACTGAAGAGCAAAGATTTCTTCAATGCCAAAGAGGACCCGTACATTACGTTTCATTCAAGCAAAGTTACACAGACAAGTCCCAACACTTTTGACGTGCTGGGGACGTTTACCATTCGCGGAGTATCCAAGCCCGAAACGCTGAACCTTACGCTTGCCGGCAAGGGGACAGGCGAGGGCACCATTAAAGGGACAATGGCCTTCGACCGTAAGGAATTCGGGATGAATAGCGGCATTCCGTTCATCAAGATCGCCGACCGTGTCGAGGTAAATGTCGTCCTCAAAGCCCATAAGGTCAGCGGGCCTCCGTTGGTCTATAAAGAATGACGAGGCTGAACAAGCAGACGTACCGGGGGACGGATGGTTCTGAAGCCGGATAGTCAGGAGAATTGCGCCGCTTCCAACGGCAAGAATTGTCCAGCCCTGATAACCGTACGACCGATGGAATCCGCATCCAGCAGAGGACAGGATGCTCGCCTAGCACTTTAGAGACGCCCAATCTGCAGCAGCCTTCTGCCAACCAAGAGGTACCAGGTCATGAGCGAAAGTCCGCCACCAACGGCAATAACCATCCCCACGCCGGGCAACCTCCGTTCGAAGGCTAAGATGATTTCAACGACGAGTAGCAGCACATTCCCAAGAATTCCGGCGTAAGCGGTCACTTTGCTGAAGACCGCGCCTCTTAGCATGACTGCGGAGATGACCAGGCACGCGAATTCTATGAGGGGAAGACCAGCACGGCCTTGCCCCTCAGCAAGCATCGCCTGTCCTGCCCCGAGGAATAGAGATCTCTGAGCGTCTGTCGTAGCGCTTGCGTATTGGCCGCTCAGGGAAAGCATAGGGAAAGCCCTGCTGCTTGCGAGATAGACCGCTATCCCCATGAAATAAAGGATCGCGCCGAACGCAACGTAAGCTTCGTTGCCTCGCCGGAGAACGGAGTGGATGGCTAGAATCGTCGGCGCTAAGAGAGCGGCTCCAATGAGATTCAAGAGGCCCAGGTTGCGGAGACCAATAAACCAATGATTCTGAAAGAGTGTGAACCAGTCGACTACGCTCACGGTCCGCTGCGACGCGTCTGCCACTCCGGAGAGGTAATCGATTGCGATTTCGGCGAGCGGCACCAGTACAGCAATGAAGGCGGTGATTGCACCGACTTTGTAGAAACCTCTCCAGCCGGACTCCGCTGTTTCGGCATCCGTTAATTGTTTTAGTTCCGAGTTCGACAAATAGGTAATCCGACCTCTCGGCTGTGCCAAATCATTTTACGATCTTTGCGGGTTCGCCTCAGGCACGGCAGTTTTTCGACGAATCGGCAGGCGGGAAATGACGCCTGCGCCGGGTACTCCAAACCGTCAGGGCCGGCACTAGCATCAGCAACCCGGCGGCGATATAGATGTTCTCAAGCCACTGAAACTGCGGAGTATTCTTCGCGCCGCGCGGCCCGGTCTACGTCGGCAGATTAAGCTTCACTACTGCCCGCTGCGGTGACCTGGGTCACACGGGCTGATTGGATGACTGCGTCGGCTCCTCTTCCCAAGTAGACTTGGTAGCGTTCGACGACCAAGTCTCGGAAAAAGGAGCCGAGAGATGATTATTAGAGGTTGTGATTTCCACACGCGCTATCAGCAGATTGCCATGGCCAACGATGAAACAGGCGAGTTGCTTCTGGAACGGCGGCTGGATCACCAGAGCGGCGAGGCACACGAGTTCTACCGGAACTTGCCTATTCCGGTGGATGGGGGCATCGAATCGACGGGTCCCATACATCGTTCCAGTACCCAGATTCATGTGAATAGTATCAACCTAGCTAGGTGGGGCGATTTATGGTTTGTAGTAGTGCTCAAAGCCTGACTAGGATAAGGTTGCGAATCGGATAGGCAGGCCACACCGGAAGGAGAAAAATTCCGATGAAGTACACCTTAATTATTGCAGTCCTGGCGCTTGGCGCGAGTCAAGCGATTGCCAAACCAATAACCCGCACTTTCCCGCAATCATGCACGGTCGTGTTCCCGGCCGCAGAAAAGCTTGGGAGTGAGAAACCGTACAAAATGCAACTCGATAGCAAGACCGACATGAACTTAATCGTCGAGACAGGTTCCTTTTGGAAAGCTGGCGCTGCGCAAATCATCGTGAGGTTTGTTCAGGACCCTGGCGGAACCTGTACAGTGACTGATAACTCGCCATACTCTGGCGTGCGTCGCAATGGCACCGTATTCCTGGACCGCCTGGAAAAAATGCTGGCCGAAGCGAAGCCAGAACCCCAAAAGTAAAGTTGCGCGGGTGGCCCGGATCTCCGCCGCCCGAAGTCGACGGCTTCCCATCAATCAAACGAGCAAACCCTCGCCTACGCATGAATGAAAATAACGCGGAGTGTGCCCCGTCCTTGGGGTGTTGGCCCACTCTTTGTGGGTAGAGGCTGCGTGTGTGGGGCTACGGACGTTCTAGGATTTCACAAAAACATAACGGCTAAAGGCACTTTTGAAAACATGAGTTGACCCTTGCGTTGGGGCGGGCATATTGTTCTGCCCGGACGTTGCGTTTGCGCGGGCGGAATGTCCTCATTTTCCCGCGGGGGGGTGGCTATGAGGAATTTACAGATCGACGAGTACGCTCAGATGGCGAGAGGGGAGCGCTCGAGGGAAACGGTGAAGCGGTGGAGCTCACCTTCGCCACTGCCGCGAATCCTCGCGCTGCTCTGGTTCCTGGTGGCGCTGGTAACTTTGCTGGCTGGGCCTTGCGCTGCGCAGACGCCGGGAGAGTTACAGAAGGAGCTGCTGCAAATGAGGGCGGACTACGAGTCCAGGATCGCGACCCTCGAGAAGCGCATCACTCAGCTGGAGGCGACGGCGACCTCGGCAAGCGCCGCAGCAAAGGCGTCCGCAATCGCCGCGCAGACCGCTGCCGCGCCGCAGAGCGCCGCAGCGACTCCGACCGCGACCGGCGCGGCGCAAAAGGTGGCCCAGGACACGTGGAAATCCTTCCAGCAAGGACAGGCCGAAACCGCGGCATTGCAACAGCAAGTCGGCTCCGGGCTGGAATACGATCAGTTGCGCGACGCCGAAGTGCGCATCAAGAATCTGGAGGCGGATAATAAGGCGTTCGAATTTCACGGCTACCTGCGCTCCGGCTACGGCCTGAATGGAAATGGCGGGCAGCAAGTGGCGTTCGAAGCGCCGGGGGCGGGCGCGAAATACCGGCTGGGCAACGAAGCGGAAACTTACGCGGAACTGATTTTCGCCAACAACTGGCTGAACCCGACGCACGAAGCGGGCAAGGCGTGGTTCCGCACGGAAATGATGGTGGAAGCGGATACCAGCAACTCGTCAAATTACGATTCCAACGACAAGTTCCGCTTCCGCGAGGCGTTCGTGCAGGCGGGCAACGTGCTGGAATTTCAGCCGGACGCCAAGTTCTGGGCAGGAGAGCGCTACTATCGCCGGCAGCACATCGAGATTGATGATTTTTACACTCTGGACATGAGCGGATATGGCGGCGGTGTGGAGGACATCAACGCCAAGATCGGACACATGGCGGTTTCGTATCTGGCGGGGGCCAACCAGAGCCTGGTCACGCCGAGCGGGGCGCTGGCCAAGAGCAACATTGACGTGCGCATTTATGACATGAAGGCGCTGGCCGGGCGTTTCAGCGTCTGGTACAACTGGGCCGCCGCCAAGGGTGGGGTGTCGAACGGGACGCTGTACAACAGCACGCAGGGCAATGCGTTTGGCTTTCAGTATCTGCGGCCGGAATTCTTCGGGGGATACCACAAATTCACTTTGCAGTACGGCACCGGGGCAGCGAGCAATTTCAGCACCTCGATCGACACGCCGACGCCGTATCTGCAGGATTCGCGGACGTTCCGCATCACTGAACAGGTGCTGGTGCAACCGAATAAAAGCTGGTCCATGATGCCGATATTCCTGTACCAGCGGTATAAGGACGGAAATCCGGCGCATGGCGTGGATACCTGGGTCTCGTTCGGCGTGCGGCCCATCGTCAATTTCACGGACCACGTTTCGCTGGCGTTCGAGCCGGGCATTGACCACACCACCAGCGGGCAGAATCTCTACAGCGGGTGGCTGGCGAAATCCACCATCGCCTTGCAGATTGCCAGCGGGAGGGAGTTCTTCAGCCGGCCCGTGCTGCGCGCGTTTTTCACTTACGCGAACTGGACGGACGGCTACAAGGGATTCGTCGGCGGCATCCCGTATCAGAATCAGAATGCGGGGATATCGTTCGGGGTGCAGGCGGAATCGTGGTGGTGATGCGGCGGAGGAATTAGCCCGCGCCGCAGGAAAGTGTGGGCATAGGAGAAGACACTCCCTCTTGCAGCGCGGGGAAAGTGTCAGACTCCCTGATAGACCAGGGCGAGGAATCTGGCGGGGTTCATGAAACCCTGGCCCCATTCGGCGTCGGTGCGGGCGCTGGGCTTGGCGGCGATGATTTCCTGCAAGGATTTGCCCTGCTTTTTGAGGGCGGCAACTTTTTCGCGGATATCGGCGAGGACGTCGCGGAAAAGAATCAGGTCGGCCTTGCCGCTGACGGCGCCGTGGCCGGGAATGACGATTGTTTTGTCGGTGACTTTGGCGATGTTGGCTTCGGCGGCGCGGATCTGTCCGTCGATGCTGCCGCCGGTGGAGTAGTCGATGAAGGGATAGTAGCGATTCCAGAAAGTGTCTCCGGTATGAAAAACGTCGGCTTCGGTAAAGTGGACGGAGATATCGGAGTCGGTGTGCGCGGGCAAGTAGTGCTTGAGGACCAGAGTGGAGCCGTTGGCGTGCACGGTGTAGTCTTCCGCGAAGACGGTTGAAGGAATCGCACCCGCGGGAACGGCCGGGAACGTGTAGTGCCAACCTTCGACGCGCGTGTCTTTCAAAAGATGCTTGCGGGTGTTTTCCTGGGCCAGAATGCTGGCGCCGGCCTGGTGCACCCAATCGTTGCCGCCGGTGTGATCGAAATGCCAGTGGGTGTTGATCAATTGCTTGATGGGATCAGCGTTGATGCCGGCGATGGCGGCGGAGACGTTTGGACGCGCGGTGACGATTTCCGCATCCACCAGCAGCTTTCCGTCGGGGCCGGTGAGCACCGCGATGTTTCCGCCCGGACCCAAAAGCACGCTGATGTTGCGGCGAAGAGTTTGCACGGTGATCTTTGCGGTGGCGGCTTCTTTAAAGGCATCGGCAACCAGATGGTCTTCCTCGGCGAAGAGGACGCGCGGCGCGAAACATGCGGAGGCGAAGGTCAGGCCTCCGGCAGCGAGAAAGTGCCGGCGCGAAATTTCGGATGAGCATGTGGTGGCCATGGGCTGCTCCTTTTTCTGTTTTTGTTGGGATTATCCGGCGCTCTCCGTATCTGGGGACTACAGCAAGCCTGGACCTGGGCACTGTTTCAGGTCTGAATAAACTAGCTGGCTTTGCGCTTTTTGTCAGGTGTATTATTCCCGCTCAGGCTGTACCCGCCCAACTGAACGGTCCCGAACGTCTCGAGCAAAAACTAATCGCGAAAACAATCCGGAGGAAGCTATGAGCAACGTTGGCGCTGCCCCAACAAAACAGTCCGCCGTGCATTTCAATACCACACGCATAAACGATCTCGACATTTTTTATCGGGACGCGGGTCCCAAAGATGCGCCGGCAATCCTGCTGCTGCACGGATTCCCGACTTCTTCGAACATGTTCCGCAATTTGATTCCGCGGCTGGCCGGCTCGTTCCGCTTGATTGCCGCCGACTATCCGGGTTTCGGGCAGAGCAGCATGCCGGATCACAAGAGCTATGCCTACACGTTCGAAAATTATGCCGACATCGTGGACAAGCTGGCCGAGCAGTTGGGCGTCAGCAAGTATTCGATGTATGTGATGGACTACGGCGCGCCGGTTGGCTATCGCCTCGCATTGCGGCATCCCGAGCGGGTGCAGGCGCTGATCGTGCAGAACGGAAATGCCTACGACGAGGGGTTGCTGGCATTCTGGGACCCCATCAAGAAATATTGGAACGACGCCACGCCCGAGAATCGCGCCGGGCTGCATTTCCTGGTGGAGCCGAAAGCAACGCGCTGGCAGTATGAAAATGGGGTCAGCGACCTGACGCTGTTGGACCCAACTACCTGGGCGTTGGATCAGATCGGACTGGACCGCCCGGGGAATCGCGATATTCAGATGGACCTCTTCTACGACTACCGCACGAATGTGCCGCTGTATCCGGACTTTCAGAATTTCTTCCGGAGCCATCAGCCGCCCACGTTGATTGTGTGGGGCAAGAACGATTTCATTTTTCCGCCGGAAGGCGCCGCTCCTTACAGCCGCGATCTGAAAAATCTGGAAACCCATCTGCTGGACACCGGACACTTCGCTCTGGAAACGCATGGGGAAGAGATCGCCAGCCGCATCGAAGGGTTTCTCTCGCAAAACAAGTTAGCCCGTTAAGTTAAAATGCCTGATGGACGCCGCGGGCTGGCCGACGAGCCGGCCTGCGGAGCATTGGAAGACGATGGCTTACGATTTCGGATCGCTGGTGTTCACGCCGGCCGTCAAGGCTTTGCAGGAACGGTACGGCAGCCGCAAACAGTATGCGCGAAGGGAGGAAGCGGGCAGCTCCACGGGCGGCAAACCCGCGGGTCTTGGCCCGGAGGAACGCGAGTTTCTCGGCGAACGCGACAGCTTTTATATGGCCAGCCTGGGCGCAACAGGTTGGCCGTATGTGCAGCATCGCGGCGGCCCGAAAGGCTTCCTGAAAGTAATCGACGAGCACACGATTGCGTTCGCGGATTTTCGCGGCAACAAGCAATACATCAGCACTGGCAATTTGCTGACCGACGGCCGTGTGGCAATCATCATGGTGGATTATCCCAGGCAGTTGCGGCTGAAAATTCTGGGACACGTCGAGATTTTCGAGGGAGAAAAAGCGAAAGAGTGGCTTGAAAAGGTCCGCGACCCCGAATACAAGGCAGCGACCGAACGGGTGTACGTGATTCGGGTGGAGGCCTTCGATTGGAATTGCCCCCAGCACATCGTTCCGCGTTACACGGAGGAAGAAATTCGCGAGGTGCTGACGCCGGTGGAAAAACACACGCGCGAACTGGAAGTGGAAAATGAGAAGCTTAGGAAAGAGGTCGCTCGGCTGAGCGGCAAGAATCCGGACCGCTAGACAGCCTTCTCTGGCCCGCAAGAAGCCCACCGGCGTGGCTGGCCGGGGCGCCGGACCGCAGCGGGGACCATGGCGTACCTTTATAGCAACATGGATTTAGCGATATAGGGGCAGAACGGCCCGGGCAGCTGCTTGCGGATGGAGATTTTGGCGCTGAGCTTGCTCGAAATTTTTCGGTTGTCAGTTGCCTGGGAACGTGGCATTGTCTCCCCGCCGGGCAACCGGGACACAACGGAGTTCCCATTCACAGATTCCAGGGACGGGTGTACGAGTGCGCGGTGGACGGCCAATCAAATCCACAAATGCGGGCCGCGGAAAGGGCCAGCCAAAGTCGCAAATGCTTTTAAAGCTGGAGCTGAAGAGCAATCCCGAGGCCCTGTGTCTGGTACGCGCGGCGATTGAACGAGCCGCCGAGGTGCTGCAATTTCCCGATACCGATACGCGCGCGATCGTGCGCTCGGTTGACGAGGCCCTGGCCAACGTGATGCGCCATGCCTACCGCGGGCGCGCCGGGCTGCCCATCGAAATCAGCTGCCACAAGCTGGACTCGGCCACTACCAAAGAACACCACGCGGGTATGGAAGTGATCTTGCAAGATCAAGGGCTGGCTCTGGATCCCGCCAAGTTGAAGGGACGCGCGCTGGACGACATACGACCCGGAGGCTTGGGCTTGCATTTCATCAACCAGAGCATGGACGAGGTTGAATTTAGCCGCAAGAAGGGCAAGAATCAGCTACGCATGGTGAAGTATTTGGTTCCGGCACCGCAGCAAGCGGGATCCCAAGGAGAATAGAACGTGCAGATCGTGGCTCGACTAGCGACCGATGGCACCATCCTCGATATCACCGGGGACATTGATCTGGCGCACTCCCCCGCCATGCGTAAGGCGTTGCTTGAGGAGATTCGTGAGAAGAAAACTCATAAGGTTTTTCTGAATCTGGAGAAAGTCCGCTACATTGACAGTTCCGGCATCGCTTCGCTCGTCGAGGGCCTCAAGGCTTCCCGCGACATGGGCTCCCGCCTCATCTTATTTGGCCTTAGCAAGACCGTCCGTGAGGTGATGGAGCTGTCGCGTTTGCAGAAGATTTTTGAGATTCACGATAGTGAAGCGCAGGCGTTGGGTTCCTAGCGTCTGAGGCGAAATTGTCCCCCGTAAAGGTAGCCGGATAACGTGGCGCTCTTTGAACAAGTTGGCAGCACTGTCGAAGGTGGACTGGCATACGTCGGTTCGCTGACGGCGCTTGCCTGGCGAGCCGCGTATTTCACGTTCATCGGGCCATTTCAGGGCAAGCCGCTGCGATTTAACCGCGCGGTTTCGCAGACCATGGAAGCGGGTGTGCGCGCGCTGCCAATCCTTTCGTTGATCACGTTTTTTATCGGCTTGATTCTGGCGCTGCAGGCGGCTTATGAGTTGCGGCGGTTTGGTGCGATCAGCTTTGTGGCCAGCGCGGTGGCGATTTCGATGACCCGCGAACTAGGGCCGCTGATTACCGCCGTCATCGTGATTGGGCGCTCCGGCTCGGCGTTCGCCGCGGAACTCGGAACCATGCGCGTGTCCGAAGAGATTGACGCGCTGGAAACCATGGCCATTGATCCGGTCGGGTTTCTGGTGGCGCCGAAGTTCGTGGCCATGATTGTGATGCTGCCGTGCCTGGTGATCTGGGCCAACTTCATGGGCATTCTGGGCGGGTCGATTTTTGGCGTGCTGCAGGCCGATTTTACTTTCTGGCGCTATATCCTCGCTTCGCTCGACGCGCTGTTCATGCGCGACGTCCTCACCGGCCTCGTCAAGAGCCTGATGTTCGGCGCCACCATCACCGCGGTGGGCTGCCTGGAAGGTTTGAACACCACCGGCGGCGCGGAGCAGGTTGGCCGCTCCACGACCCGCGCGGTGGTCATGTCTATTTTTCTTGTGATTCTGGTCGACCTTGTCTTTACAATGCTTTTCTATTTCCTGGGTGAGCACTAAAAGCGATGGCGAAACTGGTGGAAAAACTGGCGGTCGCGGAGCCGTTTGAGGGCCCGATGATCTCGATCCGGGATCTGCGGGTCAGCTATACCGGCAGGGAAATTCTGCACGGGATTACGTTCGACGTGCAGCGCGGCGAAACGTTGGTCATTCTCGGGGGCTCCGGCTCCGGGAAGAGCACACTGCTGCGCACGCTGGTGGGGCTGGAAAAGCCCACGTCCGGCGAAGTGTGGATTCGCGGCAAGAATTTCGTCGCCATTTCCGATGGCGAACGCGACGCCATCCGCACCCGCCTGGGCATGTCGTTTCAGGGCGGCGCGCTTTTCGGTTCGATGACCGTGGGAGAAAACGTGGCCTTGCCGCTCATCGAGCACACCAAACTGGAGCCATCCACGGTGGAGATCATGGTGCGCTTGAAGCTCGATCAGGTGGGACTCTCGGGCTTTGAGGATTTTCTTCCTTCGCAACTCAGCGGCGGAATGAAGAAGCGCGCCGCGGTCGCGCGCGCCCTGGCCATGGATCCGGAGATTCTCTTTTTCGACGAGCCTTCCGCGGGCCTGGACCCGATTATCGCCGCGGGTATCGATCAGCTCATCCTGGATCTGAAAAAAGCGTTCCATATGACGATTATCGTCGTCACCCATGAACTGGCCAGCGCCTTTCTGATTGCCGATCGAATGGTATTGATCAACAAGGGCGATGTGGTGGCGCTGGGCACCACGGAAGAGATGAAGAACAGCAAGCATCCCAAGGTTCGCCAGTTTCTGGACCGCATTCCGGAACCCGCGGTCGCCCAGGAACTGGATTATCTTCAGATGCTGACCGAGCCCTCCACAAAATCTGGAGAAGGCCGTCAGGGGAAGAGCAGGTAGAGATGGAATCAAAACGCGAGCACGTGTTCGTCGGACTGTTCGTCATCATCGCCGTGGGGCTGTTGATCGCCACAGTCTTTTCGCTGTCAGGGGCGCTGGCCGGTCAGGCTCTCCACTTTCACGCCAAGTTCCGCAACGCGGCGGGTCTCGAAAGGGGAGCCACGGTGCGCTACGAAGGCGGCCCAAAGATTGGTCGGGTCGAGAAAGTCCAGATAGATCCCAAGGACGCCACGTTGATGGACATGGAATTCAGCGTGAAAAGCGAATTGCCGATCAAGACGGACAGCCGCGTCGCCATCCTCAGCTTCAGTCCCTTAGGCGACAATCACCTCGAAATCAAAGCTGGCTCTGTCGGCGCACCCCGGGCGGCCGAAGGCGCCATTCTCCCCGCCGATCAATATGTTGGGTTCAACGATCTCACCGAACAGTTCAACAAAGTCATCCCGCAGGCCCAGGAGCTCATGGGCAATCTCAACCAGCGGGTCAAGGAGTTGAGCGTCACCATCGCCCGGGTCAACGATTTGCTTAACGATCAGAATCGCTCCAATATCTCCGCCAGCGTCTCCGACCTCCGGGGCATGTTGAACGAAAACCGCCCGGTGATCAAATCCGCGCTACATAATGTGAACGGCGCCAGCGCCAAAATCGGTCCGTTGCTCGATGATCTGAAGAAAACCTCCGATCAGGCCGACGAAACACTCAAAAAGGCCGACGCCATGATCGGTGAAAACCGTGAGGATCTCCGCGCTTCCATCATCAAGTTGCGCGAAGCGCTGAACAACGTCACCAGCATCACGCATCGCGTGGATCAGACGCTCGACGTCAACGAGGAAGCCATCGACGAACTGCTCACCAACATGCGCGCCGTTTCCGAAAACCTCAGGGAGTTTACAGACATTATCAAGACCCGGCCGTCCGAACTCATTCGTTCCACCAGCCCCCGCGAGCATAAACCCGGAGAGCATCCATGAGACTAATCGATTACAGCAGTAACCGAAGGCCAGCGATTCCTGGAGGCCACCAGCGAAGGGGCGTGGTTTGCGCGGCGATGGCCGGCGCGGCGCTGCTGGCCGCGGGCCTTTGCGGCTGCGGCAGCGCCAAACCCGTCAAGTATTACCAGCTGACCCACCCGCCCACCACTTCGCTGGCGGCGTCGCCGGCGCCGCTCGACGCGGCGCTGCTGGTCCGCTTGTTTCAGACCTCGCATCTCTACCGCGAAGATCGCATCGTCTACGGCTCAGATACCGTGCAAGTGGGAATTTACGAAACGCAGCGGTGGACGGAGCCCCCGGTGGAACTCCTGCAGGACGCTCTGGCCCGTGGGCTGCGTTCCTCGGGGAAATTCAAAGCGGTCACCACGCTGCGCAGCGATGCCGCCGCCGGGTTCGCCCTCGTCGGACATCTCTACGATTTTCGCGAAGTGAGCACTAACGGAATCGCGGCCAGGCTCAACTATGACGTGGGACTCATGGACTTGAAACAGAGCAAGGTCTTCTGGAGGCACACCTACACCCACGACGAGCCAAGCACTGGCGGAGAGGTCGCCGATTTGGCCGCCGCCATGGACAGGAACGTCCAGCGCAGCGTCCAGGAAGTGCAGGACGGCGTGCTACAAGCGATTTCCAGTTACACCCAGAAATAATTCCTCCGAACGTAGCGGCTAACTTTAAGTAGCCTCGGAGGAACGCCAATCGGGAGATTCATCCCGCATAACCCGCGGGATGGAGAGGACGTGGCGTTGCGGGTTCCGTCCAAGCCGCCATTGCGACTTAAGGCTCACTCTGCATTCCCCTTTCCCCAGCACAATCCGGCGGTTCGCTTTACAATAAATCGAGGAGCTCATTCGCATGTCTTCTTCTGCCACCAGCGGCAACAAATCCGCGGCCGCGCCACCGGCTAAAGCCGCCTTCGACTTTCTCGATCTGCGCGCGCAATTCGCCACCATCCGCGAGGAAGTGCTCGAAGCCGTCACCAAAGTCTTCGAATCTCAACATTTCATCCTGGGTCCCGAAGTAAGACTCTTTGAAGAAGAGGCCGCGGCAAAATTGGGCGCCAAGTTTGCCGTCGGCTGTGCTTCGGGTACCGACGCCCTGATATTGTCCCTGCTCTCCGCCGGGATCGGCCCGGGCGACGAAGTCATCACCACCCCGTTCAGCTTTATCGCCACCGCCGGCTCCATTGCCTACGTAGGAGCCAAGCCGGTCTTCGTGGACATTGACCCGGTTACCTACAACATCAGTCCGGCGCTGATCGAAGCCGCCATCACTCCAAGAACCCGCGCGATCATGCCCGTTCATCTCTTTGGCCTGCCTGCCGACCTGGATACCATCCTGGCCACCGCCAAAGCCCACAATCTGGTGATCATCGAAGACGCTGCCCAGGCCATCGGCTCGCGCTACGCCACCCGATTTACCGGAACTATCAGCGATTACGGCTGCTTCAGCTTTTTCCCCTCGAAGAATTTGGGAGGCGCGGGCGATGGCGGCCTGATCACTACCAACGACCCGGCCGTTGCCGAGCGGCTGCAGATGCTTCGGGTCCACGGCAGCAAGAAAAAATATTTCCACGAAATGATCGGCACCAACAGCCGCCTGCATGCTTTGCAGGCCGCGGTCTTGCGCGTGAAGTTGCGTCACCTGGACGCCTGGCAGCAGGGAAGGCAGAATCGCGCCGAGCGTTACCGCCGCCTTTGCGAAGCCGCCAGTCTTTCTTCTTTCATCGCCGTTCCCCCGCGGCCGCCCGCAAAATTCGAGCACGTCTATAATCAATTCACCATCCGCACCGCTCACCGCGATGCGTTGAAGGCCTATCTCCACGCCGCGGGGATTCCCTCTGAAATCTACTATCCTCTTTGCATCCACCTCCAGGAAGCCTTCGCCTTTCTCGGCCACACCCCCGGCGACTTTCCGGAATCCGAAAAGGCCAGCAGGGAAGTGCTCTCCCTGCCCGTTTATCCGGAGCTTCCGGATGCCCAGCAAGACCGCGTAGTCGAAACCATAGCCGCCTTCCGCGCAACCTTGTAGGCGCTGGGCTTCAGCCCAGCCAGCCCTCTTTTTGGAGTGCGGAAGCTCAGCTTCCGCTTTTGCGACCTAACAGTAAAAACAAAATTTTCAGCGAAGTCACTTCCCGCGCTCCGTTCACAATCCACCCGCTGCAATTTGCAGCACCGCCGTTGTATTTTCTATCGGTGATTTCACCACCCACAACTTCACTGTTTTCTGTCGCTTAGCGATACAGGCAGGCGAAACTGAATCTTTCCCTGTTGCGAACTTCATCTCTCTCCGTTCGTTCATTCCGCTTCGATGGCCTCGAAAAATTCGCCTCATCGCAATTTCTCTTTGCGAATCAGCAACTTGAGTTCGCGCTCCGTCTGCGCAGCCGATTGGCCAAGCGATTGCCTTTAGGTAGTGCGAAGTTCAGAAGCAAACAAGGCCAGGAAAAAAGGCCACAGGAAAAAAGAAAGACACCGGAGGTGCTTTATGACCGTTATTCTTATGCTCGCGATGTTCGTCACATTTCTCGCAATCGACTATCTGAGAAAAGGCAAGGAAGTGGAAACGACCGAAGCCGCGGAGGAAGCCATCCCGGCTTCTCCTCGTTTGCAACCCAAGTATGTCGCTGGTTTTGAACTCGCCGAAAACCGCAGTTATCATCTGGGACACACTTGGGCGCTGCAGGAGAGCCCCACCCTGGTCCGCGTTGGCCTCGATGATTTTGGAGCGCGGCTGGCCGGCAAAGTGGACGCAATCGTTCTCCCGAAGCGCGGGCAGTGGCTGCGCCAAGGGCAGAAATTCGCGACGCTTCTCCGCGCCGGGCAACAGGTGGACCTGGTTTCCCCGGTGGAAGGCGAAGTGACCGGTATTAACGATGCGCTGCTCAGCAACACAGCGGCCGCCAACACCGATCCTTACGGCCAAGGCTGGTTCGTATCTGTTCTTTCCCCCGACCTGAAAGTTAGCATGCGCAACTTGCTGAATGGCAGCTTGGCGCGCAAGTGGATGGCCGACGCCGCCCAGCAGCTCCAGATGCGCCTCCCCGCGATGGCCGGCGCAGTGGCCCAAGACGGTGGTTTGGCAGTGCACGACATTACCCCGCAAATCCCTCACGTGAAGTGGGAAGAGATTACCCGCGAATTTTTCCTGAGCTAAGCAACGACAGAACCTCTGGTGCAGTGAATCAAAACGACAGAATCCCGGCTCGCAGCTGAGCCGGGATTCTGCTTTTGTGCCCCATCCAGGAACTGCGGAATCTCTTTACAGCCTAGAAAATAAGCACTTTCCGGTGACCCCAGTCACGTCCATCCGTGACTCCCTTCACTGGAAACTGATACGTTTTTCAGCATACTGTGGTCGGGCCAGCGAGTGCGACGACGGTTTTCTCGCTGACGCGGTCATCCCCGTTGAACTTATACACAGTTCACGGACATCAATAGTTCGCCTGGCCCGGATGTCTGGATGGCTCTCCGCCAGCCTTACGACCCTCTCGCGGCACGGAATCGAACGGCAAGACTCGATCCAAGCCATTTCCTGGGCAAACGCTCCGACTTGAATCCACTACCCGTTGCTTACGTACCGGCGAGAGGCCAATTCTCGCGTTAGGAGCGTATATGAGCAAAGGGATTTTGTACGATTCAACGCTCTGCATCGGCTGCAAATTGTGCGAGAAGGCTTGCGCTGAGCATAACGGCCTTCCTTACGATGACGCGGTTGCCGCCGAAGAAAAACAATCAGAGCATAAGTTCACGGTCGTGCTGACCGAGAACGATCACTTCATGCGCAGGTTGTGCATGCACTGTGACGAGCCCGCCTGTGCTTCGGTCTGCCCGGTCGGCGCTTTCCACAAAACAGCTTTGGGCCCGGTGGTGTACGACGTCTGGAAATGCATCGGTTGCCGCTACTGCATGGTTGCCTGTGCATTTGCGCAGCCCAAGTACGAATGGGGCTCGCTGAATCCGCGCGTCCGCAAGTGCATTATGTGCCCGGACCTTATCAAGAGGGCGCAACCGACGGCGTGCGCCGCTGCCTGCCCCACCGGCGCCACCAAATTCGGCGAACGCGACCAACTGCTTCTGGAAGCGAAAGATCGCATCCGCCAGAATCCAGACAAGTACTTCGACCATGTCTATGGCGAGAATGAAGTCGGCGGCACTTCCGTGATGTTGCTGTCCGCGGTGCCGTTCGAACAGTTCGGCTACCCATCGATTGACAAAATCGGCGACAAGGCGCTTCCCGAACTTACGGGCCGGGTCATGAGTAAGGTTCCGGATTTCATCCCGCTGTGGGCTCTGGTCCTTGGCGGCATCTACTGGCTGGCGCACCGCAAGGAAGAAGTGGCGGCGGCCGAAGCCAGCGAAAAGCATGGGGGTGTGGCATGAAGTTCATGAAGGTCAAGATCACGTTTTGGAACGTCTTGTTTGTGATCATCATGGTCCTCGGCGTGTACTCCGGCTACGTGCGGTACTTCCATGGAATCGGCGCCGTATCCAACCTGAGCGACCAGTTTCCCTGGGGACTGTGGATCGGCTTTGACTGCCTTTGCGGCATCATGCTGGCCGCGGGAGGATTCTGCATCAGCGGCGCGGTGTACCTCTTTAATGTCGAGCGGCTGCACGTCATCATCCGTCCGGTGATTCTCACCGCCTTCCTCGGCTACTGCCTGTTCATCGTCGGCCTGCTGGTGGACCTGGGCCGCCCCTGGTTTATCTGGCACCAGCTCATTTACATGAACCCGCACTCGGTGATGTTCGAGGTCGGAATGTGCGTGATGACTTACACCACGGTGCTATTCTTCGAATTTTTGCCGAACGTGCTGGAACGCTTCCACCTGACCTGGCCGCTGAAGATCGTCAAGGCGGTGATGCCTGTTCTGATCGTCGCGGGCATTTTGCTGTCCACGCTGCATCAGAGCTCTCTCGGCTCCCTGTACCTGATCATGCCCAGCAAGCTGCATCCCTTCTGGTATTCGCCGGCGTTGCCTTTCTTCTTCTTTGGTTCGGCAATCGCCGTCGGCCTGGCCATGACGATCTTCGAATCCACGCAAAGCGCCAAGGCTTTCGGCATGCACCTGGAACTTCCGGTGCTCATCGAACTTGGCGGCGCGCTCCTCGTCGCACTTTGGGTCAACGCCCTATTGCGTTTCGAGGACTACTTTCATCGCGACATGCTTGGCCAGATCATCAAGCCCAGCTACGAAGCCTATTTTCTCTGGCTGGAACTCCTGTTGGCCTTCGTGATTCCCATCACTATGCTGAGCTTCAAGAAAGTCCGGCGCTCGCCACAAGGCCTGTACCTGGCTTCCATCATCTCGATCCTCGGCTTCGTGACCAACCGGCTTAACGTCAGCATCACCGGTTTTGAAACCTGGGCCGGACATCATTTCGTTCCCAAGTGGACCGAGCTCATGATTACCGTCAGCATCATCGCCATGGGCTTCTTCCTGTTTGCGATTTGCGTGAAGTATCTGCCGATTTTCGGTCATCCGCTGGCCCCCGTGCCCGCCGAACAGCCGAAAGTTATCCCGGCGATTCTTCCGAAGCCGTCCCATGTCACAACCTGACACCAATTCGGTGTCCGCTTGGCGGTGGAGTTGGAGCTGGAAGAAACTCTGGGGCACTCTCAGCGCAAAAATCCTTGTGCTGCTGGGATTGTCAATGGCCGTGGTCTTTGGCCTCCTGGGCTACCTCAATATCCAGCTCCACCGCAAGCATCTGGAGCGCGCTGCCGAAGATGAAGCCGCGCGTATGAGCAGCATCATCTTGCGCAATACCTCCTACTACATGCTCCGAAACGAGCGCGACGGCCTGTATCACATCATCACCGAACTTGCCGGCGAGCCCGGGGTCCTGCGCATTCGCATCATTAACGAAGAAGGCCGCATCAACTATTCCTCCGACCCCGCAGAGATCGGTCGGCAGGCGGATCCCAATCCGAACTCGGGAGTGTTTTCGCAAGTCCTCGGCTTGCAGTCTGAAGTGCCCTTCGCGGCGCGCCAGGCGATCCGCACGTACCGCCTTGCCAGCGGCGAGCGCGCCCTGGCCATCATCAACCCCATCTCCAACGCGCCGCAGTGTTCCTCGTCCGAATGCCACGCGCATCCCGCAGCGATCAAGACCCTCGGCTTCCTGGACATGAACGTTTCCCTCGCCACCACCGAAAAAGCCGTCGCCGAAAGCCGCCATCTGGTTTGGCTGTACACCATTCTGGCCATCCTGGGCGTCGCGATCTTGAACGCCGGCTTTGTTCGCCACACGCTGCACGGCCCACTTTCCGCACTTATGCAGGGCACGGAACATCTCGGCGCCGGGGACCTGGGTTACCAGATTAAACTGAACTCAACGCAAGGCGAATTGACCGAACTGGCAAAGTCCTTCAACACCATGAGCCAGCAGCTCCAGGAAGCCCGCAAGGAGATCAACGCCTGGACGCACACCTTGGAAGAGCGCGTGGAACAAAAGACCAGTGAACTCACCGGCGCGCATGAAGAGATGTCCCGCGTCGAACGCATGGCTTCCATCGGGAAACTCGCCGCGGTCGTGGCGCACGAAATCAACAATCCGCTTGCCGGCATTCTCACCTACGCCAAGCTGTTGAAGAAGCGCGCCGCCAAGGAACCCACCGTAAATATCGAAAATGTCGAAATGCTGGAGCTGATCGAATCGGAAAGCCGCCGCTGCGGGGAAATTGTCAGAAACCTGATGACCTTCGGGCGTCCGTCTTCCATGAATTACGAGCCCGCGGATCTCAATGGGGTCATCGATCGTTGCGTGCGCCTGGTGCGGCACCAGTTGGAGCTCAAAAACATCGAGTTGCGCTTGAATCTGGCCAGGGATTTGGCGTCGGTGCGTTGCGATCCCGGGCAGATCGAGCAAGTGGTGCTGGCGCTGGTCATGAATGCCATTGATGCCATGCCGAACGGGGGAACTCTCACGTTCGTCACTCACAAGGCCCCCGGCGGAACGGATGTTCAGGTGGAAGTCGGCGACGACGGCGTGGGCATGCCGCCGGAAATCTTGAAAAACATGTTTGAACCATTTTTTACCACCAAGGAGCGCGGCCGGGGCCTGGGTTTGGGTCTGGCCATCAGCAGGCAAATAGTGGAACGCCACCAGGGCCGGATTGAAGTGAAATCCGAACTGGGGCGGGGAACTCTGTTCACCATCACGTTGCCAATGCAGGTTCCCATTCAGGCGAACGTTGCGCCGGTCCCGTCACCGGCAGTTGCCGTTAGATGAGGAGAGGATCATGGCCACAAAAGCCAGATTGCTGGTAGTTGATGACGAATTGATTGTGCGGGACTCGCTCGACAAGTGGTTCCGCGAAGAGGGCTACGACGTCACTCCAGCGGAAAGCGCGCAGGAAGCCCTCGCCAAAATGGCGGCCGGGCGCTTTGACCTTGCCCTCGTTGACATCAAAATGCCCGGCGTGGATGGCGTCGAACTCCAGAAGCGCATGCACGAAATCGATCCGGAGATGCTGGTCATCATCATGACGGGTTACGCCTCCGTTGAAACCGCGGTCGCCGCGCTGAAGAATGGCGCTTACGATTACGTGTCGAAGCCCTTCGACCCCGATGATATGGCGCACACCGTCCACAACGCCCTGGCCCACAAGCGCGTGGAAAAAGAAAACGCCCGGCTCCGTGAAACAGTTGCCTCTGTCGCGCGTCCCCAGGAAATGATTGGGCAAAGTCCCGCGATGATCCGGGTTTTTGAAGCCATCCAGACCGTGGGCCCCACCGATGCGACTGTACTTATCACCGGCGAAAGCGGGACTGGCAAGGAACTCTGCGCCCGCGCCATTCACGCCGCCAGCCCGCGCCACTACAATCCGCTGGTTGTCATTCACTGCGGCGCGCTGGCCGAAACGCTTCTGGAAAGCGAACTCTTCGGCCACGAAAAAGGCGCGTTCACCGGCGCGCAATATCGTAAAAAGGGCAGCTTTGAAGTCGCCGACGGCGGCACCGTCTTCCTGGACGAAATTGGCGACATCAGCCTGAAAACCCAGAGCGACCTGCTGCGCGTGCTCCAGGAACACGAAATCACGCGTGTCGGCAGCTCGCACCCGATTCATGTCGATTTCCGTTGCATCGCCGCCACCAACAAGGATCTGCATCAATTGGTCGAAGAGGGCAGGTTCCGCCCCGACCTTTTCTATCGCCTCAACGTCTTCCCGCTGCATCTGCCGGCGCTGCGTGATCGCAAAGGCGAAATTCCGATCCTCGTCGATCACTTCATCCACAAATTCGCCGCGTCCATGAATAAGAAAATCGTGCGCGCCACTCCCGCGGCGCTGGCGTTGCTGGACCGCTACCAGTGGCCGGGCAACATCCGCGAACTGGAAAACGCCATCGAGCGCGCCATGGTCGTCGGCCAGGAGCCCGAACTTCGCGAGGAAGACTTCGCCCTGCGCATGCCCGTGCCGGAGCATTCGCCGCGCACCCTTGAAGACATGGAAAAACTGCATATCCTCTCGGTGCTGGAGGAGTGCAAGGGCAATCAGACCGTGGCCGCCGAGGTTCTGGATATCGACCGGGTCACGCTGCACAATAAGCTGAAAAAGTATGGCTGGAAACGGGCGACGGCGGATGTTTTGTGAAACGTATTCAGCTATTACCGCTGGGTTCTGTTGATCAAGAGCTCGTCTCTGATCTTGCCGAGGGTCTCCTCCTCGAATTTGCGATTCCCTGCGAAATCCTCAGCCCCATCCCGGAGCCTTCTTTCGCATTCAACGTCGCCCGCCAGCAGCACTCTTCCACCGAAATCCTGGCGTCGCTGGCCTTGCGAGAGACCCCGGACACCTGGCGGCTTCTTGCGGTCACCACTCTCGATCTGTACATCCCGATTTTGACGTTTGTGTTTGGCGAGGCGCAGATCGGGGGAACCTCCGCGATAGTTTCGCTGCACAGGTTGCGCGATGAATTTTATGGTTTGCCGCAGAACTTATTGCAATTGCGCGAGCGCTTGTTGAGGGAATCGGTCCACGAACTAGGCCACACCCTCAAACTTCCCCACTGCGAAGACTACCAGTGCGTAATGTCACCCTCGCATGGTGTCGAATGGATTGACCTGAAGTCCGGCCACTTCTGCCGCACCTGCCGCTCCGCCATCCCTACGCGCGCCCAGCTAAAATCGCACAACGCCCCAATGCCGATGCAAACCCGCAAAATCCACTAGCCGGGCCGCTTTTACGGTTTCAACGCTTCCGCCAAATCCACCGCTATCCGACTTCTCCTCGAGCCTTACTCCGCGGCACAATACTCCGCACCACTACGTAGAGCATCGGAATAAACAACAAATTCAAAGATGTCGCGGCAATCATCCCCCCAAACACCGTCGTCCCCACCGATATCCGCCCCGCCGCCCCGGCTCCCGCCGCCATCATCAACGGCACCACGCCCAGAATAAATGCCAACGAAGTCATCAGAATCGGCCGCAAGCGAATCCGCGCCGCTTCCACCGCCGCATCCATCGTGCTCAATCCCTCGTCCTGCAGCTGCTCCGCGAACTCCACAATCAAAATCGCATTCTTGCTGGCCAGCCCGATCAGCATCACCAACCCGATCTGCGCATAGACGTCATTGCTTAGCCCGCGCAGGGTAATCGCCCCCAACGCACCCAGCAAGGCCACCGGAACGCCCAGCAAAATAATGAACGGCAAAACATAGCTCTCATACTGTGCCGCCAGCGTCAGGTATACGAAAACAATTCCCAGGCCAAACAGGATCATTGCTTTTCCGCCCGACTCAATTTCTTCCAGCGAAAGCCCGCTCCACTCGTAGCTCATTCCGCGCGGCAACGTCTTCTTCGCCAGCGCTTCCATCTCCGCCAGGCCCTGCCCGGAACTCAGCCCCGGCGCCGCCGAGCCGTCAATCTCCGCCGCGCGGAACAAATTGTAGTGCGTGATCACCTGCGGATTTTCCGTCTGCTCAATCTGCACCACGTTGTCCAAGGGGATCATCTTTCCGGTGTCCGATCGCAGGTAGTAGCTGCGCATGTCCTTCGATTCCGCACGGAATTTCTGGTCCGCCTGCACGTACACGCGATACGAGCGGTTGTTGAAATCGAAGTCGTTCACGTACACCGAGCCCATGAATACTTGCAGCGCATCGGACACCTGGCTGAACGGAATCTGCAGGCTCTTGGCCTTCTCGCGGTCAATCTTCACCAGCACCTGCGGATCGTTGGCGGTGAAGCTGGTAAACAGCCCGGCGAGTTTTCCGCTCTGGTTACCGGCGGCAGAAAGCTGATTGGCCGTGTCCGCAATCGCCTGCAGCGTGTTTTGCCCCAGGTCCTCCAGTTGAAATGTAAAGCCCCCGAACTGCCCCAATCCTTGCACCGCCGGCGGATTAAAGGGAATCACCAGTCCACCGGGAATCGCCATCAACTGGCCACGCATCCGGTCCACAATCGCCGGTCCGCTGTGCTCTTTCCCCTTGCGGTCCTTGAAGTCGGCCAGGTTCAGAAAGATGATGCCTCGATTGGATGCGCTCCCGCTAAAGCTGAATCCCACAAGAGTAAAGGCGCCGGTAACTTCGGGAATGTGGGAAACCGATTCTTCCACTCTCGCGCATACTTCTTCCGTGTAAGTCAGCGACGCGCCCTGCGGCGTCTGCACGATCACCATCAGGTAGCCCTGATCATCCTCGGGAATAAATCCCTGCGGAGTGCGAAGATAAAGAAAGATCGCCCCGCCCAGCACCAAGGCGAAGACCAGCAACGCGGGAACCCGGTGCTCCACCACGCGGCGCACGGTCCCCTTGTAGAACGCCGCGCCGGCGTCAAACGTCCGGTTGAACCAGCGAAAGAGCGCGCCCTGCGCCCGCTCCCGGTGGTGTCCCAGAAAAATCGCGGAAAGCGCCGGCGTCAGGGTCAGCGCGTTAAAAGCGGAAATCGAAACAGAAAACGCAATCGTGAGCGCGAATTGCCGGAACAATATCCCCGTGGTTCCCGGGAACAGCGCCACCGGCACGAACACCGACACCAGCACCAGCGAAGTCGCCACCACCGCCCCGGCCACTTCTTTCATTGCCACGCTCGCCGCGTTGTGCGGCTCGGAGATGCCTTCGGTGATGTGGCGCTCCACGTTTTCGATCACCACAATCGCGTCGTCCACCACCAATCCGGTTGCCAGGGTGATGCCGAAAAGCGTCAGCGTATTGATCGAAAAGCCCAGCAGCTTCACGAAAATGAACGTTCCGATCAGCGACACCGGAATCGTAATCGCCGGAATGAAGGTGCTGCGCAAGTCCTGCAAGAAAATATAAATCACCAGCACGACCAGGAAGATTGCGACCATCAAAGTGCTCAGCACATCGCGAATGGACTCGCCAATCACTTCCGTGGTGTCAAACGCAACCGCGTACTTCAGCCCCGGCGGAAAATTCGCTGAAAGGCGCAAGAGTTCCGCTTTCGCGGCGCGATCCACATCCAGCGCGTTGGCTCCCGGAAGCTGGGTCACCGCCAGACCGACCGCGTCGTGCCCGTTGAATCGCAGGATGGAGCTGTAATCTTCCGCACCCAGCTCCGCGCGTCCCACGTCCTTCAGACGCACCAGCGTGCCGTCGGTGCCCGTTTTCAGGGTGATGTTTTCGAATTCTTTGGGATCCGTCAGCCGCCCGATCGCGCGCACGCTGATCTGGTAATTTTGCCCTGGATTGGATGGCGGCTGCCCAAGCTGCCCCGCCGCCACCTGCACATTTTGCTCGTTCAGGGCATTCAAAACGGAGGTGGCGGTCAAGCCGCGCTGCGCCAGGCGCGCCGGATCCAACCACAGCCGCATCGCGTACTTCCGTTCCCCGAAAATCTGCACATCGCCGACGCCCTTGACGCGTTTCACAGAATCGCGCACATAGACGTCCAGATAATTGCTGAGGAACAGGCTGTCGTACTCGCCCTTCTCCGAATATACGCCCGCGGCAAACACAAATCCGGAAGTCTGCTTGGAGATGATGATGCCGGTATTCTTCACCGCGTTCGGCAGCCGCCCCAGCGCCTGATTGACGCGGTTCTGCACATCCACGGAGGCCAGGTCCACGTCGCGGGTAACGTCAAACGTCACCGTGATCGTGCTGGTACCGTCGTTGCCGCTCGATGACGAGATGTACTTCATCCCGGGCACGCCGTTGATCGACTGCTCCAGCGGAATCGTGACCGCGCTCTCCACCGCCTGCGCGTTCGCGCCAATGTAGGAGCTGCTCACCACCACTTGCGGCGGAGCCAGGTCTGGAAACTGCGCAATCGGCAGCGTGGGAATGGCAATCGCGCCGCCCAGCACAATCAGCAGCGCGCAAACCGTCGCGAACACCGGACGCCGGATAAAGAAGTCGACAAACAAGCGCGTTTCTCGCCTTTCCCTCGTGGAGGGTGAATGTGGAAGCTAATCTCGATTGAGGTGCTGGTTTTACTTGTTGGTTTTGGGTGCGTTCTCCGCTTTGGTCTCCGTCGCCTGCATTTGCTCGCTCACCGGCGCCCCGTCCTGCAGGAACTGCGTGCCAGAGACGATCAGGTGGTCGCCCGCCCTCAGCCCGTCCAGCACCGCGTAATCATTGCCGACGATCTCCCCGACCTTCACGACTTTTTGCCGCGCAAACGTCCCCTTCGCCTCTTTTTCGGCCACGAACGCAAAATACTGCCCGTTGATGCGAGTCACTGCCAGCACCGGAACCACCGGCCCCGGCGCGTTGCCCCACACCACTTGCGCGCGCATCTGCTGCGCAATGCGCAAATTGGCTTTGGGATTTCCCACCGCGGCTTTGGCCAGCACCGTCTGCGTGTCCGTGTCCACTTGCGGCGAGATAAACGTAATCTGCGTTTCCGTCAGCAGGTTGCCGGCTTCATCAAGGAGCCTGACGGGAAGGCCCAGCCGCAAATCCTTGGCCCGTGAGGCCGGAACGTAAATATATGCTTCCAAGGCCCCGGGCACATCCACCGTCGTCAAGAGTGTGGCGACGGTTATCCGGTCGCCCAGGTGCACCGGGATATCACCCACAATCCCATCCTGGGGCGCGCTGACCTTGTAATAATGCAGTTCCACTTTCTGCTGCTCCACCTGTTGTTCCAGCGATTTCAATTGCGCCACCGCGGTGGCGTAATTCGTCTGGGCGTTATCCAGGTCCGATTTCGCAATCACCCCGGCTTCGGCAAGTTTCTTGGCCCGCTCCAGGTTAATCCGGGCAAGATTCACGTTGGATTCTTGCGCCAGCCGCGTGGACTCCTGGCTGTTCACCGTGGCTTCCTGCTTCAGCGGATCGATCTGCAGCAGCGGGGTACCCGTGGTCACGCGGTCGCCCGACTTCACAAATATCTTGGTGATGTATCCCTCAACTTGCGGGTTGATGGACGCCGAATGGCGCGATTTCAGCAGCGCCAGATACTCGGTCGTTTCCGCAATGGGCTTGGTCTGCAACAGTTGCACCTGCACCGGCATGGCGGCACCCGCGCCGGCTTCGGCACTTACGGTGGCGTTCTTCCCGCCGCAGCCCGCCAAGCTCAAAGCCGCCAGGCACACCACCAGCAGGTAGTCCACAGGCTTCCGGTTCCATGATTTTCTCTCTAAATCGAGGGTCATCAGCTCACACCGCCGCGAATAGCACAGCGTTCGATTTTACGACAATGCAACAGGAATCCAAACGGCAAACCGTACCTGCATTAGATGCAATTCACGCCAATGAGTGAGATAGTTTTGCGCAGGTGCTTGGATTGGTCTTGCTCAAGTAGGGACCGGTCGCCGCGGTCGCCGCTCCGCTCTGCACAAAAAAGCACGGCTAATACATATCCGAGGGGTCGATCTTTTTTCCGGAAAGTCCCAATTGGAGAACTTCAATGTCCTGCGGCCGGTCGAACACTTTGCCGGGAAACAGCCGCTTGATGATCACCCGCACGCCGCCAAACGCAATTCCCACGCCCGTGGCAATCCCCAGGAATAATCCGGTGAACAGAAAAATCTTCACCATCACCGAAACGATCGGAGGCTCCGTCGCTCTTTGCCCGCGTTCGTTCCAGGTCACTTGCGTCTCGTAATTCACCTCATCACGGATTGCCTGCGCATGCTCGGCCGAAGTCGCCGCAAACACCAGCGACAGCAGGGAAGCCTTGCGCTCGACCGTCACTCCGGCGCGCTTCAACTCCGACGGCAAAGCCAACTCCAGGTGGTGCAGATGCTGCTCCGCCAGCTGCGGCGTCGGATAATCCAGCAGCAGCAAAATTCCGCTGCCATGCTGGCCCTGGTAATGCGCCAGCATTGCCTCGACGCCGTTCTGGAAGCCCACGATATCCGCCAAACCTGCCGAAGCATCCTGCCCCAGCGAACTCATGGCCGCGCGGAACGCCTCCGGCCCCAGCGCATATTTTTCCGACCCGAATGTCCGCCAATGAGCGGGCAGGTAACCTTTCAGCGGCGGCAGGGGACTGGAATCCGCCTTGGGCTGCAGCGCCGAGAACAAATCCCGCAAGCTGTCTGGCTTTAGATTGGGAGGAACATTCGCCTGCACCACCAGATTCCCGACCAAAAATCTCGCGTCATTCTCGCTGCCCGCCGAATCTCCGCCAATCCCCAAATCCTTCATCCCCGGCGCCAGCAAAAACGTATAGACCTCGAACGCGCTGCTGGGATCCCGCAGCACGAACGTTCGCAGCGTTATCTCGTCCGCACCGTTCCTGAAGGTGCGCTCTTCGATCCGGCTCAAGCCCGCTTCCTGCAGCACCCGCTCGCCATTCGGCCATTTCGCCCAACTGGGACCCAGATCGCGGACCTGCAGCGTCTTCGCAGGCGCTTCCGCCTGCCACGAGCCGAACTGATCGGGGAGCAGGGGAGTATCCGCGGCTACGCCAACGGCGCAGAAAAGACCTGCCAGCAAGCAGCCAAGGAGGGTTCGATACATATCTGTCAGTATATTAGATGCCGGTGCCTTATTGTTGGTTCCTGGACTGTTCAACAACGGGGACCGCGGCCGGCCGGCCCGGCTTCGACGACCGGTTCACCGCCACGCTATTCATGCTCTGCAAATAGTCCGAAACGCCCTGATAGAGGCCCTCGGCCACCCGCTGCCGGTGCTCCGGCTTCTTCAGCAGTTGCTCGTCGGAGGGATTGCTCAGGAAGGAAATCTCCGTAAGGATCGAGGGCATATCCGCGCCGATCAGCACCACAAACGGAGCCTTGCGCACGCCGCGGTCTTTCACCGGCCTGGCGGTTTTCTGAACCCGCTTCGCAAGCGATTCCTGCACGTCTTCGGCCAGTTCACGCGACTCGTCAATCTTTTCGGTCCGGGCAATCTTTTTCACCAGGTCTTCCAGGTCGTGGATGCCTTGTTGCGAAACCGCGTTTTCGCGCGCCGCCACCGCCATGGCTTCCGGCGAGCCCTTCAGGTTCAGGTAGTACGTCTCAATGCCGCGCGCGCCATGGTCTGGGCTGGAGTTTGCGTGAATCGAAATGAACAGATCGGCCTTGGCTTCGTTGGCAATCCGCGTGCGCTCTTCCAGGGGAATGAACGTGTCGTCGGAGCGGGTGAACACAATGTCCGCGCCAGGGAGCTTTTGCTGGATGAGTTTGCCGAGGCGCAGCGCCACATCCAGGCACAAGTCTTTTTCCATCAGCCCCGTGGGCCCGATCGTTCCGGTGTCGTGCCCTCCGTGTCCCGCGTCGATCACAATTCGGCCAATCTTCAATCCCAGGGTGCGCGTCAATGTTGATTGCCCATCGCGTGTCGGCTGCGGTGTCACCGCGGGCTGCACCAGATCGGGTTTGGTTCCCGCGGTTGTTTTGGTGGACTTGGTATTCAGCACCTTCACCGGAGCAGGGATGGGCTTTGCGGGCGCTGGGGCCGGGGGAAGCGATATCTTTTCGGGCATCTCCGCGGGCTGTGTCACCACATTTGGTGGCGGGTCGTAGGCAGCAAACGTCTCGGTCGTGGCGGGCTTATCAGCCGCGTCGTTGCTTGGACCCTTCATCACTGGCGCCGGTGCCGCGGTCTTTGCCGTCTGCACCGCCGCGCCATGCGCTCCATTCATTCCGTAGAGCTCAATCACCAGCCGCGACGGCTTGTGCATCAGCGAAGCTGCGTAATCCTTCACGCCGTTCACGTCCAGCACCACGCGCACAACGCCGCCCTGATTTTGCGCCACGCGAATCTGGCTCAGCAGCTCTCCGCTCACATGAATCTTGTTGTGCGCCACGGACGGAGACAGTTTCGCCGCATGCAAATCAAAATAAATCCGGTCCGGGTTGGCGATGCGCCCGGAAACATACTGCACCATGTCCTCCAGTTCGATGATCACTTCGGTACCATCGGGAGTCACGCTCGAGCGGATGTGCTGGATGCGCGGCACTTCCACGCTTCTGGCCTTTTCGCCGCCGCTAGTATTGCCCGAAGTCCGCGCCACAGGCTGCGCCGCTTCTTCCTTCACAACCGTCTTTGCCGGCGCCACCGGAGCAGGCGCAGGCTGCGCCGTTTTCGCGTCCAGATTGCCGGTCTCCGCCTTCTTCATCAGCGCGAGTTCCGCCAGGGCTTCCTGCACTTCGCGTTTGTGCGTGGAGCGCGGAAACTTCTTCTGGAAATCCTGGAAAGTCTTGGTCGCCGCTGCGGGATCCCCCAACTGGTCCTTTTGCAATTGCCCCACGCGCAGCATGGCGTCCTGCACGAATTTGTTGGCCGGATATTCGTGAATCAAAAACTGGTAGGATTCCGCCGCTGCCTGGTAATAGCTGCGCCCGAAGCGGTCGCCCATCTCGGTATTCAGTTCGCCCATGGCCACCAGCGAATCGGGCACTTCCACGGCGTGTGGTGTAATCAGATATACGCGCTGGTAGGTGGTAACCACGCGCTTGTAATCCGCCAGGGTGCGCTTTTCCGGCGGCTTTTCATTCAGCGCCGCGCGCATCTCTTGCGCGCGCGAAAATTGCGAACTGGCTGCCTCCCGCTTGGCGGCAGTATTGGTCGCGGCGGCGGCCTCAGGGCAGGGAACCACGCAGGCGGCAAGCAGCACAAAACCCAGCGAAACGCCGGCGAAACTTCTGTGGAAATTTGTCCGCCCCTCGCCCATGATTCCCCAGCTTCCCCAAACTTAGCCCGGCTTACCCTGAACTTAACCCTGCCTATCGAAATTCGATGCGCGAACTTACTCGTTCGTAAAGATAATACGCCCGCTCGCGTCCACTTGCCGGTGTATGCGGCTCGACCGCGAATAGGCGTCTTCCATGCGTCCTGAACCCGGCCGGTAATACGCGTCCTGCACCCGCTGCACGTAATTTCGGGTCTCCCGGTATGCCGGCACCCCATGGGCCCGGTCCACCGCGCCCTCTCCCGCATTGTACGCCGCCAGCGCCAAATCCAGATTGCCTCGGTAGCGTTCCAGCAGAACCTTCAAATAGCGCACTCCGGCGTCCACGTTCTGCCCCGGGTTATAGGCGTCATTCACGCCAAACCGTTGCGCCGTCGTGGGAATCAATTGCATCAACCCCACCGCGCCTTTTCGTGACTTCGCCGCGGGATTCCAGTTCGATTCCGTCTCAATCACCGCGCGCACCAGCGCCGGGTCCACGTTGTGGCGTTCCGCCGCTTCCCGCACCAATTTTTCCGCGCCATCGCGATCCAGAAACATCGCCGGTCGCTCCCGGCCCATGAATGAAATCTCGCCCTGCAGATAAATCGCCTGGGTGGCCGGCTTCTTTGCCGACAATTTCGCAATCACCGGGGGCTCCGAGTTCACAAACATCTTTCGCCCGTCCGTGTTGGTCACGGAAGTGATCTGCCCTTTGGCGGGCCGCGGAGCGCTCAGCGCGCCGCTTAACGCAATCGAAAGCAACAGGACACTCCTCAAGTTCATAAGAGTTGGTTGGCCGTTTATGCGCCTTGGGGAAGGCATAGGTATAAAAATCCATTGCGCGGAGCGAGCCACCTTTGATTGGGCCTCGAGCCGCCGTGAAAACCAATGCGGAAGCTCTGCCCTGAACAAGTGGAGTAAATTCCTGCACTTGCAAGGCAACGCTTCTGACGCTGCGGACAATTATAGCAAGGGTTCCAGCAGGCTGGGGACACTCTGTAAGGCACTTTTTAGCGCCGATGTGTCTTTTCCGCCAGCCTCGGCCAGATCGGGACGCCCGCCCCCCGAGCCCCCCACAAGTTTGGCAAGGGCCTGTATCAACTTCCCAGCATGGACTTTATCGGTCAGGTCCTTGGTCACCCCGGCAATCAGCGCCACTTTTCCGTCTTCAGGCATCCCCAGAACGACCACTCCGGACTGGAGTTTCTGCCGCAGCGAATCCACCAACTGGCGCAAGCCGGCGCGATCCACGTTGGCCACTTCGCCGAAAATCACTTCCACCCCGCGGATGGTAATGGCCTGAGTAAACAGAACGTCCATCTGGTCAAGGGCGCCTTTGCGCTTCTGGGTTTCCAGTTGTTTCTCCAGGTGCTTCGCCGAATGGGTTAGCTTTTCAACCGAAGCGAGCAGGCCATCCTCGCCCACTTTCAGCCGGGTCGCCAACTCTCGCAGGGTTTCCGCCTGGTGCTGGTAGTGCTCCAGCGCGCCGATTCCGGTTACCGCCTCGATGCGTCGCACGCCCGCCGCGACGGATTCTTCGCTCACGATCTTCAGCACCCCAATGTCGCCGGCGCGCTTCACGTGCGTTCCGCCGCAAAGCTCCTTCGAATAAAAGCCGCGCGGCGACCGCGGATCGGGAATGGTCACCACCCGAACATTGCTCTCCGGATACTTGTCGCCGAAAAACGCCAGCGCGCCAGAATTCAGAGCCTCTTCCAGGGACATCACGCCCGTTTCCACGCAAGTGTTCAGGCGGATCTCGTCGTTCACCTGCTGCTCGATGTCGCGCAACTCTTCGTGGTCCACCGGGGCAAAGTGCGTGAAGTCAAACCTCAGGCGCTCCGGCGCGTTCAGCGAGCCGGACTGCTTCACATGCGTCCCCAGAATGTTGCGCAGCGCCGCGTTCACCAGGTGCGTCCCGGTGTGATTGCGCATGATCCGCGCGCGCCGCTCCGCATCCGCGATCACGGTCACCCGGTCGCCCACTCGCAAAGTTTCTTTCGCAGTAACCCGGTGCGCCACCAGTCCCGCCACCGGATAGAACGCTCCGGTCACCTCCGTCAGCACCTGTGACTCGGATGCGTCATAAAACTTCCCGGTATCTGCCATCTGTCCGCCGGACTCCGCATAAATCGCCGTTCGGTCCAGCACCACCTCGCCCGATTCCCCGGCCTTCAACTCTTTTACCGGCCCGCTCTTCGTAATAATGGCCTCAATCCGCGCATCCTTCGCGCACGTCGCCTGATAAAAATCCGGCTCCGTCCGAAAAGTCTCCGCCAATTTCGCAAACGCCGGATTCGCCGCCTCCTTCCCAGCCCCGCCCCTCCACGAAGCCCGCGCCCGCACTCGCTGTGCATTCATCTCCGAAGTGAAACCTTCCACGTCGAACAGCAACCCATAGTCGTGGACGGTATCTTGGATGAAATCCACCGGCAAACCGTAAGTGTCGTAAAGCTTGAATGCTTTGTCTCCGAGAAACGTATAGGTTCGATTTGGATCATCACGTTGAAGCATCAGCAAAGGTGCCAGCTCTTCGTCCAATTTCTTTAATCCGACCTCCATTGTGTGGCCAAACCGCTTCTCCTCCGCCAGCACGATTTCCGGTACGCGCGACGCGCTCGTCTCTAGCAATTCCGGATACGCGCCACCCATCAACTGCCGCACCGTCTGCACCATCTCCGACAAAAACGGTTTCGTTGCGCCCAGCAGCCGCCCATGCCGAATGGCCCGCCGCATGATCTTCCTCAACACATACCCGCGGCCTTCATTCGAAGGCAGCACGCCATCCGTGATCAGAAACGTTGTCGCCCGCGCGTGGTCCGCGATCACCCGCAGCGAAGCTGCCGAACGCCGTTGCTCCTCCGCCGCCTCTTCTTTCTTTTCATCCACCCCGATGAGCTGCGCCGCCCGCGCCAGCAGCGGCACAAACAGGTCCGTGTCGTAATTCGAAATCACGCCCTGCAATACCGCGGAAACGCGTTCCAGCCCCATGCCCGTATCCACGCAGGGCTTCGGCAGCGGCGTCAGGACGCCGCTGGCGTCGCGGTTGAACTGCATGAACACCAGGTTCCAGATTTCGACGTAGCGCCCGCAATCGCACGGGAATTTACAATCGGCGTGGCCTTCTTCCGACGCGGCCGGCCCCATGTCGTAATAAATCTCGCTGCAAGGGCCGCAGGGCCCGGTATCGCCCATGGCCCAGAAATTGTCCTTCAACCCGGGAATCGCGAAGACCCGATCGGCCGGCACATGCTGTTCCAGCCAAAACTTCTTCGCTTCTTCATCCACGCCCAGCGAATTCCCAGGAGCCACTTCCGCGCCGCCAAACACCGTCACATACAACTTGTCCTTCGGTAACCCATACCACTCGGGCGAAGTAATCAATTCCCACGCAAACGCCACCGCATCTTTTTTGAAATAATCGCCAAACGAAAAATTTCCCAGCATCTCGAAAAACGTGTGATGCCGTTTGGTGAAGCCCACATTTTCCAGGTCGTTGTGCTTCCCGCCGGCCCGCACGCACTTCTGCGCCGTCGTCGCCCGCGTGTACTCCCGCTTCTCCAGCCCCAGAAACACGTCCTTGAACTGGTTCATCCCCGCGTTGGTAAACAGCAGCGTGGGATCCCCGTGCGGCACCAGCGAAGACGAGCGCACCCGCCGGTGCCCCTTGCTCTCAAAAAACTCCAGAAACTTCTCGCGGATGGCGTTTCCGCTCAGTTTATTTGTGGCATTCTCCGTCACGGCGGCCTCGTCTCCATCATCCAACTAACGCTCGATTATCGCAGACGTGCCGCGGCTGCGGCAATTGCAGTTCAATTCGCGCTTGGTATCATCCATGTGCACGCCAGGGAGGGCCCAATGTTCGAACGAAAACTGACCGCCGGCTGGGGCGACATGGACTTCAATAGCCACATGCGCAACACCGCGTATCTCGACAAGTCCGCCGATCTCCGAATGATGTATTTCGCCGAAAACGGCTTTCCCATGGCCGAGTTTCACCGCCTGCGCATTGGCCCGGTGATCCTGCGCGATGAACTCGATTATTTCCGGGAGGTCCGATTGTTGGAAGAAATCAGAGTAACCCTGGAACTCGGGGAGCTCTCCGCCGATGGCTCGCGAATGCTGATGCAAAACACGTTTTACCGTCTGGACGGCAAATTAGCCGCCCGCGTCAGGACCCGCGCCGGCTGGATGGATCTCAACGCCCGAAAGCTGGTCGCGCCGCCGGAGAAACTCCTGCTGGCGCTGCAAAATTCGCCACGCTCCGACGACTTCAAGGAAGTTCCCTCCAGCCTCAAGGAAGGGAAGAACTAGGCAGATTCGTCGTTTGGCTCGACGTCAGGAATCTCTTCGTGGGTAACGCGGTGCAATTCCTTGCGGATCAAGTCCGACGGGAATCCCGCCACAATCAGCGATCTGTATAGCGACGCCATCTTCCGTTCGTCAATCTCGCCCCGAAACAACCGCAATTTCCGCTCAACCCGCTGCCGGATAATCGCGGCGGGATCCGCTCCCGCTGCCACGGAATCCTTGATCGCCGTCTCAATGTGCCGGTCGGGAATCCCCCGCGCCCGCAGGTCCCGCGCAATCCGAAACTCGCCCTGCTTCCGCGACTCCGTCCGCAGCCGCGTGAACTGTTTCGCGTACCGCGCGTCATCCAGCAGCTTTTCCCGCTTCAGCCGCTCCACCACGCCCTTTACAATCTTTTCGTCCTCGCAGCGCCGCGCCAGCGCCTTCTTCATCTCGTGCACCGAATGCGCCCGCCGCATCAGGATCTTGATCGCGGCCTCGTATACCTGCGTTTCCGTCCCCAGTTGCCTAGGTTTTCCAAACATACGTCAGAGCATGGGGCAAACCACCAGCGAAGTAAAGAACCAGCCCGCCCGGCTGGGAAGTGGGGCGTGAACATCCGCACAGTGCGCCACATCACACACCCATGTACATTCGGCACGAGCGGTCCATGCCGTAACTCATTGAAAAGTAAGCCTACGGCCGCCGCCAATTCCTGGCATCGCGCTTGCTCCCTCTTGCCGAGGGAGGGCTCGCCATGGCCTACGCAATCACCGACACCTGCACCAAGGATGAGCACTGCATCGAAGCTTGCCCGGTCGCCTGCATTCACCCGACCAAGGACGAAGCGGATTTTGCCAGCGTCCCGCAGCTCTATGTGAATCCCGCGGAATGCGTGGATTGCGGCGCGTGCATCCCGGTCTGCCCGACCAACTCCATCTTCGCGGTGGAAGAACTCCCCGCCGCCCTGCAACCCTTCATCGCCAAAAACGCTGCCTACTACAATTGAACAACGCCCGCCTGCTAATTTGGAGTGCGGGAGCTCTGCTCCCGCTTTCGAGGCTTAAACGTCGTCGCCCCAAAAAAAATGTGGGAGCATGATCCGCACTCCGTAAAAGCGGCAGCGGAGCTGTCGCACCCCAAAGCTGCGCCTATTTCTCGCCCGTTAGCGGTGGTAGTTCTCCGGAACGATCCGGAATGAATATCCTAAGCAGCAGAAAGGTCACGAACGCGTACCCCAAAACATTTAGCGCAAAAAACGCAAACAGTTCGGAAAGCAGATTGTCCCCAAGCCCCCACGGCAGCCATTCGAGGAATCTAAAGACGAAGGCCTGCATCAGGTACGCGCCGGGATACGTCAGATAGGGAACAGGCCGGTAAATCCCCGCCGAGCGCAACGCAATCGCGGAGAGGGTGACGAGGACTCCCCCAAGCAGCGAGTACCAGATGAGTTTCCTGCGCACGGGTGCAGACGCGCGGCCGGGTGACCGGCAATTTCAGGCCGCGAGCATAACCGCAAGTTTATCTGGAAACTTTTTCTTCCGCGAGTTACTTCCGCGAGAACCGCTCGAAGTCCGCCATCTGCGAAGCCATCTCCTCGCGTGCGGCGTCGGCGGCGGAACGAATGCCCTGGATCCGCAGCTTGAACTCGTCGGCGTTCGAAGCGCGAGACAACGCTTCATCCAGCGTGATGAGCTCTTTCGTGTACAGGTCGAACAGCGACTGGTCAAACGTCTGCATTCCGTACTGCGAAGTGCCCGCGGCAATCGCGTCGTGAATCAGCCGGGTCTTGTCCGCATTGATGATGCAATCCTTGATGTACGCGGTGGCGATCATCACTTCCACCGCAGGCACGCGGCCCTTGTCGTCGGCGCGGCGAACCAGGCGCTGGGAAACCACCGCCTTCAATGTTGCGGCCATCTGCAAGCGAATCTGCTTCTGCTCCGGTGGCGGGAACACCGCAATAATACGCTGAATCGTTTCGGTGGCATCCAACGTGTGCAACGTGGAGAAAACCAGGTGGCCGGTTTCCGCGGCCAACAGCGCGGTCGAAATCGTTTCCAGGTCGCGCATTTCGCCGACCAGAATCACGTCGGGATCCTGGCGCAAGCCGGCGCGCAAGGCCGCGGAGAAGTTCGCGGTATCCACTTCCACTTCGCGCTGGTTAATAAAACTCCGTTTGTCGCGGTGCAGGAATTCGATGGGGTCTTCAATGGTGATGATGTGATCGGCGCGCTGGGCATTGATGCGGTCAATCATGGAGGCCAGCGTGGTGGACTTGCCGGAACCCGTCGTTCCGGTCACCAGCACCAGGCCGCGCTGCTCTTCGCAAATTTTGGTAATCACCGGGGGAAGGTTCAGCTCTTCGATGGTGCGAATCTTGGTCGGAATAACGCGCAGCACCATCCCGACGTTGCCGCGCTGCTGAAAAACGTTCACGCGGAACCGGCCCAGGCCCGCCACGCCGTACGCCATGTCCAATTCGGCCGTTTCCTTGAATTTCTGTTTTTGCCGGTTGGTCATCATGCTGAAGGCCATCGACAGCATCTCTTCCGGCGTGATGCGTGGCACGTCGGTCATCGGCGCCAACAAGCCGTCCACTCGCAAATAGGGGTGGTTGCCAACCTTCAGGTGCAAGTCCGATGATTTGTTTTCAACCGCGCGCCGCAACAGATCGTCAATGCTCAGTGCCATCTGCTCACACCCCGCAGGAATGCTTTTCCTCATTGAAGCTAGCATTCGCCGCAAAGCCCAACAAGCAACGCGAGCATGCTAGTTGCGCCTTAGTTACCTAGTCCGACGTACAGGTAGGGGCGGCTTTAGGCCGCCTTCTTTGGAGTGCGGGAGCCCAGCTCCCGCTTTTAAGCAGTGATCCTAACGAAGACCGAATCTACTACCGGGGGATAAGCCGTCCTAAAACCCTAAACTTCCGCCGTCTTCAAATACAACGAATCATAAATCAACCCGGCCAAAAATCCCCCGCCCAGTGGCCCCACCCAATAGATCAACTGGTTCAACCAATGATGCGACGCCAGCGCCGGCCCAAACGCCCGTGCCGGATTCAACGCCCCTCCGGTATACGGCCCCGCCACCACAATGCCCAACACAATCGTCAACCCGATCCCAAACCCGCCAATCGCGCGAAACGCTCCGCGTTCATCCACCGCGGTAGCAAAGACCACAAACACCAGAAAGAACGTCGTCGTCGCCTCCAGCGCCAGCCCCGCCCAGCTCGGAAAATCCCGCATCAGTTCAGGCGTGCCCAGCGCCACGCTCCGCCAGGTTTCTTCTGGGATCACCACGCGCAGCAGAAACGCCGCCGCCGTCGCACCCGCAAGTTGCGCCAGCCAATAAAACACCGTGTCCGGAGTCGAAAGTCTCTTGGTCACCCAAAACCCAATGGTCACCGCAGGATTAAAATGCCCGCCCGAAATATGCCCCAGCGCCGATACCATGATCGCAATCGCCAGTCCGTGGGCCAACGCGATCGCCAGCAATCCGATGCCGCCCGTGGCGTTGCTCCGCAACTGCATGTCCACGCAGGCCGCACCCTCCCCGAAGAAAACCAGGGCAAATGTTCCAATAAACTCCGCGGTCAATTTTTGGGTCAGGTTGTACATCCACAAGCCTCCGGGAAATGCCTCGAGCGCGATGCAACGTCCCGGATTTTAGCTGGAATCCGGGGGACATGCCACCTGTGAACTGGAAAATTGAGTTAAGGATAACAGCGAACAGATAACAGATTGCAGGAACCAAGAAGCGCCAACGGATCGCTCTCCGTTGTAGCGATGGCTTTTATGCCAGCGCTCTTGGGTTTTCGTGCTCTCGCATTATCAAGGGGTGCTACCTGGGGCAAAGGTGTTTCAACCGCGAAACTGCCAATCAACTCGAAACCAGAACCATGTCCACCGCGCGAGATTGCGCGGTTCTTGCTTCCTGTTCGTTGTTATCTGTTATCTGCTCGGCTCTTACTCATTACTGATAACTGATAATTGACTACTAATAACTCTCCCTACCTCGCCGCCCCCACCACCGCATTCACCATCGTCAACCAGCCGTGCCGGTCCGGCACCTTCCCACTGGTCACTGCGAAAAATTCCTGCTGGAGCTGCCTCGTAATCGGACCCGCCACTCCCTTGCCGACCACGATCTTGTCCACGGAGCGTACCGGCGTCACTTCCACCGCTGTGCCCACAAAGAAAACCTCATCCGCAATATACAGCATCTCGCGCGGAATCACCGACTCCTTCACCGGAATCTTCAGATCCGTCGCCACCTTCATAATCGCGTCGCGCGTGATGCCGGGCAGAATGCTCGTCGCCAGCGGCGGCGTATACAGCGTCCCCTCATGCACCAGGAAAATATTCATTCCCGAGCCTTCGCTGACCTGTCCATGCGAATCCAGCGCAATGCCTTCCGCAAAACCGTTCAGGGCTGCCTCCATGCGGATCAATTGCGAATTCATATAATTCGCCGCGGCCTTGGACATCGCCGGCAGCGTATTCGGCGCAATGCGCGTCCACGAACTGACGCAAACATCCACGCCCTTCGCCAGCGCCTCAGGTCCCAGGTACGAGCCCCAATTCCAGCAGGCCATGTAAATCTCAATTGGCGAACTCAGCGGGTTCACGCCCACCTCGCCATAGCCGCGCAGCACGATCGGCTTCACGTAACATGCGCCTATCTTGTTCACGCGCACCAGTTCGCAAGCCACGCTGCTGAACTCGTCCACCGAGTGTGGCAGCTCCATCCGGTAAATCCGCGCCGAATTGATCAGCCGCTGCATGTGTTCGCGCAGCCGGAAAATTGCCGGCCCCTGCGGTGTCTCGTAGCAGCGAATCCCCTCGAACACGCCCGAGCCATAGCTGACCACGTGCGACAACACGTGCAGCTTGGCGTCATCCCACTGAATAAACTTTCCGTTGTGCCAGATTTTTTCGGTCTTTTGTACAGGCATGGGCGACTCTCCCTGGGGAAGGTTCCGTTCTCCGCGCACTTTCAGAATAGAGGAGCGTTCGGGGAGCGTCAACGAATTCAACAGCTGCGATGCAGCAAAATTTCAGCCAATTTGGAACGTTTGAAGTGCGGGAGCTCAGCTCCCGTTTTTGAGGTCTGAGCGAAAAAGAAACTAAGCAAGGAAAGCAACCGTCGAAACGACTCAATCCTCAATCTCTGAATCTTCAATCTCACCGACTACGGATTCTTCGCTGGCGGTGGCGTCCCAGGCTCCGGTGCCGCCGTCTTATCCGCCGGCCGCTCCTCCATCATCGAAGCCGCCCGAGCCAGCAACTTCCCATTGTGATTTTCCCAAATTCCCAAAAGCACAAACGGCAAAATCGTGGACGCCGCCCAAAGCTTCGCATTCCGCGGCAACTTTGCCTCCGGCTCCCAGCGAAACAACTGCGAAGAAATAAAAATCGCCAGCCCCGCCCAAATCAACAGGCACCCAATCTCCGGCACCAGCGCAAAAATCGAGGCGCGATCCACCATCGCCCGCTGCAGCCCGCTCACCAAATACGTCGCCGGCAGAAACAGCGCCACGTGCTGCGCCACCTTCGGCAAGTCCGGGACCGGCACAGTAGCTCCCGAAACGAAGATCAACGCAAACCACAACAACTGATTAATGATCTGCGTCTCCTGCATGGTATTCGTCACGCTGGCCACGATCAGCCCCAGCGACGCAAACGCCGCAATCCCCGAAAGCGCCAGCACAAACACGCTCAAAACATTCCCAAAGTTCGTAACGTGATAAATAAACCTCGCCAAAAACAGTTCCAGGATCACCGTCGGCAATATCAACAGCAGGTTGGCCATGATGCTCGAGCTAATCATGCTGAGCGCCGACACGGGAGCAAGCCGGAATCTTCTCAAGATGCCTTGCTCTCGCCAGGTCACTATCTGTGCGCTTAAGCCCCAGAATGTGCCCATCACCGACATGGCAATCACCGGCCCAAGCAAATAACGCACGACGATGGGGTTACCCTTGGCGAAAACACTACCGTACAAAAAGAAAAAAGCCATCGGCATGACCAGGCTGAAAAACAGGAACGCTTTGTTCCGCAGGGTGATCCGGATACGCATGGCCGCCAGCGTCAGGATGATTTTCAATCGCGCAACCTCCGCCCGGTCAGTTCAATAAACACGTCTTCCAGCGAAGGCGTGGATATCTCCAGGCTCACCAGTTCGTTGTTCTCCGCTTCCAGATGTTTCACCAGCGCCACAATCGCCGGCGCCGTCTTCTGGCAGTGCAGCACGTACTCGCCATCCACCTCGCGCGCGTCCACCACGCCATCCAGCCCCTTCAGCGTCTCCTTCGACGCCGGCTTGGCGAACCGCGCCTCAATCCGCGAAGTATGCTCCGAACGCTGCTTCAATTCCCGCGGCGTGCCGGTGGCGATCACCTTGCCGTGATCCACAATCGCCACCCGGTCGCACAGTTTCTCCGCTTCCTCGATGTAGTGGGTCGTCAACACAATCGTCTTCTTCTCGCGCTTCAGCTCTTCAATAATGTCGTAAATCTCGCGGCGCACTTGAGGATCCAGCCCGGCCGTCGGTTCGTCAAAAAAGAGCACCCGGGGATCGTTCACCAGCGCCATCGCCAGCGCCAGCCTCTGCTTCTGCCCGCCGGAGAGCTGGTTGTAAAAGGCGTTCCGCTTTTCTTCCAGCCCAAACCGCTCCAGCAAATCATCCACGTTCCGCGTGCGCTTATAAAACCCCGCAAACAGGCGGATCGCTTCGCCCACTCGCAATTTATCGGGAAGGGAAGTCGCCTGCAGCGTCGCTCCAATCTCGTTTTTCAGCGCAATGGCATTTTTCTGGGGATCCAGCCCGCAAACCGAAATTCGCCCGCTGTCGGGCACCCGCAACCCTTCCAGCACTTCCACCGTGCTGGTCTTCCCAGCGCCGTTCGGCCCAAGCAGCCCGAACACTTCGCCCTCTTCCACGGAAAAGCTGACGCCGCGCACGGCCTCCACGTCGCCGTAACGCTTCACAAGGTTCTCAACCTGCAGGATGGGATTCGCCATATTCAGGAAACTCCCATAGTACAGTACCTGGGCGAGAGAGGAAAACCGCATGACAAAGGGCCCTCGACTGCGCTACTTTGAGTTCATGAAGACCGTGAAGTTGGAGCTACCTTCGGCACTTCTCGAAGCCGCCGAGTTCGCAGCCGGCGATGTGTCCCAGGAAACCGCCCGTCTCCTCGCACTGGAACTGTACCGCGAGGATAAGGTGTCACTTGGGCGAGCTTCTGAGCTTTGTCAGACCCCGGTGGCCGCCTTTATGGACTTCGCCGCCCGCCATGGCGTTCCTCCACTTCGTTACACCTTGGAGGAATTGGACGAAGAGCGCCGCTCGACAGCCATCCTCGAAAAGTGATTGCCGTCTCCAATTCCTCTCCGCTCATAATTCTCGCCAGACTCGGCTGTTTCCCACTGCTGAATCAGCTATTTTCACGATTGATCATTTCGCCGGAAGTCTACAAAGAGGTGGTGGTCGCTGGGGAAGGTCTGCCCGGAGCCAGAGAAGTTGCCGGCGCCGCTTGGATAGGGAGAGGACAACTTCAGGATCCGGGAAGCCTGGCGAGGGTTGCCAAACAGCATTCCCTTGGTGCGGGAGAGTTAAGTGCGATTCTTTTGGCGAAAGAGTGCCGGGCGAATGCAGTGCTCCTGGACGACCACCAGGCCCGTCAACTTGCAAAGAGAGAAGGTCTCACTGTTCTGGGGACGGTTGGTCTCCTGGAGGCTTTCTACGTCCGGGGCCATCTCCCCGACTTGGGTGAAACTTTTCGAAAGCTTCTCGCTGAAAACGTCTACATTGACAAGCGACTCCTCGAACGCCGCTTAAAGTTGCTCGGTCTTCCTGCCCTTTAGAAGGTGAAAGAACTTCTTATGGCTGGGAAGCCCCGGGATGATCATCGGGTGCGGCGCTTGGGTTTCGTAGAGGTTTTGCCACCTGTTTTCTTTGCTTTCTTCGGTTCCCATCCATGCCGCGCAAAATCCACGCGAAACTCCACGATCTTCACCCCTTCGCTTTCCAGCAATTTCCTTTGCAGCGAAGCATGCGGCTCCGGAATCAGCAACTTCCCGCGCTCGCCCACCACGCGATGCCACGGGATCCCTCTTCCCGAAGGGGTCGCCGCCAAAGCTCTGCCCGCGGTTCTCGCCCCGCCGCGTAATTGCAAAGCCCTGGCTAGCGTCCCATAGGTAATAACCCGGCCGCGCGGAATTTGTTTCACCAGCTTGTAAACGGGATCCCAGCTCATAGAGAAAAAGAATGGTAGAAGGGAATCGCCCGCGGCGCAAGCGACCTTTCCGCCGCGCGCGTGTTTTACAAGGTGTATGACGAGGCCGCCAACAACACCCGCAACCACGCATGCAATGCGGCCGGTAACCACGGATGTCGCGCGTAGAGGAAAGTTCGATGAAACGCAGCGAAAAATCCGATGCAGTTTTTCCCGCAATCTGCGTAACTATGTTCGCAATGCGGGGGCAGGCAACGGTTACTCATAAGCTGCATCCAATCTTGCCAAGTGTAGTGGAACTATCTTACACTACGCCCAAGATGCGGCCTCGGCCGCTTCCGCTTCGCACTTTTCAGGACAACGCCATGGCTTTCGTCCGCCGCAAAGGGAATGCCTATTACCTGGTGCACAATGTGCGCCGCGGCGGAAAAGTGCGGCAACTCCATCTCGCCCGGCTTGGCGACCGCGCCCGCATCACCGACAACGTCGTCAAGGAAGTCACCAAGAAACATCCCTTCATCGATCTCAACTGGCGCTCCCTGCGCGAACAGTTGGACAACCAGATCGATCTCGCTGCCCCCGAATCACCGGCCGTTCAGAAGCTTGTTCAGGCGCTCCGCAATCTCAATCTTGATCTGGCGGATCTGTTTCCCCAGATGCTTCGGCTTTCTGAATCACCCGCGGTGGCGCGCGAGCTGCTCGTGCAGTTGCGGCTGCTCCACTCCACCATCCAGGTAAAGCTCGATCAGTTTGGCTCTAATAACCAAATGAAGAGAATGCACCGGACAGGCGGTCGGTTTGGATCTGTGCCCCCGGATTTCCGGGGACGCTAGGGAGGCGGTCATGGCGACAGGCGATGTTTCTCTGAATCCCAATGTACGCAGCGGGGACACCATTGAGTTTCAAAATGCCCTGCGCTCGAAAATCGTCGGCCAGGACGACGGCGTTCAGGCCCTCGTCGAGTTGTTCCAGGTCTTCACCGCTGGACTCAACTCCCCCGGGCGCCCCGTCGGCAATCTGCTTTTTCTCGGCCCCACCGGCTCCGGCAAGACCCGCATCGTTGAAGCCGCCGCCGAAATTCTCTTCGGCAGCCCCCGCGCCATCATCAAGATCGACTGCGCCGAATTCCAGCACTCCCACGAGATCGCCAAGATCATCGGCTCGCCCCCGGGGTATCTCGGCCACCGCGAAACGCATCCGTTAATCACCCAGGAAGCTTTGGCTGCCAACTATACCGAAAAGCTCAAGCTCTCATTCCTGCTCTTCGATGAAATTGAAAAAGCCAGCGACGCCCTGTGGCAACTGCTCCTAGGCATGCTCGACAAAGCCACCCTTACCCTCGGCGACAACCGCCGCGTCGACCTTTCGCAAACCGTCATTTTCATGACCTCCAACCTCGGCGCCAACGAAATCACCGACCTGATGGATGGCGGCTACGGCTTCATCAAGTCCGACGACAAGCCGCAAACCAACATCGACCAGAAAGTCGAGCGCACCGCCGTCGAAGCCGCTCGCCGTAAATTCTCCCCTGAATTCATGAACCGCCTCGACAAGCTGGTCGTCTTCCGCCAGCTCAAGCGCGCCGAACTCGAAACCGTCCTCGATATCGAACTCGGCCTGGTCCAGAAGCGCGTGCTGGATACCGCTACCAACAAATTCCTCTTCCGGGTAACCGACTCCGGCCGCAATTTTTTGCTGCAGGAAGGCACCGACCAGCGTTACGGCGCTCGCCACCTCAAACGCGCCATTGAACGCTTCCTTGTTTATCCGTTGGCCAATCTGCTCGCCACTCAGCAGGTTAATCTAGGCGACCTCGTCCGCGTCGACTGGGACGGTGTCCACAAAGAACTCACCTTCGTCCGTGAAGAAGAAGGCGCCATCGTTTCCCCGGAAGTTCCCGAGGAAACCCTGGCCTCTGCCGCCGGCCCCGTCGAAGACGGCTTGGCCACCAGTGCTCCCGCCGAAGCCATCGCCAGCGAGACCGCAATCCTGCCAGCGTTGCCCGCATCCACGCCAGCCGTGGCGCGGCAATCGCTGCAAGGCCGCAAAAAGGACCACCGCTAACCGTAGCCGTAGGGCGCGCCCGCCACGGCGGGCGCGCCGTTCCCCTTTTGGAGTGCGGAGGCTCAGCTTCCTCTTTTACGCACGAAACCCAGCCTCACAAAAAAATCGCGTAGCCCCGGCTCAACCTCCCCACCAGAATGAACCACCTATTTTGTTGCGTTATCGTTAACCCAGCCCCTGTGACCTCTGACACAAATTGTTTCAACCCTCTCACTTTTTGACACTTTCGGCACACGGTCTCACGCCGTGAGACGGTTTCCACAACTGCAACACCTCTATCTTGTTGACCTTGCAGCTCTTCAGAGATTTCCACAATGACCATCGAAGTGGCACGCCCCATGCTCTTCCCCCTTCACCTGCTAATGTTGAGATTTCTAACCCTCTCAACTTCGCAGGCAGAGCGGTGAGGCGAGGGGCCATCATCGTTCGAGGAAGACGCCATGAAAGCTGCAACACGCCAGCAACTTGATCCGAGTATCCGCAGCAACGATACCCGCGATTTTCACCAGGCTCTCCGCGCCAAAATCGTCGGCCAGGAAGAGGGCGTTCAGGCGCTCGTGGACCTTTACCAGGTCTTCTGCGCCGGCCTCAACTCCCCCGGCCGCCCGGTCGGCAACTTGCTCTTTTTGGGTCCCACGGGTTCCGGCAAGACGCGCATCGTCGAAGCCGCTGCGGAAATCCTCTTTGGCGATCCCCGCCTGGTCATCAAGGTGGACTGCGCCGAATTCCAGCACTCTCACGAAATCGCCAAGCTCATCGGCTCGCCCCCAGGGTATCTCGGCCATCGGGAAACTCATCCTTTGATCACCCAGGAAGCGCTGGCCGCTTCGCACTCCGACAAGCTCAAGCTCTCGTTCCTGCTGTTCGACGAAATTGAAAAGGCCAGCGACGCCTTGTGGCAACTCCTGCTCGGCATGCTGGACAAAGCCACGCTGACCCTCGGCGACAACCGCCGCGTGGATCTTTCGCAAACCGTCATCTTCCTTACCTCCAACCTCGGTGGTGGCGAAATCACCGAACTCATGGGCGGCGGCTACGGCTTCGTCAAGTCCGGCGACAAGCCCACGGCCAATCTCGACGAAAAGGTCCAACGTACCGCCATCGAAGCGGCGCGCCGGAAGTTCTCTCCCGAATTCATGAACCGCCTCGACAAGATCGTGGTCTTTCATCCGCTCCACCGCAAGCAGCTCGAGCAGGTTCTGGACATCGAACTCGCCATGGTGCAGCAGCGCGTTCTGGAAACCGCCAAGGGCCAATTCCTTTTCCGCGTAACGACCAACGGCCGCGATTTCCTGCTGCAGGAAGGCACCGATCAGCGCTACGGCGCGCGCCATCTCAAGCGCGCCATTGAACGCCACGTCGTCTACCCGATGGCCAATCTACTCGCCACCGAACAAGTGCGTCTCGGCGATATGATCTGCATCGATTGGGAACCCTCGAACGAGCAGCTTCATTTCGTGCGCGAAGGCGAAAACGTCGCCATTCCCGTTCGCCGCCCCGACCCGGTGGTAGCTGCCAAGGCCGCGCAAGCCCGCGGTGGCCGCCCCGTCGAAGTCCCCGGCGTTCCGCTGTCACCCGAGCCCGCGCCGCGTTTGGCCCGCTAAAGCTCTCCTATTAATTGGGTGCCGCAACCTTCGCCTTTAGCGGTGCGGTTTTTTCCCCGACCTGTTGTGGCGGTTTTGCCTCGACTTGGAGTGGCCGATCTTCAGATCGGCCACTCCTTCACTATTAACTACGTCCCTACCGCAACGCTTCCGCTCTTGCGTATCTCCTCCGCCCTCTTCAACGCTTCATTGATATTCGCGCAGATATTTTCCGCCCCGATGTGCCGCTCGAATCCCGCCTCGCGCATCAGCGCCTCGGGTTGCGGCCTCGCGCCGCACACCAGCATCGCTCGCCCGCTCGCCCGCAATTTCTCCGCCAGCTCTTCCAGTGCGGCAATTCCCGTGGCGTCAATCGCCGTCATGTTGCGCAATCGCAAGATCACAATCGGCGGCAGCGCGCCGACATCCTCGGTGACCTCCGCGAGTTTGTCTGTCACCCCAAACAGAAACGGCCCATGAATCCGGTACACCGCTGCATAATCCGGAATGTCCTTGTCCTGCAGGATATGGGCCCGGCCGCCCTCGACGTATTCGTCGGTTACCTTCGAAACCGTCGTGGTCATCGAAATCTTCCGGATGAAGCTGAACGCCGCCAGAATCATCCCCACTTCCACCGCCAGCGTCAGGTCCGCCACCACGGTTAGGGTCAAGGTCAGCAGCCATACGATGACATCCGCCTTGCTCAGTTTCAGAATTTCCGGAATCTCCGCCCAATCCCCCATGTTGTAGGCGACCATCAACAAAATCCCCGCCAGCGCGGCCAGCGGCACATTCTTCACCAACGGCGCGGCGAACAGAATCACCGCCAGCAGCGTCAGCGCGTGGATGATCCCCGCTACCGGAGTCCGGGCTCCCGCCCGCACATTGGTTGCGGTGCGCGCGATCGCCCCGGTGGCCGGCAACCCGCCGAACAAAGGCGACGCGATGTTCGCCAGGCCCTGGGCAATCAGCTCCACATTCGGATTGTGCTTGTCGCCGCTCATCCGGTCGGAAACCACCGCCGAAAACAGGGACTCGATCGCCCCCAGCATCGCCACCGTGATCGCCGGCGACAGCAGATGCAACAGCAACTGCGGCTGCAACCGCGGCACCGCCAGGTGCGGCAGCCCGCTTGGTATTCCTCCGAACCGTGTTCCAATCGTCTCAATTGGCAAATGGAAAATCGCCACCGCCGCCGTCGCGCCAAAGCACACCAGAATCGCCCCTGGGATGCGCCGGAAAAACTTCGCGCAAATAATCATCACCGCCAGGGAGGCAAATCCCAGGACCGTCGCGGTCATGTTCAATGTATAGAAATTTTCCGCCAGCGCCCCCATGCGGTGGAAAAAGTCTCCCGGCACATGTTCCATCCGCAGGCCAAACAAATCCCGGATCTGCGTGCTGGCAATCAGGATGGCGATCCCGTTCGTGAAACCCACCACCACCGGCCGCGGAAAATATTTCACCATTCCGCCCAGTCCGGTTGCGCCCATGATCACCAGAATCAGGCCCGCCAGCATCGTGCACGTGAACAGTCCATCCAGGCCGTACTTGGAGATAATGCCCAGCACCACGACGACGAACGCACCGGTCGGCCCGCCAATTTGTGTTTTGGATCCGCCTAAAGCGGAAATCAGGAAGCCCGTCACAATCGCGCAGTAAATTCCCGCCTGCGGCGACACCCCCGAAGCAATCGCAAACGCCATCGCCAGCGGCAGCGCCACCAGCCCCACTGTCACTCCGGCAATTAAATCCGCCGTAAATTTTTCAAAATTGTAATCGCGCAGGAGTATGACTGACTTCGGCAACCACGCATCAATGGCAGAACTCATCGGCAGGCCAACCTGTTTCCGTCCGTCCTCCGAACATTTTATCAGCACCAGGGCAGGGAAGCGCGTGATGCATGCACATGCGTGCACTCAACGCCACCAATTCCCGACCCTTCCGTGTAGGGGCGGCTTTACGCCGCCTTCTTCTCTTGTGGCACGGCCATTCCTGGCTGTGCTCTTGGGGTTTCTTCTACGAGCTAATCCGCCGCCTCGCTCCGCTTCTCCCCCGACTTCCATCGCAACACCGGCTTCCGCGCCGCCCCCACTTCATCCAATCTCCGCACCCGCGTCGTATGCGGCGCCGTCTTCACCAACTCCGGCGTCTCCTCTGCCTCTTTCGCAATCGATCGCATCGCATCCACAAATAAATCCAACTCCTCGATCGACTCCGATTCCGTCGGCTCAATCATCAGCGCCCCCGGCACGATCAACGGAAACGCTGTCGTGTACGGATGAAATCCATAATCAATCAGCCGCTTCGCAATATCCATCGTGCTCACGCCACTCCGCTTCTGAATCGCGTCGCTGAACACCACCTCATGCATCGAAGGCCGTGTGTACGGCAAATCAAACACGTCCTCCAGCCCCTTGCGAATATAATTCGCGTTCACCACCGCGTCTTCGGTAGCCTGTCGCACTCCCGGCCCATATGCCAGAATGTACGCCAGTGCCCGCACCAGCACTCCAAAATTTCCCGCGAACGCCTTCACCCGCCCGACGCTGTGCTTGCGATTGAAATCCAGCCCCAGCTTCCCGCCCTCTTTTTCCACCAGCACCGGCGTAGGCAGATACGGCTCCAGAATTTTCTTCATTGCCACGGGACCCGCGCCCGGCCCGCCTCCGCCGTGCGGCGTGGAAAACGTCTTATGCAAATTCAGGTGCATCACGTCCACGCCCAAATCCCCCGGCCGCGTCACTCCCGTCAGCGCGTTCATGTTCGCGCCGTCCATGTATAGCAGCGCGCCCTCCGCGTGCAGAATCTCCGCAATCTCCGGAATCTGCTGCTCAAAAATTCCCAGCGTGCTGGGATTCGTCAGCATCAGCGCGGCCACGTCCTCGGTCACCTGCTCGCGCAAATGCTCCAGGTCCACCTGCCCCTCGGCGTTCGATTTGATATTTTCCACCGCGTACCCGGCAATCACCGCCGTCGCCGGATTCGTTCCGTGCGCGGAGTCCGGAATCAGCACTTTCTTCCGCGGATTCCCATTCTTCTCGTGATGCGCGCGAATCAGCAGCAGCCCTGTCAACTCGCCCTGCGCCCCCGCCGCGGGCTGCAGCGTGATCGCATCCATCCCGGTAATTTCGAGCAAGCACTTTTCCAGCAACTGCAAAATCTTCAAGCAGCCTTGCGAAAGCTCCTGCGGCTGGAGAGGATGCTCCGTCGCAATCCCATTCAGCCGCGCCACAAACTCATTCACTCGCGGGTTGTACTTCATCGTGCACGAACCCAGCGGATACATTCCCAAATCAATCGCATAATTCCACGTCGAAAGCCGCGTGAAGTGTCGGATCACCTCAATCTCGCTCACCTCCGGAAATCCATCCACGCCCCCGCGCCGGTGCGCAGCTCCCAGCGTCTTCGCGGTATCCACCGCCGGCACATCCAGCGGCGGCAGCTCAAACGCCCGCTTTCCCGGCGACGACTTCTCAAAGATCAATCCCTCATTCTGATTCGTCTGCCGCGTAGCCTTCCTAATCATCTTGCTGGTCCCCACTCTTCTCTGTGAACTCTGCGCTCCGACCTCTGCGTCCTCTGTAGTAAGTTTTTCTCTTCTCTTAAGCCGCCAAAGCCTTCCGCACCGCCCCCGCAAATCTCTCAATCTCCCCCCGGGAAGTCGTCTCCGTAACGCAAACCACCGCATTCTTCGACAACTCCGGATAAGCCGTCCCCAAAACAAACGGCCCGATTATCTTCTCCCGCAGCAACTCCGCATTCACCAACTTCACCGACTTAGGAAGCGCCACCGTAAACTCATTAAAAAACGCCCCCGTAAACGCCCGCCGCACTCCGGGAATCTTCTCCAACTCCCCCAATGCAAAATGCGCCTTAGCCAGATTCTGCTCCGCCTGCTCCCGCAACCCTTCTTTCCCCAACAACGTCAAATGCACGGTAGCCGCCAGCGCGCACAACGCCTGATTCGTGCAGATATTCGAAGTCGCCTTCTCCCGCCGGATATGCTGCTCGCGCGTAGCCAGTGTCAGCACAAATCCCCGCCGCCCCTCGCTGTCCGTAGTTTGCCCCGCCAGCCGCCCCGGCTTCTGCCGCACATACTTTTCCCGCGAAGCAATCACGCCCACATACGGCCCGCCATAACTCGGCGCCAATCCGAAACTCTGCCCCTCCATCGCCACGATATCCGCTTCCACCGGCGGTTTCACCGCGCCCAGCGACACCGCCTCGGTAATCGCCACCACCAGCATCGCTCCCGCCGCTTTCGTAATCTCCGACAGCGGCCCCAGCGTTTCAATCGTTCCGAAAAAGTTTGGCGACTGCACCACCACCGCGCAAACATCCTCTCGCATCGCCGCCTTCAGCGCCTGCTGATCCAGCGTACCCTCCGCGGTGAACGCAATTTCTTCCACCTGCAAGCCTGAATTTTTCGCGTACGTCCGCAGCACCTCGCGATATTCCGGATGCACCGACCGCGCCACCAGCACCCGCCGCCGCCCGGTCACCCGCTCCGCCATCAGCACGGCTTCCGTCGTCGCCGTCGATCCATCGTACATCGACGCGTTCGCCACTTCCTGCCCCGTCAACTGGCACATCAGCGTCTGAAACTCAAAAATCGCCTGCAAGGTCCCCTGCGAAATCTCCGCCTGATACGGCGTGTAGGACGTCAAAAACTCGCCGCGCTGAATGATTGTGTCCGTCACCACCGACCGCAGGTGGTTGTACACTCCCGCTCCCAGAAAACTCGTATACCCGCACGAATTTTCCGCCGCGCGCGCCTGAAAATATTCGATCACTTCCTGCTCGGAGAAAGGTCCCGGCAGGTTCAGAGGCTTTTTCAACCGGTAGGCTTCGGGAATGGACGAGAACAATTCTTCAACGCTCTTCACCCCGATGGCCGCCAGCATCTCCTGGCGCTCCGCCGGGCTCTTTGGGAGGTAGCGCATCAGGCCGACGCTTCTTTCTTCTTCTCCGCGATGTATGCCTCATACGCCGCCGCGTCCATCAGCACGCCCACTTCGGCCGGGTTCGCCAGCTTCATCTTGATCAGCCACCCGGTTACATGCGGATCGGTATTGATAGCCTCCGGCTTGTCCTTCAGCGCGCCATTCGCTTCCACGACGTCGCCGCTGGCCGGCGCATAAATTTCGCTAACCGCCTTCACCGATTCCACCGATCCAAACGTTTTCCCAGTGGTCACCTTTGCCCCCACCGCAGGCAACTCCACAAAAACCACGTCGCCCAACTCGCTCTGCGCGTAGTCGGTGATCCCCACCGTCGCCACGTCGCCCTTCACCTCAATCCACTCATGCTCTTTCGAATACCGATAGTTCGCCGGATAAGCCATAAAACCCTCCTTCAATCCCTGTCGTTGCCCTCAAACCAAAAAACCATGGGTGCCGCACCCTGCCTGCCCTGAGCGTAGCCGAATGGGCGATTTTCAGGGTGCGGGTTTTTCCTCTCTCAACTCTCCGCGACCCCTGCGGGCCTCCGCGTCCTCTGCAGTAATCTTTCTCTTCCTCTTGATTCTTCTCTCGCCACTCGCCACTCGTCACTCGCCACTTCACTTCGTCACCGCGCTAACCTTCCTCACCCGCTTATAAAACGGCGTCCCCACCACCACCGCCTTAACTCTCTGCCCGCGAATCTCCACAAAAATCGCCGTCCCCAACCCCGTCATCGAAGGCGGCACATACGCCAGCGCAATATTCTTCCCCAACGTCGGCGAAGGCGACCCGCTAGTCACCACCCCAATCGCATTCCCATTCTCATCCAGGCAGCGATACCCGTCCCGCGCAATCCCGCGTTCCACCATCTCCAACCCCACCAGCGCCCGTTGCAATCCCGCGGCCTTCAAACCAACCAATGCCTCGCGCCCGACAAACTCGCCCTTCTCCAAATGGCAATACCGCTCCAACCCCGCTTCCCACACATTGATCTCGTCGCTGATCTCGTGCCCGTAAAGCGCCATCTTTCCTTCCAGCCGTAAAGTATTCCGCGCCCCCAGCCCGCACGCCAGAATCCCAAACTCTTTCCCCGCCGCAAACACTTCGTTCCATACCCGCTCGCTGGTCGCCACGTCCGACGGCACATAAATCTCAAAGCCGTCCTCGCCCGTGTATCCCGTCCGCGTAATCAAGGTGTTCGGCAGTCCGCACACCGTCCCGTGCGTGAACCAATAATTCTTCACCGTCTCCAGTTTCGCGTCCGTTAATTTTTGGAGAACTTCCGCCGCCCGCGGCCCCTGAATCGCCAGTTGCGTGTACGCGTCGCTCAAATCCTCCACCTGGCAATCCATCCCCTTGGTGTTCTCGCGCACCCAGGAAATGTCCTTCTCCCGCGTCCCTGCATTGATCACCAGCAGGTAATCGTCCTCGCCCAACCGGTGCACGATCACGTCGTCCACAAACGTGCCATTCGGATACAGCATCGCCGAATACTGCGCCTGCCCAATCGCCAACTTCGACGCGTCATTCATCGTCAGGTGCTGTACCGCCGCAAGCGCCCTGCCCGCCTTCTTCGCCCCATGAATGCGGATGTCGCCCATGTGGCTGACGTCAAACACGCCCACACCGCCGCGCACCGCCCGGTGCTCACACATCAAGTTGCCGCTGCACGGATACTCCACCGGCATGTCCCAGCCGCCAAAATTAACCATCTTGGCGCCCAGGCGCTTGTGCAGCGCATTCAAGGCCGTTTTGCGGAGAACTAAATTGACAGGAGAGTTTCCGGAGTCCATTCCGTTTGCTCAGGCAGAAACCGATGTTAGCACGCACCAAAGATGCCGTCAAAACAACGCCATTCCAACATCGGGCTCTTTGCTCTTATGCATCGTCGCCCCATCCGCCTCTTGCTGGCCGCCTTCCCCTCAGGTACAGTTTTTTCCGGAGGCACCGATGGCCGCCCGTGAACAAGTCCGCTGCTCGCAATGCGACAAGTCCGAGGAATACTGCACCTGCGAGAAGTACTGCGTCATCTGCAAGGGCCAGCAGAACGTGCGCCTGGCCGTCGACCGGTTGTACTATTGTCCCGACTGCCGCGAAGCCTGCGACGTCTCCTGGGCCACCGAACACTAGCCGTGCCGAAGAACCCTCTTAACCTTCGCCTCTCCCTCGACCACGACGAACGCCTCGCCGCCGCCGCGGGTGGCGCCATGCGCATCTTCGCCGACGCCGCCGGCCTCCCCAACGACAACATCGAGCAGCTCAAAACCGCGGTCGTCTCCGCCTGCAAACTGTGCTTCGATTTTCACCACGATTCCACCACGCCCTGCCAGGTAAGTTTCCGCCGCCTCGACGACCGCATCGAAGTGGAAGTCTCCGTCCCCGGCGTCCCAGCCCCCGCCGAAAAGCCCCACCCAACCTGGGCCGGCGTGGACGACATCCACTGCGAATCCCGCGAAAACTCCGGCGTCCTCCGCCTAACCAAATTCCTCTCCCCAGTGTCCTGAATTTTCCGAAAAGCGTGGATGCCAGACCCTCCGGTTTTGAGGGTGCGGGTTTTTCTGCTCTTCTTACTCTGGAGTGCGGCAGCTCTGCTACCGCTTTTACGGTTATAAACCCACCACCCAACCCAAACGTGCTTGCACCACTCTCATCACGACTTTAAATTGGGTCCTAAAACAAAAACCCCAGGCGCCGTGAAGCACCCGGGGTCCTAACTCACAAAAACCCTCTACATCTTAAACGCAAACGTATTCTTCTGAATCAACGTAGTCATCTGATCATCGGTAACCGACATCCGAATAATCACCCGATCTCCCGAAGGCGTCACGCTGGTCTGATCCAGCAGTTGCCCCAAATCCGGATTATCCTTCGCCGTCTGATATTTCTTGTACATCAATCCCGCGGTCATCAACTGGCTCAACGTATTCGCATCCTCCGTCGAGCCGCACACCGCTTGAAACTTCCCGTCCATGCCGCTTCCCGCCGTCGCGGTGATGATCATCGCCTGCATCCGATCCACCAGCTTCGCCGCCTCCGGGAACTGCTGCACTTCCGGCGCCAGCTGCCCCATCGCCAGCTTGGTGTACGCGGGATTCAGCACCGCCCAAACCACGCCGCTGCCGTTCGCTTCATTGATCAGGTTGTACAGCTTGTCGTTCCGCAGCAGGCTGTCCTCTTCTCCATAGCGCACCGCAATCATTTTTTCCAGCAGTTGCCGGTGCCCAAACGCCGCCTTGTTTGAATCCACAAAAAAGAAAAACAGGTCATCCGGCCCCACGCCCGAGCCAAACGCAAACAGGGTGTACCCGTGAGATTTCGCTGTCGGCAATTTCTGCGTCTTGAAATAAGCTTCCGTCGAATCCGGGTTGAAATTTCCCAGCGCCAGGCCCACGATCTCTTCGCTGTCCGGCGCCGCTGTCGCAGCCGTGCTCTCCACCGCGGGGTCCTTGCTCAGCGCCGACGCCGGCACCAATCCCCACGTCAGTTCATCCACCTGCGTGTTCGTGTCGATCCCCGCCGAAGCCAGAAACTTTTCAAACTGCCGGAACTTTTCCGGCAACATCTGCTGTTCCATCGCCGGATACCACTTCATCGTCCGCGCCTTCTTCAAATCCGCGTATGCAAATTCCCCGACGTCCTTCGGGAATAGCCCGATCGTGTCCGCGCCAAGGCTGCCCGCCTTCGCAGGCTTGGCCATCGCCGCCACCAATGCCAGCAGCGCGCACGCCGCCACAATCCTCGTCATCGCAATTTTGCACTTCCTCATGAATTGCTCCTTTCGGGGGCTGGGGGTGGAAACCTCAGTTTACTCTACTCGGCCGTTCTCAGCCGAGCCGCTTGCGCAGTTCGTCAACTCGGCCCTTCATCTGCGCCACATACGCCGCATCCTTCAACCCATCCAGGTTGATCTCCACGTTGGCCAGCGCCCCTTTGGCTCCCGCCACTCCCATTAGACGCGCCACCAGCAGGTCTGACTTCATGGATGCGGCCGAGATTCCTTCCAGTTGTACCAGTCGCTCCACCAGACTCGCCGCCTTCTCCGCCACTTCCAGCGGCACTTCCGAAGCGTCCTTCGTCGCCTTCTGAATGGCCTCGTCCCGCGCGCGCAGCTCTTCGGGGCTGCCCTGAGGCAATTTGAACGCCACCATCACCGCATCATACGAACTCGCATCCCGGTCAATCGCTGCCGTTAGCTCGTCGCCAATCTTCCGCAGCGCATCGAGATGTTCCGAAAGTTTGTCCACGAACGGCGCCTGCAATTTCTTCTTCCGCGAAAGCCCCGCCACCATCTGCCCCAGCGCCGCCGCCAGCGCCGCCGCAAACCCCGCAACGCTGCCCCCGCCAGGAGTCGGTGTCGGCTCCGCCACCGCATCCAGAAACGGCCGCGCCAGGCTCGCCAGCTTCGCGTCTTTCGCTTCCAGCGGCGCTCCGCGCAACGCATCCGCCAGCTTGTTTTCAAACACCTGCGAAGGCGAGAAGTTTTCCAATTGCAGGAAGTAGTCCGCCGCCATCTCAATCGCCTTCTTCGGCACCAATCCCACAATTTCGCTGCCGACCGGCATCACCCCGAACCGCTCCGCCTCGCGCTTCACCGCCGCATACACGCGATGCATCGGCGTCTGCTCATAATCCGTCAAATTAATGGACACCTGCGCCAGATTCCGCGCCTTCAACTCCACGCCGATCGATTTCACATAGCGGAACCCGCCATTCGAAAACCGGATGGCCCGCGCAATCTTGTTCGCAATTCCGATGTCCGCCGTGTTCAGGTTGACGTTGTACGCCACCAGAAATTTCCGTGCGCCCACCACCGTTACGCCCGCTGTCGGATGCAGCTTGGGCTCCCCAATATCCGGCTGCCGGTCGTGATTCTTCTTCAACTCTTCCCGCAACCCTTCAAACTGCCCGCGCCGCACATTTTCCAGGTTCACGCGGTCCGGCCGCGTCGCCGCCGCTTCATAGAAGAAAATCGGAATCCGGTAGCGCTGCCAGATCTCCTGCCCCACTCGCTTCGCCAGCGCCACGCAATCTTCCAGCGTCACTCCCTCCACGGGAATGAACGGAATCACATCCGCCGCTCCCACCCGCGGGTGCGCGCCCTTGTGCTCCGTCATGTCAATCAATTCCAGCGCCTTGCCCGCGCCCAGAATCGCCGCCTCGCCCACCGCGTCCGGCTCGCCGGCCAGCGTAATCACGCACCGGTGGTGGTCGGCATCCATCTCCCGGTCCAGCACGTACACGCCCGGCACGCTGCTCATCGCCTGCACCAGCGCCTCCACCTTCGCCGGATCCCGTCCCTCCGAAAAATTCGGCACGCACTCAATCAGTCGTTTCATCAATCCTCATGTAGTGGCCGAACTTTAGATCGGCCACCTCTAGATCCAATTCTCCGCGAACTCAGCGGCCCCTCTGCGAACTCTGCGGTAAATCCTTTTCTTTCCTTTTCCTCAATCCTTCATCCAAACAATCTCGCCCTTCTTCATCGTCATCCAACAAACATTCATCCCAAAATAATAAGGAATTTCCCGGTAATCCTCCACTTCGAACACCCCCACATCCGCCTGCTTCCCCGCCTCCAGCGACCCGATCGTCTTCTCTCTCCCCAGCGCATAAGCCCCATTAATCGTAGCCGCCGCAATCGCCTCCCCCGGCGTCATCCGCAACTCCGAGCAAGCCAGCGACAAGATCATCGGCATGCTCATCGTAGGACTCGTCCCCGGATTGTAATCCGTAGCCAACCCCACAATCGCCCCCGCCTCGATCAACTTCCGCGCCGGCGCATACCCTTGCAATCCCAAATGAAAATCGCACCCAGGCAAAAGCGTTGCCACCGTCCCCGATTTCGCGAGCGCCCGAACATCCGCATCATTCACTTGCTCCAGGTGATCGCAACTCGCCGCTCTCAACTCCACCGCCAACTGTGTAGCCCCGGTCCGCGACAACTGCTCCGCATGCAACCGCGGCCGCAGCCCATGCTCCTTCGCCTTCATCAGCAGTTTCCGCGATTGCCCCACCGTAAACGCCCCGCGATCGCAAAACACATCGCAATACTCCGCCAGATCCCCCACCACCACTTCCGGCAGCAGCCGATCCATCAACAGTGCCAGATACTTTTCCGCCCCGTCCGGCTTCCCGCGAAATTCCGCCGGCACCACATGCGCCCCCAAAAAAGTAGAAACAATCTCCAGTGGCTGCTCTTGATTCAATTCCTTATGCAGCCGTAAAATCTTCAACTCGCTCGCCACGTCCAGCCCGTACCCGCTCTTCGCCTCCACGGTAGTCGTTCCGTAAGCCGCAAACTCCCCCAGCGCCGCCATCGCCCGGGCCTTCAACGCCTCTCGCGTCGCCGCCCGCAGCTTTTTCACCGAATTTAGTATTCCGCCGCCCTTCCGCGCAATCTCCTCGTAACTCGCCCCCTGAATCTTCAGCTCATACTCTTCGGCCCGCGACGCTGCATGAATCAAATGCGTATGCGAATCCACAAATCCCGGTAGCACCACGCGCCCGCCCACATCAATCTTCTCCGCCGCCTTCGCCTCGGCCCGGTGCTCCACCTGTGCGCGCGGCCCCACCGCCGCGATCTTGCTGTCGCACACCAATACCGCGCCGTCTCGCACCAACCCAATCTTGGAAAGGGAATTACCCCGCCGCGGGCCGCCGCCGCGCAGCGTAACCACCTGCGATGCACCTGTAATGAGAATGCTGCCGCTCAATGCTTATGCATTATGCCCAAGCCGCAGCACGATTGCACCTACGCGCCAACCGCCATCCCCTGATACGCCGGCGCAAACACTTCTTTCACAAACGTTTCTATCGTCGTCGGCGTGGTATTCGCCGCGCTCCGCGGTTCCAGCCCCGCCACGATCCCGTCATTCAGCCCCTGGAACATCTCAATAAAATATGCCGCCGTTTTCGGTGGAACCCCCATCTGCACCAGCGCCCCTTCCACCTGCTCGTAAGTGAACTGCACGTACCGCAAATCCGGCTTCGAAATCCCCCGGCTGATAATCGCCACCACTTCGGTCATGTTCAAATCCCGTTCGCCCAGCAACTCATGCGTCTGCTTGCCGCTGAAATCCAGTTGGATCAACCGTTCCGCCGCGTGCGCCCCGATGTCTCGCGTGGCGATCATCGGAATCTTCAAATCCGGTTTCAACGCCCCGCCGAACATCCCCATCATCTGGATCATCCCAATCGCCGAAAGGTGATTCTCCATAAAATAAGCCGGCCGCAGGTGCAACACATTCAGCCGCTCCACCGCATTCAGCTTTATTTCGGAAACATGCGCCCCCAGGATCGGCCCGGTCCCCGACGGCGCCTGCGCGCCAATGCTGCTCAGATTCACCGCGTACGGCAATCCCGCGTTCTTCGCGGCCGCGGCAATCGCATCCGTCTCCACTTCCTGGTCCGCGCGATAATCCGGTGAAGTCATCCCCGGCGGCATCATCAGAAACGCCGCGCGCGCTCCCGTCAGCGCACGGGTCAGCGCCTCGATATCTTCAATATCCGCAACGAACGCTTCCGCCCCGCGCTGCACAAACTGCTGCAAGCGTCCGGCGTTCCGCCCGACAACTCGTACCTTCTCGCCTTTGTCCAATAATTTCTTGGTGATAATCGAACCGATATGACCTGTCGCGCCCAAAATCGTATACATGAATCTCCGCTCCTCGACCGTCCGTCCTCGCACCAAGACTCGCGGTTCCCTCTTGTCCAGCTATCCTACAGCATGGGCATCTTTACGCCAGACGTCTTCGCGAAGGCAATGGCTTCTGGGTAACCCGCGTCCACGTGCCGCACCACGCCCATTCCCGGGTCGTTGGTCAACACTCTTTCGATGCGCTTGGCCATCTCCGCGGTACCATCCGCGCACGTCACCTGCCCGGCGTGCTGCGAATATCCAATCCCCACTCCTCCGCCGTTGTGAATCGAAACCCACGAAGCCCCGCTGGCCGTGTTGATCAGCGCATTCAGCAGCGCCCAATCCGCAATCGCGTCTGATCCGTCCTTCATCGCCTCCGTCTCGCGATACGGCGATGCCACCGATCCGCAATCCAGGTGATCCCGCCCAATCACAATCGGCGCTTTCAACTCGCCCTTGGCCACCAATTCATTCAGCGCCAATCCGAATTTGGCCCGCTCCCCATATCCCAGCCAGCAAATCCGCGCGGGCAATCCCTGAAACTTCACCCGCTTCTGCGCCATCGTGATCCACCGCTTCAAATGCTCGTTCTCCGGGAACATCTCCAGCACCAGTTGATCCGTCCGCGCAATGTCGGATGCCTCTCCCGAAAGCGCCACCCACCGGAACGGCCCTTTCCCCTCGCAAAACAACGGACGAATGTACGCCGGCACAAATCCCGGGAACCCATACGCGTCCTTCACCCCCGCTTCATAAGCAAACGTCCGGATATTATTTCCGTAATCGAACGTCACCGCTCCCAGCTTCTGCAAATCCAGCATCCCCTGCACGTGCTCGCCCATCGCCGCGATCGAACGCTTCCGGTAATCCTCCGGACTCTTTTTCCGCAGCTCCTGCGCCTGCGCCAGCGTCATCCCGTTCGGCACATACCCGCCAATCGGATCGTGCGCGCTCGTCTGGTCCGTCAGAATGTCCGGCACCACCCCGCGCTTCGCCAATTCCGGTATCAAGTCCGCGCAGTTCCCAACCAGCCCAACAGAAGTCGCCTCGCCCTTGCGCACCGCATTCTTCAATATCCGCAGCGCCTCATCCAGCGAAGTCACCATCACGTCGCAATAACCGCTCTTCACCCGCCGCTTGATGCGCTCCGGGTCCACATCAATTCCCAGAAACGCCCCGCCGCACATCGTGGCTGCCAGCGGCTGTGCTCCACCCATCCCGCCCATGCCGCCGGTCACCACCAGCTTCCCGCTCAGGCTTCTGCCAAAATGCTGACGCGCCGCCGCCGCAAACGTCTCATACGTTCCCTGCAAAATCCCCTGTGTCCCGATATAAATCCAGCTCCCCGCGGTCATCTGCCCGTACATCATCAATCCCGCGCGATCGAGCTCGTTGAACTTCTCCCAATTATTCCAATGTCCCACAAGGTTCGAATTGCACAGCAACACCCGCGGCGCGTACTCATGCGTCCGGAACACCGCCACTGGCTTCCCCGACTGCACCAGCAGCGTTTCGTCCGACTCCAGCGCCCGCAGCGACTTCACAATCGCGTGAAAGCAATCCCAATTCCGCGCCGCTTTTCCCGTCCCGCCATACACCACCAGATCCTCGGGCCGCTCTGCCACTTCCGGATCCAGATTGTTCAACAGCATCCGCAGCGCCGCCTCCTGTTGCCAACCCTTGCACGAAAGCTGCGTCCCTCGCGGCGCCCGAAACGGCCCCCGGCCCGTAGCCGGATCGTTCATCACCGGTGTCAATGCACTCATCTCGTCAACTCCCTAACCGCCATCTTATCCCACCCGCAATCCCAAGGAAAACGAACCGCCCAAACAAGTAGCACCGGCTTCAGCCTATGTTCTTGGGGTTCTCCATCCTGGGGCAGAGCCATTCCTGTTTACCCTGAGCTTCGAAGGGGCTGTGCTCTTGCTTTTCTCTTCTCTGTGTCCCCGGTGTCCCTGCGTTAAGTTTTCCTTCCCCTTCTTCCCATTGCATGAATTTTCCCCTTAATGTAAATTCAACTTTCCCATGAACTACGGCACCCTTCCCACTCGCTTCCTCAACGCTGTCGAAGAGCACCCGTCCCCCCGCGCCCAGATGTTCCGCACCCCGCAGGGCTGGCAAGCCATCTCCTCCGAGGAATTTCTTCGCCGCATCGCCGGCCTCGCCAACGCCTTCTTCGAACTCGGCGTAAAATCCGGCGACCGCGTCGGCCTCTTCGCCCCCAACTGCCCCGAATGGCACACCGCCGACTTAGCCATCACCGGCTCCGGCGGCGTCTCCGTTCCCGTCTACTTCAACGAATCTCCCGACCGCATGACCTACATCCTCAATCACTGCGGCGCGCAAATCGTTTTCATTTCCGGCGCTAAACAGCTCCAGAAATTCCTTGAAATCCGCGACTCCCTCAAGGAAATCCAGCAAGTCATCGTCGCCGGCGTCGGCCCCGATCTCCCTACCGACTTCCTTCGCTACGAAACACTAATCGCCACCACTGGCCCATCGGAAATTGCCGCCTACCGCCTCCGCGCTGCCAAGGTTCTCCCCAGCCAACTCGCCTCGCTTATTTACACCTCGGGCACCACCGGTGAGCCCAAGGGCGTCATGCTCACGCACTCCAATTTCTGCTCCAATGTCACCGACTCCTGCCACCAACTCGGTCTCCGCCCAGAAACCGACCTGGCTGTCTCGTTTCTCCCGCTCGCCCACGTCTACGGCCGCATGCTCGACTACGTCTATCTTTTTCACGGCTGCCCCGTCGCTTACGTGGATGTCGTCGAAAACGTCGCGCAAGCTCTCCTCGAACTCCACCCCACCGTCCTCGCCGCCGTTCCGCGCTTCTTCGAAAAAATCTACGCTCGCCTCATGGAGCAGGGAAGCAAAGCCACCGGCGCCAAGCGCAAAATCTTCGATTTCGCTATGCAGACCGCCCGCGAATCCGCCACCTGGCGCTGCGGCGAAAAATCCGCCAGCCTTCCGCTTCGCCTGAAATGGCTTCTTTCCGACAAACTCGTCTACTCCAAAATTCGCGCTGGCACCGGCGGCCAGCTTCGCGTCATCCTCTCCGGCGGCGCGCCGCTCTCCAAGGACCTCGCCGAATTTTTCTGGGCCATCGGCATCCCCATCTATCAGGGCTACGGTTTGACGGAAACCTCGCCCGTCCTCACCACCAACTATCCGAAAAACCGTGTCGGCAGCTCCGGCCGCCCCATCCCCCACGTACAGATCCGCATCGCCGATGACGGCGAAATCCTCGCCAAGGGTCCCTGCGTCATGCAGGGCTATTTCAAATCTCCCGAATCCACTCGCGATGTGCTCTCCGACGACGGTTGGTTCAAGACCGGCGACATCGGGTATCTCGACAAGGACAACTACCTCTTTATCACCGACCGCAAGAAAGACCTGCTCAAAACCGCCGCCGGAAAATTCGTCGCTCCGCAGCCCATCGAAAACGTCCTCAAGACCAGCCCGTACATCCTCAACGCCATGGTCGTTGGCGATCAGCGCAAATTCGTCGTCGCCCTCATCGTCCCGAATCACCCCGCCGTTTCCGCCAAACTCGCCGAAGAAGGCCTGAAATTTTCTTCCAACGGCGAACTCGCCGCCCACCCCCGCACTTATGCCCTCATCGAAAAAGAAGTCGCTCGCCTCACCACCCATCTCGCCCAATACGAAACCATCAAGCGCTTCGCTCTGCTGGCTGACGATTTCACCTTCGACTCCGGCAGCCTCACTTTCACCATGAAACTAAAGCGCCGCGTAGTCGAGCAGCAATACCGCCACCTCATCGACAAACTCTACTCCGACGTCCCCGAGCCCCGCCCCGTAATCCAGGATTAATCCCCATTCCAAAACGTGGGTGCCGCACCTTCAGTCCTGAGCGAAGTCGAGGGGCCTGCGCCTTTCAAGGTGCGGGTTTTTTCCGTGCCCTCATCTTCTCCGTCCCCTCCCCCCTCCGCGACCTCTGTGGTAAATCTCTTTTCCGTTTTCCCCGCCAAGAATTCCCCCGCCCCCATTTGTCCTCCACCCCTCCCAAGGAATACAATTCCCCCGGAGACCCCCAATGCCCGATCAACTCGTAATCGCCGGTCGCGCCTTCAACTCCCGCCTCATTGTTGGCACGGGCAAGTACCGCAGCTTCCAGGAAATGGCCCGCGCCCACGCCGCTTCCGGCGCCGACATGGTCACTGTAGCCGTCCGCCGCGTCAATCTCACCGACAAATCCAAGGAATCCCTCCTCGACTACATTGACCGCGAAAAAATTTTCATCCTCCCCAACACCGCCGCCTGCTACTCCGCCGACGAAGCCATCCGCACCGCGCGCCTTGCCCGCGAAGTCGGCCTCTCCAACTGGATCAAGCTCGAAGTCATCGGCGACGAAAAAACGCTTTTCCCGGACACCGAGCAGCTCATCCAGGCCACCAAAGTTCTCGTCAAAGAAGGCTTCGTAGTCCTCCCCTATACCAACGACGACCTCATTGCCGCGCGCAAGCTCATCGATGCAGGCGCCGCCGCCGTCATGCCCCTCGGCGCACCCATCGGCTCCGGCCTCGGCATCCAGAATCCCGCCAATCTTCGCATCCTCCGTGAACGCATCACCGAAGTCCCCATGATCGTCGACGCCGGCGTGGGCACCGCCTCCGACGCCGCCATCGCCATGGAACTCGGCGCCGACGGCCTCCTCATGAACACCGCCATCGCCGAAGCCGCCGACGCCCCCCTCATGGCCGAAGCCATGCGCGACGCCGTACTCGCCGGGCACAAAGCCCACCTAGCCGGCCGCATGCCCAAGCGCCTCTACGCCTCCGCCTCCAGCCCCTTAACCGGCGTCGTTCGCTAAGCGAATCGCAGCACCTTCGATCGTCTTGTATGGGTAGTGGCCGAACTTCAGATCGGCCAGCGCATGCTGCACCCTGCCTGCCCTGAGCGGAGCCGAATGGGCGGTTTTCGGGGTGTGGGTTTCCGTCCGCTAACGAAGTGGCTGCCTAATGTTACTCATTGGCTTTCCCATCCATCGCATGCAAGATGACAGTTCAACTAGGCCATCCAGAATGAGGATGAACAGTGCCTGATTCACCAAACAAGAATCTTCGCGTCGTCATCACCGCCCAAGGCGGCCCCGAAGTCCTGAAATTGACCGAAGAAGATCTCCCCACTCCCGCGGCCGGCCAGGTTCGTGTCAAAATTCTCGCCTCAGGCGTCGCCTACGCCGACGTCCTCATGCGCCGCGGCCTTTACCCCCACACTCCGCCATTTCCATTTGCTCCCGGCTACGACATCGTCGGCGACATCGACGCGGTCGGCCCCGGCGTCACCCAATTCTCCCCAGGCCAGCGCGTAGCCGCTCTCACCATGATCGGCGGCTACGCCCAATACACGCTCGTTCCCGCCGCTCATCTCGTCCCCGTCCCTGAAAATCTCGATCCCACCGAAGCCGTCAGCCTGGTCCTCAACTACGTCACCGCCTATCAGATGCTCCACCGCCTCGGCAATCTCCGCGAAGGCCAGCGCCTCCTGATTCACGGCGCAGCCGGCGGAGTTGGCACCGCCGCCCTGCAACTCGGCAAAATCGCCGGCCTCGCAATGTTCGGCACCGCCTCCAAACCCAAACACCAACTCGTCTCCTCCCTGGGCGCCACGCCCATCGATTACCGCTCCGAAAACTTCGTCAAGCGCCTTCGACAACTCGCTCCCGGCGGCGTGGATTGTGTTCTCGATCCGATCGGTGGGAAAAACTGGCTGGCTTCCTATCGCTGTTTGGGCGCCGGCGGGGCGCTCGCCTGCTATGGCGCCAGCGCCGCCGTCACGGAAGGGAAGTTGCCCGCGGGACTCGGCTTCGCCACGCTCGCCCTGCTGAAACTCATCCCCGACGGCAAGCGCGCCTTCTGGTACAACATTAAAACTCTTCGCGACGCACACCCAAACTGGTTTCGCGAAGACCTATCGATGCTCTTCGGCCTGCTTGCCAGCCGTAAAATCCAGCCGGTGATCGCCGCAAGGCTGTCTCTCCGCGAAGCCGCCCGCGCCAACGAAATGCTCGAGCGAGCTCAAGTCTCCGGCAAAATCATCCTGCTACCCCAGGAATAATCCGCTTCCGGATTGATCATTCAATGCGCAAACAAGCACACCAGTCGCCCCATTTTCCAATTTCTATTTTCCAATTTCCATCTTCTATTATTTCATCCAGGTCATAATCCAGAATCCCACGCCGGTGCTGATAAACCACGCCACCAGCGTTATCTTGAACGCCTGCGAAAACGCCCGCAAACTATCCACCTTCGCCTTGCAGATCATCGCCAGCTCATACACCTGGTCCGTCACATTCCGCAGCATCTCTTCCGGACTCACCCGCGCCATCGCCTCGTAATACGCCGCGCTGCTTTCATGCCGCACCACGTGCTCGTAGTACAACAGTTCCCGCCCGTCCGCCGGCTTCGCGTGATGCCGCGCAATCCGCGGTGTCAAAACATGCGAAATCAAATACAGCGCCCAAACAAAACCAACTGCAAAGATCAGGTAGCTCACCGCGTACAACCCGCTCGCCGCAATCTCTCCCGCGCTGCCCCAGCGCAGCTTCGGCAACACTTCTTTCCCCAGCGGAATCGTGCTGGCCCCAAAAAACAGCAAAAACGTCACCAGATATCCCGCCTTCAAATCCGCCGCGCGGATAATCGCCTGCTGGTCCTCGAAATTCTTCCACGCGTACTCCACCCGCTCGGTCATGAATTCGCGCCCTGCTTCATTCACGCCATTCGCCCCCACCGTTCCATTTTTCTCGTATCGTTCACCCCTACATCAACCTTCCGCCGTACCGTCCCGTCGTATCGAACAGCGACATCACGTTCGTCATGCTGAAAAGATCCCGAATCTGTTGGCTGGCGTTCACCACTTCCAGCTTGCACCCGCGCGTCCGCGCCGACACATGCAATGCCACCACAGCTCCCAGCCCCGAGCTGTCCATCATCGGCACTTCCTTCAAGTCCAGCACGATGCGTCCCTTCTTCCCGCAAGCCTCGCGCATCTCTTCCTTCAACAGCGGCACATTCTCGCTCGTCAATCTCCCGTGGCATTCCACCACCCAGCCGTCCTCCGTCTCCTGTCGCTGCACCCGAAATCCCCGCGCCGAACTAGTTCCATCATTCGCCGTCATCCAATCCTCCGCCCACCCGCTAGTCTCTCCATCCCATGGCTCGGTTTGTACCTCATTTCCCCCGCTTTGCCTAGCGCCCTCCGAAATCGAATTTGTAGTGGCCGACCTTCAGGTCGGTCCGAACTACCACAGCACACTCATCCCCCGCCGCACTCTTCGCGCCGCGCATCCGCGCTAAACTAAAACCATGCAGCGCAAAATCTTCTGGCTCCTCTTCGCCGGCTTCGGTCTGCTAGCCGACTTCACCCTCCCCCTGATGTGGGGCCTCCTCGCCACCATCCCCATCCTCGCCCTCAGTTGGTGGATCGCCTACCGTAGCAACTGGTTCCCCGACTAATATTCGCCCTCCAAATGATCGTGACATGGGTGCCGCACCCTTCGCCCTTAAGGGTGCGGGTTTTTCTTCTCTTCAAATCGTCCGAAACAAAAAATGCCAAATCACATCCACCCCCGCATGCACCAACGCCGACGCAAAAATCGATCCCGTCTTCCTCCAGGCCCACCCATAAACCAATCCCGCAATCGCCGCCAGGATCACATACCTCCAATTCGGAAATCCCAAATTCGTAATGTGCGAAAACCCAAACAACATCGACGCCGTCCACCACCCCGCAAACTCGCTCTTCGAAGCCCGCCCCAGAAAATTCTGCAACAATCCGCGAAATAACAACTCCTCCGGCCAAGCCGTAAAAAACAAAATCCCCAGCGACCCCAGTAGCATCCCGCCCCAATTCCCCCAACGCGGCTCAAACGCAATGAATTTCATCGCCAGCCCCAGCGGAATCGCCACGCATCCAAAAAAAACGAAACTCCCCACCACATACAATCCCCAACTCTTCCCCCAACCGATCGAATACCCCACGCCCTTCGCTCGCCGCACCAGCAAGAAACACGCCAGCGCCACATCCACCGCCATCAGCACCGTGAACACGTACGCCAGCCGTCCTCCCGGATACGGCCACATCCAATGCGTCGGCCCGAACTTCACAGCCACCCACACGCCCGCCACCGTCAGCAAATCCTGCCAGCTTCCCGCCGCAACTCCGCCCGAAGAAACCGCCAGTCCCAGCGGCACAAACACAAACGCCGCCATCGCCGCCGCCCGCTCAACCGCAAATGTTCCCGTGCCCGCCAGGTAAGCCACGAACACCACAAACAAACCCGCCCCCAGCAAAAATCCTCCCGCCGCCCCAAATTTCCCCGCAACTCCCTCCGCCACTCCGCGCGCCGCAAACGCCAGCATCACCAGCAGCAAAATCGCAAACGTGGTCACCGTCGCCGCAAGCCCTCGCCCTCCGTACCCCTGCCATGACGCATACAGCGCCCCGCCCAAACTCAATCCCGCCCAAATCGCCAACACCGTCCAGACATTCAGTTGTTTCATCCGCGCACTTTCTCCCCCACGGCAACCTCGTATCAGACTTTACACAATCTTCCATCCGAGATAGAAACTCTCTGAACCAAAACCGTTAGACTCAAAATAAGGAATCTCGCAGTGAAACGTCTCTCCTACATCGACTGGCTCCGCGGCCTCGCCTGCCTCCTCATGTTCCAAACCCACTGCTACGACTCCTGGCTCCGTCCCGATCTCCGCGACTCCGCCCTCTACCACTGGTCCCAACTCGGCGGCACGCTCCCCGCTCCGCTCTTCATCTTCCTAGCCGGCGTTTCGATGGCGCTGGTCACCGAACGTCTCCGCGAAAAGGGAATTGCCCGGAACGCCATCCTCAAGCAAACCGCTCTCCGCGGTGCCGAAATCTTTGCCCTCGGCCTTCTTTTCCGCCTCCAGGAATACGCGCTCGGCTACAAATGGTCTCCCTGGACCGACATTCTTCGCGTCGATGTCCTCAACATCCTCGGCCTTTCCATGATCCTCATGTCCTTACTCTGCTGGCTAACCGCGGCCCCGCAAATTGCCGCCGCCCGCACCCGCGGCATCGCTGGCGCCTTTCTCGCGGCCACGCTGTTCGCCATGCTCGCTCCGCCACTCTGGACCACCCACCGCCCGCGCTTCCTTCCCTGGCCTCTCGAGTCCTACATCAACGGCGTCCACGTTTTCTTCGAGCCGCAGCACTGGCTCTTCCCGCTCTTCCCCTGGTCCGCCTTCGCGTTCGCCGGCCTCGCCATCGGCTTTCTCATCTACACGTCCTTCGCCCGTCGCAACGAAGCCGGCTTCTTCTGCCTCCTCGGCCTCGGCGGAGTCGCCGCCTGCTACCTCTCCCGCTTCTTCGATAACTCCTCCATCCGCCTCTACGCCGTCTACGATTACTGGCACTCCAATCCCAATTTCCTCCTGATGCGCTGCGGCATTCTCCTCATCCTGATGTTCCTCGTCTACGCCTGGTGCCGCTGGGGACTCGCGCAAATGGGTTTCAGCCCGGTCATTCAACTCGGCACCACCTCGCTCCTCGTCTACTGGGTGCACATCGAGTTCGTCTACGGGCGCTTCTCCATCCTCCCCAAGCGCGCGTGCTCGATTCCCAAAGCCACTCTCGGTTTATGTGTGATTTTTCTTGCGATGCTCGTGCTGTCGATTCTTCGCACGCGCTATAAGAAGAGAACGGTCAGGGCTGTCCAACCGGCGGCCCAGCCGGCTTCAGCGCCGGCATCTTGATAATCTTTTCGTTCGGCCCCGCCAGGCCGTACTCCTCGCGCGCTATCTTCCGGATCGTTTCCGGGTCGCTCTGCATGTCTTGCGCGTCCTGCTGCAACTGTAAATTTTCCTTGCTGAGCTTGCCCAACTCCACGCCAATTTTCTGAATCTCCTGCCGCTTCCGCCGCATCGCCAGGTACCCGTGCGTCCCAAACACGTCGTGCACCAGCAACACCACCACCAGCACACCCATCAAATACGGCGCATACTGCAGCAAACTTCTTTTCGATTTTCCGCGCAATTCGTTCATCAATCTTTCAGGCTTTCAGGATCCACTCCGAAGCTTCCTTCACCAGCTTCGCCGTCGCCGCTTCGCTTTCCGCTTCCACATACAAGCGCAGCAGCGGTTCCGTCCCGCTCAACCGCAACAACATCCAGGATCCATCCCCGAATACGAATTTTGCTCCATCCGTGCGGTCCACCGATACAACTTTCCTTCCGATGAGTGTCGAAGCGTCCACCGCCGCCTTCCGTATCGCGTTTGCCTTCTGTTCGTCCGACAAGTGCAGATTCTCGCGCACCGGATGAAACTCCCGCCCCAATCTCTTGAACATCGCCCGCACCTGCTCGCCAATCGACGCGTCTCGCGCCGCGGTCATCTCCGCCACCAGCAGGCACGCCAGTATCCCGTCCTTCTCCGGCACGTGCCCGCGAATCGTCAGCCCCGCGCTCTCTTCGCCGCCCAGCGCAATCTTGTCCTCGCGAATCAACTGCCCGATGTACTTGAACCCCACCGGCGTCTGATAAGTAGCCTGCCCATGCACTTTCGCCGCGGCATCCACCATCTGCGTCGTCGCCACGCTGCGCGCCGCCGCCATCTTCCATCCGCGCGTCTCCACCAAATAATCGTACACCAGCGCCAAGATCAAATTCGGCTGTATCCACTTCCCATCGCCATCCACAATTCCAAACCGGTCCGCATCCCCGTCCGTAGCCAGCCCAACCTTCGCGCCGTTCTCCTTCACCGCTTTCCCGAGCGGATCGAGATTCTTCTCGTCCACGTCCGGCCCGCCTCCGCCAAACAAACAATCCCGCTCCGCCCGCTGCGCCGTCACCGCAATCCCATGATCCGCCAGCGCCTTGTCCAGATAACCCGCCCCCGCTCCATGCAGCGCATCGGTAACAACTTTGATCTTCGCCTTCTGAATCACTTCAAACCGCACCAGCTCATCCAGCCGCTTCAAATACTCCGCCTTCAGATTGACGGTCTCTCCCGCATCCTTCTTTCCATGCCCATCGTGCCCGGAAGCAACTCCTGCGTTCGCTCCCTCTTTCGCTAATATCTTCGCCACCCGCGCTTCAATGTCCTTCGTCACTTCCGGCAGCGCCGGTCCCGCATCCGCGCTCGAAAATTTCAACCCGTGATACTGCGCCGGGTTATGGCTGGCCGTGAAATTAATCGCCCCGTCCAGCGTCCGCCGCTGAATCTCATACGCAATCGCGGGAGTAGGCGTGAACGTCTCGCACAACAGCGTATGAATCCCGTGCTCCTGCAAAATCCTCACCGCCAGCGCCGAAAACTCCTCCGAATAGAATCGCGTGTCGTACCCCACCAGCACCGTGGGCCGCTTCTTCTTCTCCGTCAAATGCTCCGCGATCGCCCGCACCGCCAGCCGCACATTCGCAAACGTAAAATCATCCGCAATCAACCCCCGCCACCCGCTAGTCCCAAACTTAATCGGCGAAGCAATCTGTGTAGTAGCCATAGTCCCCACATTCTACCGCAATCGGTTCTTCACTTAACGCCACCCAACAATTGAACTTGAGGGTGCCCCACCTTTCGCGCCTTTTGCGACAGGTGGGTTCTTGCGATCGAACGCCACAAACTTTCTGCTTCTTGGCCCTCTTTTTCTCTGCGCCCTCTGCGTCTCTCCGTTAAGCCTTCTTGCTACGAGAATCCGGTACAATGTCACCGAGAAACCCATGCCCACCCAATTCCGCCTGGTCCTAGTAACCTGCCCCACCCTCCCCGAAGCCCGCAAAATCTCCCGCCACCTAATCCAAAAACACCTGGCCGCCTG